>CENT01053543.1_pt1 | contig 11754 bp, 8 predicted proteins | sample 530141 | NCBI WGS metagenome assembly CENT01 (sample SAMEA2591074, study PRJEB7988) | marine metagenome | isolation source: saline water (ENVO:00002010), including | reverse complement strand
CTGCCATTGCAGGGTGACTTCACGGGTTTTTATCTCACTATCCGCATTAAGCAGGATGATCGGCGCACTGGTTACCATCACCGGTGGAGACTTGGCACTTTCCTTACCACTGTTGGTTACCGTAGTTACCGCAAACTCATAGCTCTTATCCGCTTCCATCAGATTAACAGCAGACACGGAGTAATTAATTTTACCGGTGTCTTCAATTTTCACCGCAGGGGCCCAAACGCCGCCGACTTCACGAAAATACACCTGATAGGCGGCGGTTTTTTCCTGATTAGCAATCGAAGGAACAAAGTCGAGTTTTACGCCATTAACGTAAACCTGATGCTGCAGGATAGATGGCGCTGCCACATCGGCACTGGCCTCGGCTTTGGCAATAGTGGCTTTACTGACCAGGCCACCATCCATTTCATCACCGGTTTCCAGGATAATATCCAGACGGTAATAAAAAGTGCCACTTTGGGGAATTCGGGTATCGACATACTGGCTTTCAGTGGTGCTTTCGACAAACTCAAAAGGCCCCGATTCTGACTCACCCCGATACAGATTGTAATAAAAAACCGCGCCAATATCCGCGGTCTGCCAGTTAAGGACAATCTGTTCGCCCTGCGCTTTGCTGGTAAACGTAGTGAGTGCAGCACTGGCCTGTGCGATATCCGGCTGCACCGACAGCGCACGGCGGATACGTCGCTCCAGTGACTCAACAATTTCTGGTGCCCGGGTAACTAACTCTCCCTGGGTTTGAAAGCTCTCCTGCCAAATCGCCGCTTCCCGGCCGTTTGACACATCAATCAGCTTAAAGTCCACAATAATGGTGGCACGTTTAATGTCGATGGACCCAGACAAAATAAAGTTAACGCCCAGACCGTTGCCGTACTGAATAATCTTTTGCGTATCCGCTACCTGTGCACCGCCAATACGGTACAGGCCTTCTTCCATCTGGCGCCTTGACAGCAGTTGATAGGTTTGGGAACGCTCCAGCTCCTTTCGCATGGAAAAGAGCAGGTCACCGTCCAGTCCAATAGCGTCAATACTGGCCGGTGACAAGTTAAATAAAGCGAGGCTGGTTTTTGCAAAAGTAGTAGTTGGTAACAACAACATTACCAACACTATTACCCTATAGATTACTGCTTGCATATCCCTCGCCTGCTAACTAGTTTTTAAATTGATAGGTTTCGATGATTTGCTTCATGTACCCGTCAATTTTAGCGGAGATTGGAGAGTTAACGTTTGATTTAACGCGCTCGTCAAACTTGGCATCAACAAACCGCTCCAGTGCTTCCAGCGATTCTTTACGTTTAAGCAGTAACTCTTCACCCGCTTCGAAGTAATCCACTTCTCGGTTACGCAGTGGTTGTAATACCTTACGGGATAAGTCTTCGACCACCTGATCGGCCATCATCTGCAACATTTCAGTGTCGGTGGCGATTTCCAGTGGATCGTAAGCAATGTCGGCGTCTTTTACCCCGTCGTTACCCACGTCTTCTTTCACCAGGCGCGACCGGATGGTATCCACACTCACGTTTTGTCCGGTTGAAACATCAACGATACGGTACGAAATCTCGATAAAACCAACCTTTTTGGCTTTGTTTACGGTGTATTCTTTTTCCGCATAAACCGGCACCATAATTTTCGCCTGAGGCGCTTCTTTCAGGTCGTTTTTATCCGGATTCGGGTTCAGCGCTTTCCAGTTAAGGAAGTCAATGTTGTCCTGAATTTCCTGGCCTACCTGATAACGTACGGTTTCGGCACTTTCGGATTTGGTTTCGTCTACTTTAAACAGCAGTACCGAGCCCATGATTGCCACGTCGATACCATATAAACGGCCCATTTCTTTGGCGGTATCTTCAGATACCACCCCGATTTGGCCCAGTTTCATTTCTTCCAGAATTGACTTCAGGTTTTCACGCTCAAGGATGTTGATATCCTTGGTGGCGTTGTTGAACAGGTTGGAAATCAGCTTACCAGCAATCAGTCCACCGGCATCCATGTTATAAGAAGGACTCTTAAAGTCGAATACCGCGATTGATTTGATCACACGCTCGCGGATTTTATCCTGCACGTCACGTGATTTCTCGAACAAGCCTTCCATTAGTGGATCGAGCTTGCCGATTAGCTCGTACATATACCAGGCTACACCCCAGTAACGATTATCCATGTACTCAATGGCGATATCTTCGGCGCGGGACACCACTGCATTGCGCAGAGCAACAGCACGCGGAGGCAGCGCACCACCGGTATTCTCATCGATTTCAATCGCCAGATTGATTGCCCGGGCGATGTAGCCCTGTTGCAGTAAACGGGTGGCTTCAACAATTTTCTCGTCAACCTGTTTTTCCAGCGCGGTGGCTTTCCATGCAATGCAGTCCTGGTCGTTAGGGCTGAACGAAAGCACTTTTTCACAGGCAAATTCAGTCTGACTCCAGTTTTGCGTATCTAACGACTGGGCAGCCAGGTTTTTAAAGAAAGTGGCATTGTTTTTCTGGTCGGCATCGGCGGCCATTTTCTTGGCGATGGCGCGTTGTTTGGATCCAGCATGGTGGCTTTGCGAGCTGCCAGCTTGGCATCTTCAAACTCATACTCAACGAAAGCCTTCTTGGCTTGCAGCAAATAGTCCCGGGTACCTTCGGTTTTAATCCGCGAAGCTAAGGGGACTGATGCTTCAAAGTTTGGATACAGCTTTTGTACCTGCTGTAGTGTGAGGTTGGCGCGCACCCAGTCCTGACGATCAATCAGTGCCAGTGCTTCAGAATAACGTTCTTTCACTTCATCAATGAGTTCACTGCGTGAGGTATCAATCTGACTTTCCAGCGGCACGATGGCCGGCAGGTTCGGCGAGAACTGCTTTGCTTCCGCCACCAGAGACTCTGCTTTCTCAATATCATTAATGTTGACACTGGCCGCATTCAGCAGCCCCTGAGCCTGACTAATAAGTGTCTGTGAGGCTTTCAGGCGTAAGCTGCTAAGCTGAGCTGAATACTGTTGGTTATCCGGCTCTTTGGCAATTGCCTGCTTAAGGTAAGCAATGGCCTCAGCATAATTCCCGGCTGCAGCGAGCTGCTGAGATACATCAAACTCTTTTTTTCCCTTGCCCGTTGATTGACAGCCTGCCAGGGCTGACAATACCAGAGCGGCCAATACGTACCGTCTCATTGGTTGATCCTCAAACTTTGGTTGCGGTGATTTTGTTACCTGTGACGCCAACAATCTGTATTTTATGTCGTTGCGCTATGTTACTGGCCAGCAGTTCTTCATATAACTGTTCTGTCCAGCCCTTATAGCTAATGACAAGGTGTGCCACACCATTGGCGATATTAGAAATTTCGATTTGCTGAATGGCCGGCATGGCCTCCTGAATGACCGCTTTCATCTGATTCGCGACATCCAATGACTCAACGCCTTCAATATCAAGAAACACATTGCGGGCTTTTACCTGCTCCTGGTGCCAGAAACGGATCAGTTGCTTACGTAACTGAGGCCACTCCTTGCGAATGATATCGGCTGATAGCTTTGCAAAAATACTGTTCGATTTAACGCCCGGCTTGCTGGCGCTCTTGCTGCCTGCAGCCAGCACCTGGTTATCACCCACCCGGGTGACCTGCATGCCCAGGGTCAGCTCGTTGGCATTAATCTTCATGCCCTGAAATTCTTCCGGCTTTATTCGAGCATCCACGGTCAGGTTAACGGCAAAACCGGCATAAATGGGTTCGTCCTCGTCAAACACCTGAAAGCCATCCCGTAACAAGCGTTCGGTCATTTCGTTACGGGCATGCTGGGCAATGATAGGGTTAGTCGAATTCTCGTCCAGCACTACGGTAACGCGGGGCATTTTGGTCCAGCCCATAGAGGCCTGAATCTGGGCAACTCTGTCGACCAGTAGGTCAACCCGTACATCCGCCTGAATAACCACTTCATAGATGTCTTGGCTGTCACCAACGCCATCATACATAATTTTGTATTCGTCGATTTGGCCAGCCGTGGTGGAATAGATTTGGTCCTTGCCGAGCAGGTAATTGTTAACGTCGGTACGGGAGCGCACAAAGGTGCCAACCACCTGTTCTACTGCGGCCCGTTTTGCATTTTCCAGGGCCACTTTGCGGGCTTCGACGATGTTGTTGTCTGCCACGGCGCTGATGCCTTTGGCTTCAACCAGCTTAGCGGTCGCTGGTGCACTCACAACGCTCAGAAAAGCAACAAAAAATGCGGCAACTACGAAAGAATATTGTCTGATGCTTCCACTGCACACTGCCATAGTGTCTCCAAATACCCACTATTACTACCAATAGTAGTTCAATATAATCCAATACCCGGCAATTTGCACTATTACGTGGGGCGCTTTACCCGAATATCGTGAAAAGAAGTCAACCTGTCGATTTTTGGTGAACTTAATTTTTGTATTCTATGGGTTTTATTTAGTTATTTATAGGACATAAGTTGACAAATTAGCCCTACAAATCCGATGTGTTGCTAAATGGCGACTTTTTTTCAACCGTGCTCAAAAAAAAGCTTTATAAAGTCGGCATTGGCGTATAGTTTTAATAGTGTGTACAGGCCTAACCCAGCGTGTTCTCGGCGTCTGGCTACTTTATATCCTTCCCTCCCGGCTTTATTTTTGAAGGAAAGCGCAATGCAAAGTGACTCAACCGGAATCTGGTATTTTGAATGTGACGTCTCTGATATTGAAGCGCACCTGCTCAACCTGCAAAGTCGTTCTGTTATCTATCCCGATGAGTGCGAATACCTGATTAAAAACCTGCATAAACTGCATGCTACATCAGAGCAGAATACTCATGGCGTGGTCCCTTTGTGCCACCGCTGTGTCACGCTCATCGCAAAAGATGACAAAGTCGAAATTGTAATAAACCGGGAGCAGGAAAAAATTGACCACGTCACCCAACTACCATTGCGTGTGTCTCTATTGCGTCAGTTGGGTATCTGGTACGAACAGAATCCGGAGGCGATAACCGGTATCTGTCTGGTCGAGCTCGACGATTTCAGTGATATTAACGATACCATTGGCCATGCAGCCGGTGATCTGATTCTGTTTGAAATCGCCCGCCGCCTTGAGCGTTACCATGGCTCCCGGTTTAAGCTGGTCAGGCTGCATGGTGATGAGTTTGCCCTGGCGGTCACGCAACTAGCCGATGCCGAGGATATCTGGCAGGTCTCAAGTTGGATTTGCGAACAGTTCGAACCACCGTTTATGACCCAGAAAGGTGCCGTCTTCCTGACCCCCTCAATTGGCCTGTCTCTGAATATCAATACCGGCAAAGAACCCGTTAGTTTGCTGGAAAGTGCGTATATTGCCCTCAACCATGCTAAAGACGACCCGCTGACCAAAGAGAAATTGTACAATCCTCAGCAGGAACACACCCTGACCCGCCAGGTATTGCTCGAAGCCCAGCTCAATCAGGCGCTGACCGAAGAAGATAGTTTACTGGTGTGGTACCAGCCCAAGCAGGACTTGCATAACCGGCAGATTAACGGTCTGGAAGCACTGATCCGCTGGAACCATACTACCGAAGGACTGATTTCCCCCGGTGAGTTTATCCCCCTTGCTGAACGCACCGGTTTAATTTGCAGCATTACCGACTTTGTTGTTCGTCAGGTTGCCAAAGACATCCCGAAACTGCGCATGCACGGGTTTACCGGCAAAGTGTCTATCAATATCTCAGCCAACGACTTTATGCGAGCTAACCTGGTCGATAGTCTGCTGGCATTGCTCAAGCCTTATAATATCGATACCAGTGACATCGAGTTAGAAATTACTGAGGGCGCTTTTATCAGCGACTTTGATCACTGTATCTTACTGCTAACCGCCCTGCGTGACGCCGGGTTTGCCTTATCCATCGACGACTTTGGCACCGGCTACAGCTCTTTGAGCTACCTGACCCGGTTACCGGTGGATACTATAAAAATCGATATGAGCTTTGTCAGGGAGTTGGCCCGCTGTGAGCAGGCCCGGCAAATTTACAAGGGTATGATTGATATCTGTAAAGCCATGCATTTCGACGTGCTCGCTGAAGGCGTAGATGATGATGCCCAGCGTGAGACGCTAGCCGCCATCGGTTGTGATCGCATTCAGGGTTACCTGCTGAGTAAACCCTTACCGGTTGATAAACTGGTGAACTTTCTGAATAAGTAACGCTTCCCGCCCACTATTTCTATCGGTGATGATAAAAATCCATGCTGCAATGTGGCGATAAACGCTCCACAGGCTATATTCAAAGTATAATAACAAAAGCCAGGCCGAATTCAGCAGGGTGCAGGAGAGTTTGTAATGTTCTTCCAGCGTAAAAAAGAGCCAAATCGTAGCAGTGACGACAGTCCGGTCGCCACCACACTGACCATTTCAAGCCGGGATATTCATCCGGATAAGCTATCGGTACTAAACCTGCAGTCTGGTACCACCCTGGTCATTGCTTTCATCAGCCCGTCGGGACAGTTCGCTGAAGTATCCCAACGACTCACCAATGCTATGCCTTTCGCCTCTCAGGTGATAACGATAATGACCGCCGGCGAGCTTGGAGGTGGTAAGCCGCTCTACCACCCCACCTCAGATCATTGGGACAATATAGTATTGCATGCTTTTTCCGGCAGAATGTTTGAACAACTGTCGATACATACTGTTGCCTTGCACAGCGAAGATATCAAAAATGGTAACCCGGGACGCGCCGCAGCACAGCGAGTGGACGCCATCGCATCTGAGCTGGCAAAAGTTCGCGTTCCCTTCGAAGTAAGCAGCCATGACACCCTCGCCCTGACTTATTTTGATGGTCTTACCGCCAGTGAGGATTTCTTTACCCAGGCACTTTATAAAAGCCGCCGCTTTCCCTGCTATTTTGTCGGCGGCAGTGCCGGAGGCAAACTTGATTTTAAACAGGCTGATATCGCCATTAACGGCGAAGTGAAGCATAACAGCGTCATTCTTTGTTTTTGCAAGTTAGCGAAAGGCTATCGCTACGGTATCCTCAAAAGCCACAACTTCAAGCCTACCGGTAATCAATTTGTGGTAGCCGAGTTTAATCCGCTTACTCGTACTCTTAATTCAGTACTGGATGCGAATCTGAATCTGCTGACACCGGTTGAAGCCTTGTGTAATACGTTTCGGTGCTCTGCCTCAGAACTGGAAGGTCGTTTACAATCCCACTCCTTTGGCATCGACATTAATAACAACATCTATATCCGCTCCGTAGCGGCGATCAATGCTGATGGCAGCATTCGCTTCTTTAGCGATATGGCTTTTGGCGAAGAGCTGTTGCTGGTTAAAGCCACTGACTTCAAACAGTCTCTTGAAGAAGATTTCCGTCGCTTTATGCAAGGCAAGCCTGCAGCGCCGGTGGCAATGATGGCAAATGATTGTATTTTACGTCGTTTGAATAACGCTGCCGCGTTGCAAAGCGTGGACACGCTCGACGGCATTTGTTTGTCTGGATTTTCGACCTTTGGCGAGTTCCTCGGCTTACACCAGAACCAGACTGTAACGGCAGTGGGCTTTTTTGCTGTTTCCGAGCAGCAGCGTTTTGAGGATGAATACGCTAATAACTACCCGTTTTATCTATCGTCGTTTTCCAGTTATCACCTGAATGCCAGAATCATCAGTATGCAGCGTATTAACGACCTGCAAAACCGGCTAATAGAAAGCACTCACGAATTTCGCCACCTGCTTGAGGAGTCTAACGAGCAACTGCGTTTTGTGGCGGGTCTGGCCCGCGACTCGGCAACCAAGCAACTAAAACTTGGTGATCAGTTCAGCGAGTTCTTAAATCAGATTGCTCAGCAGGAAAAAGAGCGGGCCGGTCTGACACAGGGGATGGCGCAGTTACGTGACAGCGCTGAACGCATTGTTAATATTATCCAGTCTATCAGTGGCATCGCAGAACAAACTAATTTGCTAGCGCTTAACGCTGCTATTGAGGCTGCCCGGGCTGGCGAAGCCGGTCGTGGTTTTGCCGTGGTCGCCGATGAAGTCAGGGCACTCTCCCAACGCACCCAAACCAGTTTGAAGGAAACCGGTGATACGATAGGTGGGGTATCAGCCTCAATCGACGGCATTGCGGTTGCGATAAACAGCATTAACGAGTTGTTATCCAGTATAGAGGGCAGCTCTACCGAGCTGAGTGAGGATCTGTCCGGGTTATCTCAAACCTCGTCCAGCGCAGCCAGCCGGGCGGAAGAAGGAATTACCAAAGCAACTGACGCTGCCAAACGTATGAGTGCACTGGAAAAAGAAACCCAACTAATTGAGACGCTTAACGAGCTTGCCCATAAATCACACTAGTTGCTCGATTGCTCATTGGTTAAACAACTTAACGGCGAATCCAGTCTGATTGCGGTCAGGCTGGGTACCTTGCAGATTAAATAACCCCACATTTCACAAAAAACATACATATTAAAAATAAATAAGCAACACTACGTAAACCTTCCATACCAGACGAGTCTCTACCTTGGTCACAAGTGGAAGCCGAAGGCTACTCTGATGCAGTAATGCACGTATAATAGGCGCTTAATTTTTCGTCAACCTATAAAACTAACAGACGAATTAACTTCATTCAGAACGACAGAAATCCAGTTTATTATTATGAAAAATGCATCACACAGTGTTTTTGAAGATGTTTTTGCTCTGCTATGCGCCGGTTTATTTGTGGCGTTTGGCATTTTCCTGTTTCAGTCTCAGGAGCTCATGGTGGGTGGCGCCGCGGGTCTGGCCCTGCTGGCAACCTATGTAACACCGCTTGAGTTTGGTTTGTTATTCTTCCTGATCAATTTACCGTTTTATTATCTGGCGTGGCGACATATCAGCAAGCGCTTTATGCTCAATACGTTTATATCTGTTACTACCGTGTCGCTATTTTCTGAGTGGGTTCCCCATTTTGTTGATATTTCACGGGTCGATCCTTTTTTCGCTGCAGTATTCGGCGGTATTTTAATAGGCGTGGGTATGCTTATCATGTTTCGTCACAGCTCAAGCCTGGGTGGACTTGGGATCCTGGCTTATTATCTGCAGAGCCGGTTTGATATTCGCGCCGGTTCGTTCCAGCTAATTGCTGATACGTGCATTCTGAGTTTATCGTTTGTGTTTATCGACGCGCACCTGGTGCTAATCTCTATTCTGGCGGCGTTTTGTCTGAATATGGTGATTTCACTGAATCACCGACCGGAGCGTTACACCCTGCCCGCCGTAAAAAAGTCTCAGGCAGATGATGAAGTGGAGCATCTGCACCCGCAAAACGGCTAAAAGCTGGTATCCACTGCTGTAAGCTGCTGCTTAGCCAGGTAAACTGCACCCCATTCCGGCCCTTGCCGGGCAGGTTTGATGCGCGCAGCAACAGACTCCGCCAGATAAGGCCGCCATGCGGTGGCCAGGCCTCCACTGAACACCAGATTCATGTTGCTGTTTACAAGCGCTCGTTTAGCCAGCTCATTTAAATATCCGGCACCCTCTTTAATAATCGCCGCTGCCGCTGCATCGTCCTTAGCCAGTTCAAACAACCGGGGCGCAAAGCGGGCAAATTCACCAGGCAAAGCGCTGTTGAGTCGCTCAACTAATCCGGACGGGGTTGAACAATGATAGAAACGACTCACTTCAGGCCATAACAGACTGTCATGGCCAAGTTTGTCGGCCACCAGCAACGCTTGTCTGGCTGCCATCTGGCCGAGCCAGGCACCGCTGGCCTGATCACCAAGCTGAAAACCGTAGCCGCCATACTGAGTGACTTTGCCATTTTGCAGCACCGCAGCGCAAGAGCCTGTACCGGTAATAATCACAACACCATCCTCGCCACCATGGGCACCGAGTAAAGCAGTATGCAAATCGGAAGAGAAAACCAGTTCAGCAAAAGGGTGCTGCCACTGATTGAGCAGCGCTGTGGAGGAGTCCAGGTAGGCACCGGCCAGGCCCGCACTGACTACCAGCTCACTGCTGATGTCACTAAACTGCAGCCCGGCATCGGCCACAGCATGCTTTACAGCGGTCAGTATTGACGATAAAGCCAGCTGCCCATGCCTGGCGATATTGGCAGGCCCGCCAACTCCCTGTCCTAACGACTCACCGAGTTCGTTAAACAGCTCAGCCCGGCACTTGGTGCCGCCGCCGTCTACGCCTACCCAGTATTCGCCGTACTTCAGGTTGTGTGTCATTTCCATCACCCCAGTAAAACATCCAACAACATCATTACCACAAAACCAATAAGCAGGCTGAACGTGGCTATGTTCTGATTACCATTCTGGTGGGTCTCCGGAATGATTTCATCAGAAATGATAAACAACATGGCACCGGCAGCAAACGCCAGCGCCCATGGCATAAACGCTTCAGCGCCCGACACAGCGACTGCGCCCACAAGTCCACCAAGCGGCTCAACCAGGCCACTGCCAATACCTATCAGTGACGCTCTGGCTGGAGTAAATCCCACCGATAACAAGGCCACTGATACCGCCAGGCCCTCGGGTATATTTTGCAGGCCGATGCCCAGTGCCAGAGACAGTCCATTTGCCATTTCACCACCAGCAAAGCCAACGCCAACGGCAAGGCCCTCTGGAAAGTTGTGCAGGGTGATGGCCAGTACAAACAGCCAAATCCTGGCTAATTTGGTTTTCGACGCCCCTTCACGCCCGGTAACAAAATGCTCATGGGGCACCGTCTGGTGAATAAAAAACAATAAAAACGCGCCGGTCATCAGCCCCGTTGCGGCCACCATACCGCCCGCCATTTCACCACCGTATAAGGTACTGCCATATTCCAGCGATGGCAGTAACAACGAAAAGAAGGTGGCGGCCAGCATGATCCCGGCAGCCAGGCTAAGCAGGGCATCTTCCAGCCGGCGTGACAACTGCCTGATTAAAAAGACCCCGAGGCTTCCAGCAGCAGTACCCAGACTGGCACAGCCACTGGCGATAACACCAGCCCAAACTATTTGTGAACTATCCAATTACCCATTTCCCATTTTAACCAGTGACTCTTGGTACTCTGGCCGAGACGCGGGTGATCAATTCATAGCTAATGGTGCCGGCCCGGTCGGCCACCTCATCTACCGGTAATTGCGCGCCCCACAATTCCACGTCGTCACCCAGGGCAACCTCCCCGATATGGGTAACATCAATGGTAATCATGTCCATGGACACCCTGCCTACCAGTTGCCCGCGCTGACCACGCACGATAACCGGCGTGCCATTCGGGCAATGGCGGGGGTACCCGTCGGCATAGCCTATCCCCACAGTAGCGATGACACTGTCTCGCGGGGCCGTCCATGTCTGGCTGTAGCCTACAGTCTCGCCTTGCTTTACATTATGTAATGCAATAATTTGCGCCATCAGCGTCATAGCCGGTGTGAGGCCATATTCAGCAGCAGCATGACCAGTCACCGGGCTGGCGCCGTAGAGACCAATGCCTAACCGGCACCAGTCGGCCTGACTCGCCGGGTTACATAAAGTCGCCGCAGAGTTCGCCATACAACCCGGCAGGGCCAGTGACCCTGTCAGCGCTAAAAATTGTTGCAGTTGGGCGGCATTATTCGGGTTGTCAGGATCATCAGCACAGGCAAAATGAGAAACCAGCACCGGTTGCTGTTGATTAAGCCATTCATAGCTACTCAGTACCATAGCAATATCGTCAGCGTTAAAGCCTAACCGGTGCATGCCGGTATCAACCTTGAGCCAGACCTCGGGCCGTTGTGCCTGTTCAAGTTCGTCCAGCCAGGCCAACTGTTGCTGGTTATGCACCAACAAAATAAGATTACCGGCCCGGGCTGCACG
>CENT01025686.1_pt1 | contig 11762 bp, 22 predicted proteins | sample 530141 | NCBI WGS metagenome assembly CENT01 (sample SAMEA2591074, study PRJEB7988) | marine metagenome | isolation source: saline water (ENVO:00002010), including | reverse complement strand
GAGCAAGATGTTCATGGATACTGCAAACAAAATGCAGAACATCAAGAAAACTTAAGTTTTGGAGACGACGACTGGTGAAGAAAAAAGTTCAGAAAATGTTAGAATGGTTCTATCAGTATTCTGATAGAGGTGAACAAAACATTGCCGAATCTAAAACTCTCTATGATCTTGTGGAGAGACTTCAGTATCGTTTGGAAGATATGGAGAGTGAGCATATGCAATTAACCCGTGAACTTGCTAGATTGAAAGGTAGACTAGATACATTTGAATCTAGATTGCTTGATGAAGAAAGTAATGAAGAAGTATATCAGTCTGATCTCTAAGATTCCAGAACGTCATTACTGGCCAATCTTTATTTTCTTATCGCTTTATTTTGTTGTACCCTATAGTGAGATTGTGGTAACAATCTTTGCATTAGGGTACTTTAACTTTGAGAATGCTTACAGAAAAGTATTCTCAAAAATTTTATCACCTCTTCCTGATATAATTAAGTATGGTGGTTCAATCATCTTTTTCCTAGTGATGATAGATGATACTATATTTTATGCCGCTATTATTCTATTTGCTCTGTGGAGTGGTAGAGAAGTAAAAAAAAGGAAACTCTCGTCCGATGAAGATTAATCTTTGGTATTCTAAAAGCATGGGACAGTGGCGTTGGACACTTGTAGAAGAGTGGAGAAACGGTGTTACTAAGTCCGAGCAACATTCTGGGCAACAACCAATGCTACGCGATGCAATGAATGATGTTGCCAATACTGTAGAGTATATGCTAGAGTGTAAGGACAAGGGCGAATAGCTCAGCGGTAGAGCATCTCCTTTACACGGAGGTGGTCGGGGGTTCGATCCCCTCTTCGCCCATTTGCTACAACAGTAAAAATGTTCATTAAAACAATTAAGAATTTGCTAAAATCAAAAAAACATAAGACTGTTCCAGCACCAGTGTATTTGCAAGATGATCCATGGTTTGGTCCTGCTCCTGTGCGTTCACAAAAACAACTGGATTACATGAAGCAAGAAACTCTTATCAAGCAGCAGAAAGCAAAGGAAACTGTTAGAGAATATAATGGAGAACCTTGTAGTATACATCAATTGATGTATGAGATGGCAACTTCTAATTGGAAAAATGTCGAAGTTTTTGAGGGCGGGTCTGAAAATTTTCAGGAGTGATAAATAAAATGGCAAACGACCAAGAACTTCGACAAGAACTTGAAAGTATTAAAGGTATGATTAGGGATGTTAGTAATCAGGTGCAAGAACTGCGGAAAGCAGTTGGAAGGTCATCCTACAAAGATGAGGAGTTGCGGATGCGAGAACTATACGAGCATCCGTGGCACAAGTATCTCAGGCAAGGATCTATCATTAGTTGAAATAGTAAAGACCACGGATGATAAAAAAATTCCTACGTTTAGTAAGGAAGATCTTGCTTATCAGGAGGCAAGAAGGCAAAGAAAGGTTCGTAAATTAGATTTTGAAGTTAGATGAGTGTTACGATATGAACACTTTCTTGACAAACTATATTTACTGAGTAATATAGCTAGTGTGTACTTTGGGAGAAAAACATGGACGATCACACCTTTAATAACTGGGTGAAAGTAAAAGAGACTTTTGAATCTTCTGGAAATACTGATAATGCATTTTATAGAAGAGCATGTTCTATTGTTTCAAGTCCTTCGAGAAAGGATCCTATGGAACAACACCTTAAGTTTGATGTGGAGTGATTGTTATGTTTAAAGATTGGGGTAAAGGGTCTGAACCGCCTGAATGGACAACTAAGACAGAAGTGAAGGAGATGATTGATGATGCAATACGAAAACATAATCGTAACGCTGGAATCATTAGTATGTTTGTTGGATTTTTTGTACTCGGACTCTTTAGTGAGGGTCTTCTTAGACTCATTGGAGTAATCGATCCTATATTCCCATGGATCAAAATCACCTTATAGACTGGATTGGAATAGTTTTAGCATTAGCATTTGGTATGACCATGTTTTATCATGGTCATGCTATTTTTCATGGGAAAAATGGATATAAACATGCCGAAAGAGAGAAGCATAAGTCTGCAGTAACTAGAAAACGTATAGAGAAATTGCTCAAAGATAGGTAGCATACATAATAATATATTGAAATATTTCATTCATGAAAAAATTTTTACTTGCTTTAATGTTGATTGCTTCTCCAGTAGTTGCTGAAGAAAATATTACCAAAGGATTCTATACTATGGATGCTATGGGATGCATGTTACTAAGGGAGTGTACAAACGGTGTTAAACGAATCCAGAGTATTCAAGATATTATCGATTACTATCCCGATAGTGATTATGATGCTGTTGCTAGTGAGTTTAATAACATCATCGCCTCTTTTAATAAGGTCGGAGTTGGTGTTTTTCTAGCAGACTCGAAGTATTTTCCACCAGGACATCGTGGTGTTTATCATACTGTAGGTAATAACTTCTTCTTGAATAATGCATTCATGCATCGTCAAGGTGTTCTTATGAGTGTCACTCGTCATGAAGGATGGCACGCTGCTCAGGATTGTATGGCAGGTTCTATCAAGAACAATATGATTGCCATTATCAATGATGAAGAGGATGTGCCTGAGATATGGGCAGAAATGGCACGGAGAGCATATGCTTTTATGCCCCATGCTATTCCTTGGGAGAAAGAAGCAACTTGGGCAGGTAAAACAGCAGGTATGACCGCTAAAGCACTTGATGCATGTGCTGCTGGAAAGATGTGGAAGGTTTATAAACCAACACCTATGACTGAGGAGTGGTTACGTGAAAATGGTTTTATGTGATATGATATTTTATACGGGGTGTAGCTCAGTTTGGTAGAGCGCCGTCTTTGGGAGGCGGATGCCCAAGGTTCAAATCCTTGTACCCCGATCGCCAGTTTTCTATCTGGCAGCTTGACTATATAAAGTCAATCACTTATAATAATCGAGTAAACCAAACATAACGATGGCACTTACTGAAAAATTCAAGAAAGACATTAGCATTCTCCGTGCTGCTGCCGATGGCGAAATTTTCCTTGATATAAAGAATCCGAAACTTTTTAAAAAGGTACGCCGCTTCTACGAACGAGAAGGAGTGGTGTTTTCAGGAGAACCACTAGATGATTATGAAATACTCATGGAATATCTCTTCCAAGATCTTGAAACTGTTGAGGTTGGTTGATGAACGTTGCGAAGAAACCCACTGTTCTTCTTGAACGGTTCCCTTATCGTTATATTCAGGTCGGCAAACTGGAAATAAACGGAATGCCTGACTGCCGCATTCAAAAGGTAGATTCATACACGGGACGTTATCGTGATATGTATCTTTGTGATAATGAAATGCAGTTGATGACTGCTATGGAAGATCACGATTACACTTGTTGGTTGGACCCTGATGGTGTTCCAGCTTATCGTAAAGACTCGGTATCGTCTCAAAACTAGCCCTGGTCGGGATGGTCTTTTGACCCTCGGAGTTTCCTGCTTCTCTAAAGAGTAGGTGGTGCGGATGGGATTACTCCCGCCAGGTTTCTTGTTTCCTGTAAAAGAATAAGTGGCGTGCATGAAAAGACCTTATGAGCAGGGATAAACCCTGCTTTTTTTGTATACATATAATGGTGTTACATGTATTGCCATGAGAACTGATAGACCTTGGGGATGGTATGAAACTATTGAAGAGGGATACAGATATAAAGTTAAAAATATAGAGATTAAACCTGGAGAGGGAATATCTAAACAGTTTCATTATCATAGATCTGAGCATTGGGTTATTGTAAATGGAACTGCTCTAGTTGAAATGGATGATAATCAATTTATGGTTTATGAAAATGAAAGTACATTTGTTCCTTTAGGAAAAATACATAAGGTAAGAAATCCTGGTAAGATACCTTTGAGGATAGTTGAAGTTCAAGTTGGATCTTATCTTGGAGAAGATGATATTACTAGATTGGAGGATGACTATGAGAGGGTTGCATAATAAGACATATTCTTGTATAATACATAGTATAGAGTAATTATTTCTTTCATGAGTGGATTTCCTATGGAGGTTAAAACAGCATTAGTTTTAGGCGCTGGTGGATTTATTGGATCTCATATGGTTAAGCGTCTCCGCTCCGAAGGATACTGGGTACGTGGAGTAGATCTTAAAGATCCAGAGTTTTCAAAAACAGAGGCAAATGAATTTGTCACTGGAGATTTGCGTGATGTAGATTTTGTACGTCGTGTCCTTAAATTTAAAGGATACATGGGAAACTTTTATGCATCTGTGCCTGAACAATACATTTACCCTTTTGATGAGATCTATCAATTTGCTGCTGATATGGGTGGCGCAGGTTTTATCTTTACTGGTGAGAACGATGCGGATATTATGCACAACTCTGCATCAATTAACTTGAACGTGCTGGAATGTCAGCGTCGTATGAATTTGGAAAAGGAGATGAATAGGACTAAGATTTTCTATTCCAGTTCTGCTTGCATGTATCCAGAACATAATCAACTTGACCCTGATAACCCAGACTGCCGTGAAGAATCAGCATATCCCGCAGACCCCGACTCCGAATATGGATGGGAAAAACTTTTCTCAGAAAGACTATACCTCGCATATCAGCGTAACTATAACATTCCTGTATGTGTTGCTCGTTATCATAATATCTTTGGTCCCGAAGGAACTTGGGAAGGTGGAAGAGAAAAAGCACCAGCTGCAATCTGCCGCAAGGTCGCTTTCCTCCCGAAGCAAGGTGGATCTATCGAGGTGTGGGGAGATGGCTTACAGACTCGTTCCTTCTTGTTCATTGATGAATGCATCGAGGCAACTTGGCGACTGATGCAATCCGATTTCCAAGGACCTGTGAATATTGGTTCTGAAGAGATGGTTACAATTAACCAACTTGTAGAAACTGTTGCTAAAGTTGCAGATAAAGATGTGAACAAGATTCATATTGATGGTCCTCTTGGTGTTCGTGGTCGTAATTCTAATAATGATTTGATCCGTGAAAATCTTGGTTGGGATTATCAAATGACTCTTGAGGAAGGTATTTCAAAAACATACAAATGGATTGAGGAGCAAATTGATAAATGATTGGATTTAATCACTTAGGAAGGCAAGGACGTTTGGGCAATCAAATGTTCCAGTATGCAGCAACAAAAGGTATTGCTGCAAATAGAGGATATGAATTTATCGTTGCTAATCATTCAGAAACACAGGATGATGGCATTGGTAATATGGTTAGAACCGAAATCTTTGATTCATTTAATATTGAATGTAAAAGAGGAATACTTCAGACAAATTATATTACTGAACAACATTTTCATTTTGATAAACATTTATTTGATAACTGTCCAGATAACGTGAGTTTGTATGGATACTATCAAACTGAAAAATACTTCAAACATATTGAAGATGAAATTAGAAAAGATTTTACTTTTAAGGATGAAATTTTAGAACCTTGTACTGAGATGATTGGTGATGAGTGTTACGTTGCCATTCATATTAGAAGGACAGATTACATTACCAATAGTAATGGTAAAGCACATAATAGTTTGACACCAATTTATTATGATACTGCTATAAGATCTTTCGATCAAGATACTAAGTTCATCGTATTTTCTGATGAACCAGAGTGGTGTAAAAAACAAGAAATGTTTTCTGGAAATAATTTTATGATTTCTGAAAATACTGATAACAGAATGGACCTTTGTCTTATGACAATGTGTAAGGGTCATATTATTGCAAACTCATCTTTCTCTTGGTGGGGTGCATGGTTGGCAAATAGCACTAAAGTTGTTGCTCCTAGAGTATGGTTTGGACCAAAGTTGGATCATAATAATACTAAAGATTTATACTGTAGTGATTGGATAATACTAAATGGCTGATCTAACTGTTATACTTCCATGTGCGGGAGAAGGAACTAGACTCTCTTTACCATACCCAAAAGAAATTCACTCTATTGAAAAGAATAAATCTTTGATTGATTATAGTTTTGATTTATTCTCAAACTATGGTCGTAGAGACGTTGAGTTTGTAATTACACTCAATGAAAATAAAACTGAACTTGTAAAGTATTTGAGTCGATATAAATCAAGATTTAATATTTCTTTTACCTATTTTAATCCTGTTGAAACTGAATACACTGGTTCTATCAAAAGTGCTAGGCATTTGTTTGGTGAAAAAAATCTTGTTCTTCTTCCAGATACTTTTATGAAGATGAAGTCATCTCAGGACATTGTTGAACTAGTTAGTGATAGTTTGAATGAGACTGGATTTACATTCTTTTATAAGAGAGAAAGTGACCCAAATATGCTGAAGACTAAAGGTGCTTTGTCTATTGTTGACGACCTAGTTCAGGAGTATGAAGATAAACCGCAAGAGGACCAGGGTAGGTTTAATTCTTTCTGGACAGCGTTTGCCTTCAGAAAGAGAGTATTCAACCAGTGTATTGAGTTCATGGAGAAGTCCACTTTGAATCACAGACAGATGGTCGGTGAGATCAAAAACACTCCTCTATATAACTCGAAGGCTATTGAGGTTGAAGACTATGTTGATCTTGGAACCTGGGATCAAATATACAAATGGATAAACGCATAATAGTTGACTGTGATGGTGTTCTCCTTGACTGGGCATATGCCTTTGATGTATGGATGGTCGAGCATGGATATTCAAGGTTACCGAATACATCACAGTATTATGACCAAACTCTTAGATATGGTATCTCACAGGTTGAAGCAGTATCACAAATAAAGAAGTTTAATGAGTCTGGGTGTGTTGGATTTATTCCAGCATTCCGAGATTCTGTTGAGTATGTGACAAAGTTGAGTGAACTTGGTTGGAAGTTTGAAGTAATAAGTTGTTTAGATAAAGATAAGTATGCACAGAAGTTGAGACGAAAAAACTTAGTTCATTTGTTTGGAGATGTATTTGATTTTATTGATTGTGCTTTAGATTTTACTTTCGGAAAAGAACAATACTTGCTTGACAGATATAAAGAAAAGAAGTATTATTGGATTGAGGACTCTGTCAATCATGCAGAGTCTGGTGTAAGAGTAGGATTAAATAGCATCTTGATGGATCATCCATATAATAAAGAATGGAATGGTCCTAGAGTAAAAAATTGGAAACAAATTTACAACAATATTATCAATGACAACACCCCACATTGAAGCAAAACCTGGACAGTATCATAAGACAGTTCTTATGCCTGGGGATCCACTTAGAGCGAAGTGGATCGCTGAAAATTTTTTAGATGATGTGGTTCTTGTAAACTCAGTTCGCAATTGTCTAGGATATACCGGAACTTATAATGGCAAACCAGTATCAGTTCAGGCAAGTGGAATGGGGCAAGCAAGTCTTGGAATCTATGCTCATGAACTGTATAATTTTTATGAAGTAGAAAAAATTATACGAGTTGGTAGTTGTGGTGGCATTGCACCTCATCTTAAGGTGGGAGATGTTGTTGTTGCTATGAGTTCTGCTACTGATAATGCAATGACAGATAATCTTGCACCTGGATTTAGGTTGTCTCCTTGTTGTGACTATCATCTACTCAGCGAATACTTGAAGCAGAATATTGAAGCACATGTTGGGCAGATAGTATCTAATGATTACTTCTATCAACCAGATGAGAATTGGTATAAACCATTAGAGAAGATGGGAATCCTTGCAGTCGACATGGAAACTCATGTTCTTTATAGTATTGCTAATCGGTTTGGTAAAAAGGCACTGTCAGTTAATACAGTTTCTGATCATCTAACATCTGGTGAACAGATGAGCAGTAAAGAAAGAGAGCAAGGTCTTGGGCATATGGTTGAAACCATTTTGGCAAGTCTATGAGAGTAGCAATATTCACTTCTGGACATATTAGAACATTGTTTTACAAATTTCACGAAAACATTTCACTTATAAAAGAAAAGATTCCTGATTGTAAAGTTGATGTATTCTATTCTTTTTGGGATGATCTTAGTAGAAGTGAGCGTATTAATGATCCTTGGCATTACAAAGCATGTTATGAACAACCAAAGATTAATGTTGACACTATAGACTCATATTTTCTAAATGGTGGTGTTTCTAATGTGAAAGGTGAGATTGAATCTTCTGATAAAATGAAAAGTGTTATGGAAAATTCTTTCTTCTCTCAACCACACATATCTTCCCAATACTATAAAAAGAATAGAGTAGTTGAAAAATATTATAACGACTCATATGATTTTTATGTGCAGATGAGATCAGATATGATCATTGCAGATTTTCCTACAAGAAAAAATATTGAAGAAATATTAGATGAAGATGTTTTAGTTGTTAATGAAAATTATTGGTATAAAGAACCATATGTTGGTAGAGATTGTAATGAGATGATTACTTGTTCTGGAAAGAATGTATTTAAGCAGATGAATCAATTGTATTTGTATGAAGAAAAACTTGCTAAACAGATACCATCTACACTTCACCATGGCGAAATGGTAACAGGAACTCACTTCAATAACATGCTTGCTTCGGGTGTTATAGATACTGTACTATCGTTTAATTTTGATTATAGGATTGTTAGGTAATGAAAATTTGTATTCTGACCATTGCTACAAATAAGTATCTTCAGTTTGTGGAAAAATTATATGAGGATATATCGGAGAAGTTTTGTCCTGGTGCTGAAATAAGTTGTCTTCTATTCACAGATCATGAGATTGAGGAGTGTGGAGATAATGTAAGAGTTCATTACATTGATCATGAACCATGGCCTATGCCTACTCTTAAGCGATATAATTATTTTGTTAAAGAAAAAGATTATATTCTTCAACATGATTATTGTTTTTATCTTGATGCCGATATGAGGATTGATGAGGTAGTTACTTCTGAAGAAGTTTGTGGTGCTCTTGTTGCGACTCGTCATGGATATCAATCATTCTCTCCTGCTAAGGTACAATCGTTTGATCGCAATCCCAAATCCCTTGCATTTGTTTCTCCTGATGAAGAGACAGTATCTTATTATGCTGGTGGATTTAATGGTGGCAAAACAGAAGTGTTTATGCAAATGGCAGAAACTATTGCTGATCGAGTGAATAAAGATCTTGAGAATAATGTTGTTGCTCTTTGGCATGATGAAAGTCATATGAATAGATATCTAATTGATAATCCACCTACTCTTGACTTAGATCCAACATACTGTTATGCTGAAGAGTTCATAGGCACTGAGTATCCTTTCTCTCCGGGAAAAATTATTGCATTGAAAAAGAATCACTCTGAATTGAGATCATGAAATTAAAGTTGACTGATATTCCGATTGTTTATATTAATCTTGATGAACAATCCGATAGAAACGAAACAATAAAAACCACTTTGAATGACCTTGGTTTTAAAAATATAACCAGAGTCTCTGCGTATAAAGATGTAATAGGCAAACGAGGATGTGCATATTCTCATGCTATTGCTTTAGAAGAAGTTGAACCTCCATTCATCTTACTAGAGGATGATTGCCTTCCTTTAAATTTTATTGATGAGATTGATATTCCAGATGATGCTGATGCAGTCTATCTTGGCGTATCCTCTTGGGGACGTATGAATGCTCACTCTGGACCTTGTGTGCAATGCGATAAGGTTGAGGGGCATGATGACTTGGTCCGTGTTTATAATATGGTTGGTGCTCATGCAATTTTGTATATCAATCCAGATTATATTGATCTGTGTAAGCGTATTGCATATCATGGATACTTAATTTCAGATCATCATGATATTGGATTTGCGGATGTTCAAAAGTATTATGATGTTTATGCATTTGATAATCCTATGTTCTATCAAACAAGTTCTAATGGGACTGATAAACCTTTAACATCATATCCTTCATTTGAGTTTATGATTCCAGATAAAAGATTTTGGTTACCTTTGAGGATTAAAGAATGAAAAGTTTAGTTACTGGTGGATGTGGATTTATTGGATCTAATCTTGTAGATCGTCTTGTGGAACTTGGGCATGAAGTTGTTGTGATTGACAACCATAGTTCTGATGCTCATTTTTTCAATAAACTATATCCTTTTATAAATGAAAACGTAGAATATCATAAATTTGATGTTTGTGATTATTTTAATACCAGATTGTTGTATGAAGGTGTTGACTATGTATTTCATCTTGCAGCAGAGGTAAGGATACCATCTTGTATAGAAGATCCAGTCAAAGCAATTAGAACAAATGATTTGGGAACTTGTACAGTTCTGCAATGTTCTAGAGATGCAAAGGTTAGGAAAGTTATATACTCTTCTACTTCTGCCATATATGGTCTTAAGAACGAGTTGCCCAATGTTGAAACACAACCAGATGATTGTTTAAATCCATACTCTGTATCTAAACTGAATGGAGAAAGACTCTGTAAAATGTATACAGATCTTTTTGAATTGCCTACAGTAATGTTTAGATATTTTAATGTTTATGGCGAGAGGCAACCTCGTAGTGGGCAGTATGCACCTGTCATAGGCATCTTTGAGCAGAAGAAACTTTTGGGTGAACCACTAAGTATATGTGGAGACGGAAAGCAGAGTAGAGATTTTGTTCATGTGAGTGACGTGGTAAACGCTAACGTTATGGCAGCAATATCTAATTCTGAGCTAGAAGCATATGGTGAAGTTTACAATGTTGGTTCAGGTGTTTCATATACCGTGAATCAAATCGCGGATATGATGTCAGACTTTCAATGTAACATTGCTCCACGAAAAGGTGAAGCAAGAGAAAGTCTTGCAAATGTTGATAAAATACATGAAGCATTTGGGTGGAGACCACAAGTAAACCTCATTGAGTGGATGGAGGAAAATCATGGAAAAAAATAAATCGCTTTATAAGTTAAAAGGTCTTCCACCAATTTATTATATTAATTTGGATGGAGAACCAGAAAGAAAGGAAAGTATTGAGAGACAATTTAAATACTGGGAGATAGAAAACTATACTCGTGTCTCTGCTTATGATGGTCGGGAAGATGATTTGAGTGACATTCTTAAGGGAAGATATCCTCAGATGATGAGCTCTGGTGAAGTTGGTTGCACTACCTCACATTTGAAAGCACTTAAAATGTTTTTGGAAACAGAGGAACCATGTGCATTGATTCTAGAAGATGATGTTGATATTGATATTGCTAGGTATTGGAATTTTACTTGGAAGGAATTTTATTCCAAGATCCCATATGATTGGGATGTTGTTCAGTTGGCAATTATTTGTACTGGAAATTTATATGTAAAATTACATCGTAGATTTGTTAATGATTTCTCTACTGCTGCTTATTTGATTACTAGACATCACGCTCAAAAATTAGTAAGGCATCATGTTCGTGAGGAAAAATATAAACTTGATAATGGCGTAAAACCGAGAGCAGTTGCCGATGATTTGATTTATAACACTGGAGTTACATACGCTATACCTTTATTTTTATATAGAATTTCTTTGGGATCATCAATTCATCCAGAGCATGTAGATTATTTTCATAAAGCAAGTCATGATGGGTTGAAAAATTTTTGGATGCAAAATGGATGCAATGTTGATATTGCAGGTTTGATGGATTATGATCCATATCTTGGAAGGGTAACAGAGAGTGATAAGTAAGTATAAAGTACTACAATCTTTCCTTGACAAATCCTTTGCATTGCTATATAATATGTAAAGATTTACAACATAAAGTAAATGACTGTAACAACAGAAGATGGTGGACGCCAAAACTTGTTCGCCCGTGAACCACAGATGTACATTTCCAAGAGTGACGCAGAGCGTTATGGTTACGAGACCTACGCTGAGAGAGCAGAGAAGTTAAA
>CENT01050268.1_pt1 | contig 11781 bp, 16 predicted proteins | sample 530141 | NCBI WGS metagenome assembly CENT01 (sample SAMEA2591074, study PRJEB7988) | marine metagenome | isolation source: saline water (ENVO:00002010), including | reverse complement strand
ATACTATGCATGAATCAACTCTAGATCTCTTCTGTGGTGATACTAACCTCACAGATAACTCAGATACACAATTGGCAGAAGAGTTTGCCAATGAGATAGAAGCAAAGGCAGCACATTTTGAAGTCACTGTAGACTACTACATGCAGGAGTTTATGTAAACAACTGGTCGGCCGACTGGGGTCAGTTGGCGAAGTGGCACACATTTTTGTCACAGCACCCCAGACCGTGTATTGTGTATACATGTTCAGGAAATCACCGAATTGATCACATTCTCCGACGCACTTGATCAACTGCCGATGTTCATCCAAGACACATTTGCAGATCTTGATATGGCATACGATTGGTTGTCTGAGATGACAGGAATTGATCGTATTTGCGACTCAAAAGAAATGTGGCACGAATTTTATGAGTGTTACTATGAGGCAGCAACTTGGGAGCAAATTAAAGCACTTCACGAATCAGTATGATGTATACTGATCCTTGCACAATCGCTCTACAAACTGACAAGAACCTTATGGCAATTCACAACCCCTACGTTGAAAATCTTATCCAGATGGGATATGATCGCCAAGATGTAGAAGTTGCTTCCACGATGTTTCAAAAGCACACGTTCCCGTGTGTTATCCACGGTCGCAAATTTGAGACCGAAGAACAATACTATTCCGAACTTCATGAATTCATGAATGGCATGTGACGGTCAACAAGGTGGCACAGCATCGGTTGTGCTGCCCCCGTTTTCCTGTATATTAAAGAAGTCAACCAAACGACACCATTTCATGCGTAAGATTGAGACCCTGATGAACGCAGCAGTTGCTAACAACCGCAACTGGACAAATGCTAACACCAGTGTTACTTACTGCGAGGAAACTGCAACCTCTACTGTGTATCTGCACGGTAACAAAATTGCAGAGGTTGGTGATGATTTCCTTCGCATCTTTGATGGCGGATGGCAATCCACCACCACCAAATCTCGTTTGAACGCACTCATTGATCGCTTCTGTGATGCCGTCACTGATGGAGTCTTTCAGAAGGATTTTTGCTGGTACGTTCGTGACAATAAAGTCACCCATGATTTCGTGAACGGTTACACGTTCGCCTGATCAACTGGCACACGACCCCTCGGCATCCGCCGCTGGGGTCTTTATAATAAGGACTCACACGAACAAAACCACATGTCACGATCCCGCGCCATTGCTTCCCTGATCTCCATGTTCTGTGATCGCAACGATCAGACCGAAGCGCCGCTGTGGTTGGTTGAACTCTACCACCGCAGCACAGACGCCGACCTGTGCCGTATGCTGATTAACTGGTCCGAATCCTACCCCCAAGGATGGAACCGCTTCGGTTACTACCCGATGGGTTGATCCGCCGAATCCATGCTACAATTCACCAAACGAGATCACCTCATGCTCAACGTCTCCTGTGTTTCCCCCCGTCCCTCCCGCTCGGTGTGGACTCTCAAGGTCAACCCGCTGACGGGCACGTTTAAGGTCCGCTGGTTTAAGACGCCCTCGGCAGAGTACACCTACAAGACTCGCCGCCGTGATGTGATCGCCCTGCTGATGACGGGCGACCGCTCACTAGGACAATGGGTGAACTATCACACCAGCGCCCATCGTCCCCGCCTCTGATGCTGTAGAATTCTGTACATGAGCAACCAACTCCCCAAGCACATGCAAGACCGCTACGAGATGCGCGACGGTTTCATCATCAAGAAGGGTGAGACCGATCCCACCATCTTCGCCGCCATGGAGAGCATCAAGGCACAGATGCTAAGAGAGACAGCAGAGCGCCAAGCGATTCGCGAAGGTCGCCTCGCTGCTCCTTCTAGCAACTGGGGCACCTGGAACATCTCCGACCGTCACTGATCACCATGGCAAAAGACCAACTCACCCCGCTGATGCGAACTCACAGTTTCACCCTTCGGCGGCAGTCTGGAAAGCACCTAGTCTGGCAACACGCTAGCGGCGCACTCGTCACCACTAGCAAGACAGCATCGGATCACAGGGCACTGAAAAACATCACCCGCGACATCCGCCGCGCTCTCGCCACAGCAGCATAGCACAGTTATCCCGCCCCCTTTGGGGGTTGGGGCGTTGCGCCCTTAGTTGAAAAAAGGCAAACTACCCTAACCTACAAAGGTTCCCAAACGACCGAGAGAATCTCCATTTAAATAAAAAAATTTTCCGAAAAATTTCTAAGAGTGGTAAGTCTCTTCAAGGTAATCACAAAGGTATGGAGCTTGCGCCGCTGCTGCCTCCCATTTATCTTTAAGTGCCTGCTGTTTAACGTCAAGGTGTTCTACTTGCTGCTCATAGAACTTTCTACTTTTCAGTTGACCATAGTAATGAAGTTTCTTATGGTTCACGTCATTAATGAAAGTAGTTTCACATCCCACCATGACACACACAGTTCCTGAGTTATCTTTCATGTTACCTTCGTAATATCTCTTAAGAAGTGTCTCCTCGTTATAGTAATCCTCGCTGTATTTGAGTTGGACGGATCCTGTGCCGTCAGGCATGAGGTATCCATTATAATCGCGATTGCGAACGTCTCTCCAATACTGAGTGTCATTTCTACGAGAGTATGCATAATGAGCAGAGACAAACTTACAGAGACCATCAAAGGATGATCTACACATCAGATTATAATGATTAACATCTAGTCTATTATATCCATGATCAGGATGGAGGACTTCAGCAAGATTCAGAAGGAAGTGATGAGTAGTGAACAAGCCCGTTGACTCTAAGGGTTCAATAAAACCTGATGCGAGACCAATGGACACGCAGTTTTTCTTCCAGGGTTCTTTTTGGATACCGATTCTCATATGGATATCTTTATATTCAAAATCGTCTACAGCGCGTAGCTCTGAGGGATACGCCATCTTGTCAGAGCGGAGGTAATCTTTAAACTCTTGCAGCGCAGCCTCTGGCGTAGTATACTTGTCAGAATAGACATAACCCGTTCCGATACGAGAGTAACATGGGATGTTCCATGCCCAACCGTTACCAAGAGCAGTTGCTTGAGTAAATCCTTGCATCTCAACACGTTTATCAGTGTATGGGATCTTAGTTGCCCATGCACGGTTGTTAGGAATGATATGACCGAAGTCAACGAACTCAGCATCCAATGCATTCATAAGGATGGATTTCCATCCAGTACAATCAATATACAGATCACCCTCAACGATTGTTCCATCATCCAGGACAACATTTTCAATTCCATCATCATTTACATTGACTTTAACGACGGTTGCGGGGATATAATTAACGCCTCTAGGCACTGCAACATTATCTCGTAAAAAGTTAGCGAATTTAATTGCATCAAAGTGGAATGCTACATCACGGTCCCCATTAAAATTATTAAAAATTTTGCTTTCTCCAGGTTGGAACTTATTTGTGTTAACAAGTGCCATTTGCGACCAGAAAGTATTGCAAAAATCCTGGACGGGAGTTTCGGGTCGCAACCATTTTTTATATTGCCATACATCTAATCCATCTTTTCCATAGAGTGATTCTGGAATATGTGATCTACCGAATGGATAATGATATGTACCAGAATCTAATTTATAAAAATCTTGGAATCCAAGACTCAATTTATATGAAGCGTCAGCATGTTTAAACAGTTCGTCTTTGTTAATGTCAACTGCATGTAACCAATAAGTAAAATGTTCTAGGGTGCTTTCACCAACACCAACTCTAGGGACATCTTTACTTTCAATACATGTAATATTTTTATGTGGGAAAAACTTGTTCAAAGTCACTGCAGAGAACCACCCAGCAGTTCCACCACCAACAATAACAATACGATCTGTGGAATTCATATATCTTGAGTATAATGTAATATTATACTATATATTTTCCGAAATTGCTATATAAATCAGTCAAGCAAATTATATGGAAAATATCCACTTAGATCTATCGGAGCATGAGATGGATGTCATGTTGAATGCTCTAGAAGTAGCTATTGAGAATGCTGACGAATACGAAGCAGGTGAATACGAAGAAGTTTTGTTTGATGTTCAAAGAAAGCTTGACGAAGAGTATGAACTTGATGTAGACTGATACTTTCTATCTTTCCCATGTACCTCATCTATTCAAAAGATTATTGCCCCTATTGCCGAAACATCAAAAAAGTCTTGGAAGGAATTGGTCAAGATTATATGGAACTGCGTCTTAATAAAGATTTTTCAAAAGAACAATTTATTGACAAGTTTGGATATGGTGCCACCTTTCCGCGTGTATTGAAAGATGGGAGGATTCTTGGTGGATGTAATGAAGCAGTCACTTATCTTCGTAACCAAGGTCTTGTATGAAGGTATCAGTAAAACTGAAAGATGATGATCCGATTATGTTTGAGACATATGAGGAAGCAATGGATTATATTGAAACACTCATTCCCGATTTGGAAGGGTTAAATATAAGTACAGATGACATTCTAATTGACTATCATGGCTAACAAAAAATGGTATGTTCGTGATCGTAATTCATCCCGACATGTAACAGGGTATTGGATTTATTATTTGAGCGAGCGCAAATGGACAACAGAAAAACATAAAGCACAATCTTGGCGAACCAAGAAAGAAGCAACAGCATTTACAGATCAATTGGGTAAAGGTGAAGTCTATGGCGAATGAAGAGTATTTTGACTTTGAGGAGGTACTTGAGCGAATAAATAATCTAGAAGTTGTTGTATCTAAACTTTGCAACCCAGAGTTTAATTACAAACGTCCAGGCAGTGATGAATACGAGAAACTGACTGACACTATAGATTACTTACACAATAAAGTATCAGAACTAGAGAAGAGATGTCCTACACAATAGTTTATAGCGATTATAATGGTCTTCCTGGATCAGAGAGTACCTATGATTATAGAAGTGGTGCAGAGAAACCAATTCTTCCTGATGTAGACTTATACAATAGTTTTAGTTTTACTGTTAAGAGTAGTAACATTAATGCTGGTGTTCCACCCACTACAGAGGAAGGTGCAGGAAGACCTGGAGTTACTTACTCCAACAGCACTAATTATTCTGATAGAGGATATAGGTATGGTACTAGTACCAGTCGCCCTAGTGGAGCGTATGGTGGAGTCCATGTGGCAAGAATTCCTACTGCTATGCGATGGGTAGATACAAATGGTCCTAATGGCGATGGTATTGCACAAAATGAGAAGGGTGACTGGTTTAGTCGCGAAGTTCTCTCCAGACCCGATGGAAACGGTGGTGGAGTTGAATTTGTAGCGAATACCGCTCCAAGTGGAAATACGACCTTTACGCTCGTTACAGATACCATGGAGAAGCAATCTAGTGCTAGCTTCAATGTTCCTGATTGGAATACCTTATCAATTAAAGGTTCATATAATGGAGCAGTATTTTGTTATAACGAATTTGGTTATACAAATGATTATGAAGGTGGTGAATACTATGCCACTAGTTTATGGGAACTTCCTGAGAAATTTGATAATCTGTTTAAATTTATCCCAGATCAAAGAGAAACAACAACTCTTACATTCACAATTGAAGTTGATTGGAAAGTGTATGTAAGTTACGGCGTTTATAACTCTTCTGATATTGGATCTAGCAATATTAATAAAATTGCTTCCCGTATGGGATATAGTAACTTATCAACTCAGACTGGTACTGATACTCATACCATTACACATGTCGTAAATAATGATAATAGTAATTGGGAAAAAATTCTTAAAGATCTTTTAGAGAATAGACAAAGATCTCTTGAAGAACAACATGAACGTTATGGTCAAACTTTCCCTGATACAGAGATTGAAATCGTGGCAGCAACATCTGTCACAGCAGAGGAGGAAGAATCATGAGTTTAAGAGCAGCTGGTGGCATTGGCGATCCTTATCTGAATAGATGTAATACGCCCGTACAAGGCAGTGGTTCTCCTACTGTTTTTAATGAGGGAGTGTGCTCTAGTAGGATTGGTGATGTTACGATTCCATATCAAGAAATTGTTCCTTGTCCTAAGTGTTGTACGACTCATGTAGCACCTGTTATCGTGGGATCTCCTAAAGTTTTTGTTAATCAAATCGCTGCACAGAGAATTGGTGATCTTGCGTTGGGTATTACTGGTAAATTTCCGTTAATTAAGGGCGCTATTACAGTTTATATGGCATGAAGATTAAACCTTTCACAAATCAAGTACAATTTATTCCCAAGGATGCTAAGGGAAAATTTGTGAAGGGGCAGATATTTCCTGCTGACCATTTTGAGGTGAGTGCAACAGATATTGCCTCAATGGAATCTGGTGCATCTCCAGATCTTGTTAATCCTAATGGTGGAGGGTCTGGTAACTCTGGTGGTGGAGAAGGAATTTCTATTGAGAATTTAGTTCCCTCACTTAAGAATATTAATCCATCTCAGGATCAAACTATAACATTGCTTGAGCCTACGACAACGGCATATTCTATGACTGTTAGCGTAGAGCATAATAAGATTGAAGAAGTAAATACCACATATCAGTGGCAAGAATCTACTAATGGTGGATCAGCATGGTCTGATATGTCTGGTGAAACATCAACAACATTGTCTTTACCATCGGGACGTACTAATTCTCAGACTGGATATAAGTATCGTTGTGAGATAGAAAACCCAGATGCTGTTCAAACTCCAGTATATAGTGGTGTGTGGACGATTAACGTTAATAAAGTTATTTCAATTATAGCACAACCAATATTCACACCAACTAATCAGGGTGATCAAGCAACTATTGAATGTGAAGCAATTATCACATCAGGAACAATTGATCATAAATGGCAGAAAAAAGAGGCTGGAACTGAACTTTGGAGTGATATTAGTGGTGCTAGTGGAACTGGTACTGCGAGTGGGATGACGTTTTCATATCAAACCCCAGCATTAGATATTGATGAGGATACTGATGATCAATATAGAGTTATCTTTAGTGCTACTGATGCAGCAGATCTCAACAGTTCTCCTGTAACTGCTGTTGTACTTGGTGCTGATTTCCGAGTTCAACCAGCAATTAATAATATTGAATTTTGGGATATGGAAAAAGATGGTGTATTAATCTTTGATCCCACCAATTCTGCTGATTACACCATAACTTCTTTAAGTAATTCAAGAACTAAATTTGCCTCAAAGATGTGGGGACAAGGATCTTGTTCATCAGAAGGGGGACATAGTTATGGTGAAGTTCCTGTATCTAGTGGTGATCAGTTTAGACTTAAATTAAATGCTGGACGTGGTGTTGCTAGTAATGGTCAGCATGGCGGTGGTTATGCTGGATTATTTGAAGGAACTACTGTTTCTCAATCTAGTGCTCTTTTGATTGCAGGTGGAGCAGGTTCTGGTGGTAGTGACGGTACAGATAATTGTGGAAATGATGGTGGAGATGGTGGTGGTTCCTCTGGTAGCGATGGTACAGATGTTTCTGCTAGTCTTACTGGCGGACATGGCGGTACGCAGAGTGCTGGTGGTGCTAAAGGTACTGCTTCAGGATCATCGGCAGGAACAACGTTTAATCAAACATATACTAGTGATACAACTGTTGCTATTCCAAATGGTGTCCAGTCAGTAACTTATACCATTCATGGCGGTGCTGGTGGCACTGGCGGTAATTCTTCACTATTAATTGGATCACCACCAACATTTAATAATGTGTCTGGTGCTGCTGGTGGTAAAGGTCAAAAAATAACTGGTACTCTAACTGGAGTTGAAGGATTAACATTAAATATCATAACTGGTAATAATGGAGGTAATGGTAGTGGAGGTAATGGTGCCAATACTGGTGGTGCTTCTGGATCTTCACCTGCTGGTTATCCATACAATGGCGGTGTCGGTGGTTCTACCTCTGGTGGTGAAACTTGGGGAACTGACGCATCAGGTGGAGGTGGTGGAGCAGCTTCTATTATTTCTATTAATAGCAGCACTATTTTAGCAATCGCTGGTGGTGGCGGTGGTGGTGGCGGTGCAGCTTCTAATGTTTCTTATTCACCTGGATCTGGTCAGACTTCAACTCAGATTAGAACAACCATAGGATCTATAACCTCTGGATATGGCGGCGGTAGTGGTCAGAATGCTAATGGTGGTTCTGGAGGCGGTGGTGGTGGATCCCATGGTGGAGATGGTGGACCGAATAAACATGCTGGTAATCACATTAGTGGTGATGGTGCTAATGGTGGTGAAGGGTACTATAATTCCACTTATCATGTTTCTGCTTCTACTTTACAGACATCAGATTCCAACAGTTCTTATATTACAATTGAATATCAGTTAGCAGGTGAATCTGGTTCAGATGGTTTGGTACTTCAAGGTGGTAATGGCGGAGCAACTGGTAGTGGAGTAGGACAAGATTTATATAATGCTCCAGGATCTACTACTTGGACATGCCCATCTGGTGTTAATAGTGTTTCTGTGGTTGCTATTGGAGCTGGCGGCAAAGGAGCTGGCAACGGCGGTGGCGGCGGCGGTCTTGGATGGAAAAATAATATTTCTGTTACACCAGGACAATCATATACAGTTGTGGTAGGTGCTCCAGGAACCGCTAGTGGTACAAATGGAGGAGATTCCTATTTCAACAGTGCATCAACCGTAAAAGGTGGTGGTGGATTAAATACTGGCGGTGGAGGATCTTATACTGGTGATGGTGGTGGTCAGGGTGGATCTGGAAGTTCAGCAACTTCTTGGGGCGGCGGTGGCGGCGGCGCTGGTGGGTATAGTGGTAATGGTGGTAGTGCTAATACACTTTCTGGATCTGCTGGAGCTGGTGGCGGCGGTGGCGGTGGTGCAGGACACTCAAACACGGACTCTAATGACTCCAAACGCAAAGGCGGTGGTGGAGGTGGCGTAGGTGTTTATGGTCAAGGAAGTAATGGTGCTGGTGCCCCTAGTAGCAGTTATGGTGGCGATGGCGGTTACGGTGGATCTGGCGGTACAAATGGAGCTCAATCCAGTATACACTTTGGTGGTGCTGGTGGACTATATGGTGGTGGTGCTGGTGGAACAAATGATACATCTGGTAGCTTCAATGGAAGTCCTGGTAAAGGTGCTGTTAGAATTATTTGGGGATCTGGAAGATCTTTCCCATCAACACTTACTGCGGATCAAGGCGCATCTAGCGGATCGGGTGGTTCTGGTGGAGCGGGTGGTGGTGGATATTTTGGCGGTGGCGGTGGTTCTGCTGGAAGCACTGGAACCGCTGGTGGTGGCGGTGGATCGGGATATGTAGATTCAACTCTGACTAATGCTGTTACCAGTGCGTTTGCTGCTTCTTCTGATACTGATAGAGGAACTGCTGGTAACGTTGATGACGACTCAAGAATTGTTATTAATGATACTTTTATTAATATTACAACTCAACCATCTTCTGAAGCTGTTGTAAGTGGCAACACTGCAACTTTTAGTGTTGCCGCAACAATAAATGACTTAGCAAGTCCAACAATAAATTATCAATGGCAAAAAGCAGCAGCTGCAGCAGGATCTACTTTTAGTGATATTAGTGGTGCTACTTCCTCTAGTTACACAACAGGAACATTGACGGCATCAAATAATCTTGAGCAATATCGTTGTAAGATTGCTAATGAGTTTTGTACTAGTAAAATTAGTGATATCGTTATTACAATTGTTGGTAGTGGTGGATCTCAGACTTATCAAATTGTAAATACTGGAGAAACATCAATTCCTCTTCCCAGTGGCACTACTGATTTTGAATATTGGATTTGGGGTGCTGGTGGTGGTGGACAAGGTGAATGTCCTACTGGAAGTTTTAGTGGCGGCAGTGGAGGATATGCTACAGGAACAGTTACTGTTCCTTCTAATAACACCAACGGCATTACAGTATTTGTGGGTGCTACTGGGTCTGGTGACCAAGCTGCTGGAATGAGTGGATACGGTGCTGGACGTGGTGGTCAAAGATCTGAAATTACTTTTGGGAGCAACTTTGCTTATATGGGCGGTGGCGGTGGCGCTGGTCAAAATGGGCAAGGTGGATATGGTGGTGCTAATGGATCTGGCAGCGGTGGTAGTGGTTCTAATGCTGGTGGTGGAGCATCAACTAGTGGTGGTGGATCTGCTGGTAGTGGTGGAGCCGCTTCTGGTATTAGTGGAAGAACTGGTGGTGGTACTTCTGGTGGATATCCATATAACCAAGGAAACCGTGGTGGCGGTGGTGGATCAGGTTATTATGGTGGCGGCGGAGGCGGCGGTCAAAATACTGGTAACAACTGCACTGGAGGCGGTGGCGGTGGCGGATCAGGATATATAACTTTGCCATATACTACTTACAGTCACGGTAACAGTGGTACTTCTGGTGGGGCTGCTGCAGTTCCTACTACAAAACCATCAGTGTATGTTAATGGACATGGTGGTGCAAATGAAAATGGTCTTGTAGTCGTTTCTATCACCGTTCCTGGTATAATTCAAATGACTGGTGTTAACAGCGGAACGCAAACAAATATCAGTAATATTTCTAGTGCAACTACGTTGTCAGAACCAGCATATATTGCATCAACTGGTGGTAAAAATTACAGTGTTACTGTAAGACTTCGTGGTGGTAGTCCTTCTGGTACAGGTGGATATGTTCAAGGAACATTTACTGTGTCTAGTGGACAAACATATAGACTTCATTATGATTCTCAATATGCTGCCGTATTCCTTGGTACTTCAGTCAATGGGGACAAGTGCGTTATGCTCGCAGCAGAAGGTGGATATCAAGGTAATGGTGTTTATGGTGGCACTGCTTCTGGCGGTAATGCTGGATATCCTTCTGGTGGAACAGGCAGTAATTTAAATAATTCTGGTGGAGGTACTGGTGGTACAACTAGTGGTTATAAGAATGGTTCTGGTGGTACTGGTGGTGTAGCAGGACAAAGTGATGGTTATTCAGGATCTCCTGGTGCCGCTGGTGGATTCTTTACCCGAGGCGGTGGTGGATCAGGTGTTGATGGTAATGGCGGTGCTGGCGGCATGGGTTACTACGGTGGCGGCGGTGGCGGTGGAGGATGGGATCTTCAATACAATGCTGGAGGAGAATTTGGTGGTGGCGGTGGTGGTGGATCGTCTTATTACGGCGGTCTTCCAAGTACATCAGGAACCCAAGTTACAGTTACTAGTACTTCTTCTGGAACTGAAGGGGGAGGAACACAAATTCAAATTATTAGCGTTGCAGAGGTATGATTGATGTGGTATAATATCAAAGTACATTTGAGGAATTCATGGCAAAGCGTGCTTCACTGACGAATACTGACTTTATTGAGGCAAAACCGAAAAAAACTCGCCAGGGAGATGGTCAGCATACTAAATATAGTGCAAGCTCCCGTAATGGGAAGCGTAAACGTTATCGCGGACAAGGAAAATGAGCGAAGAAACCCCAGCACCTAAGTCTTATGGTTACGTCGTAGGACGTAGACCATCTGAACAAGAACATCCAGACAAGAAAAAAGAAGAATGATTGAGATTGAAGAGCATATTAAGGATTGGATTGCTAAAATTTCCAAAGTTCGTCCTGAATTAGGTAATTTCGCAATCTGTCCTTACTCTTCAACCGCTTCATATAAGATCATTCAAGCGCCGATTGACGATATTATACCTATTAAAGGGTGTGATGTCGTCATTTTTGTCGTTGAAGACTACCTTGATGCTGACGCTATCCAAATGTGGTGTGAAATTTACAACACAATTTACCCAGAATTTATATTTTTGGAAGATTGTGGCAATTATCACACTTTTCTTAATGGAATTCAGACAAATAATGGCAGGTACAACTTAATGTTGTGTCAATCAAAGGCAAAATTGCGTCAACATC
>CENT01074082.1_pt1 | contig 11792 bp, 8 predicted proteins | sample 530141 | NCBI WGS metagenome assembly CENT01 (sample SAMEA2591074, study PRJEB7988) | marine metagenome | isolation source: saline water (ENVO:00002010), including | reverse complement strand
ACCGCGGAGACAGTTGTGTCTGGTTATCTCCTGAAGAAAAGGCTACCTGTGTCGTAGAAGGCAGTGCTGAGCCGTTGTCTGCGACAGACCTTGAGAAGGCATATTTTTATTTTGAAGGGGCCGCTCAACAAGGCGATCAACGTTCGCAGTATGTTACAGGTATGATGAATATTCTTGGTGTCGGCGTGCCGCGTAATGTACCACTTGGCATTAGCTACCTAAAAGAAATTGCAGATAATGGACAGCCAAATGTAGCTTATATTATCGGTAAGATATATCAAGATGGCTATTGGATGGTGAGTGATAGAGAAATAGCTAACACTTGGTTCCAAAAGGCTATCTCTTATAGCCAGCATCCGAAATCTACACTTGAGACAGCTAAGAACTTTGAAGCAGGTGTGGTTGGTGAAACCGAGTCTGGGCGTATCTCAAATGCTGTTGCGTTGTACAAGAACGTTTTAGACAGTATATCTGCAACAGAGGAAGATAAAGCTGAAGCAGCGTACCGCCTAGGCTTGATCTACACGCATTATTCTCAGTACCGTGACCAGGTTAAGGCCATTTATTACATTGAAAGAGCAGTGGAGCTATCACATACTTCATCGAATGAATTTGGCGTAAAAGCGTTAGTTTGGCTTGGAGATAAAGAAGCGTCCTCAGACCTTACTTTGGCAGTAAATCATTATCTTGAAGCGGAAAAGCAACTGCTTTCGTTACCGTTAAACATTCAGCAGCGTCATGCCGTAGTATGGCAGAAATTGGCCAACGCTCACGCATCTGGTCAAAAAGATAATATGGAAAAAAGTACGCGAGACTTTGCATTTTACATGAATAAATATCATCGTACGATGGCTAAGACTCATATCCCTGCAAAGGAACGTGCAAGTTATGAAGGTTTTTCTGCTTTTACGTTTCCCGGTTAATATGAAATGGGGCCAATGTTGGCCCATTTTTGTTTCACATGTGAAACAAGAGTGTTGTTAACTATTTTTCGAAGAGGGTGGGGATGGCTAACCAAAATTCAGCTTTGAATTTTCTCTATTATTTGCAGTCCTTGGTTTTTGATGAGCAACTGACAGTTGATAGCTCTGTTAATCCACGAGTGCTATTTGTCGGTAACGATGCTTCCATGGATTTCCTTTATGGTAGAGATCAAAACAATGAACCCTATATCGGCATTCAAAGCGAGTTTATGCCATGGTTCACACACGTAGACTGGTTTGGTGTTGCAATATGTAGAAAACGTGGCTACGTGTTTCTGGAAGCCAAAGAGGCTGCCACGCAAAGATTACATATGGCGCTTGGATTGCGTGTCCGTAAAGAACGGATGGATTATCTTTGTATGAAAGGCGTTGAGGACCCTAATGAAATGAGACTAAGTTTTAGGGTTTTTGAAGTTGATCCGTCTGACCCGACTACAGTCCTATTTAGTGATAGGAAAGTCATGTCTAATCTCTACATAAGAGAGATAGGGGATATAGACGAACTGTGTTCAGACCTTGAAGCTGAAGACGCAAGAGGACTCTTTGCTAAAAGCGGGATTGATGAATCTTTCAATGCTATCAAAGTTGGGGGTTAATCAAAATGAGTATCAAGTCGCATATTCGTCCTTCTGGCGTTCAAAAATCGAAGCTAAAAGTCGGCGTTATGCCCTTTGACTATCGAGACAGAATTTTATCCAGATGGCAAGTACAGTCAGAAGCTACTGAATTTTTGATGAATACGTTCATCATGGAAATGTTTCCAGAAAAAAAAGGAGGTAGAAACTTGTTCTCTTGGGAGTCTATTACGCGAAATCATGCAATTACATACCTATCCGCTTTTCATACTATTAATTCACTCATTAATAAACAAGCAGTATTGCATAGTAAACCTTTTGTAGACGTTACCGACGAAGACATACAGGAGCGTGTTGAGCGTAGTGGCGTATTAAGTCCATTAGAGATACGCAAACGTTACCCACTGGTGAGTAAACCTTCACTAAGAAAATAATTTACCGATAAACAAAAAAATGGATTTTTCAGATATTATACATGAGTAACAGAATACGTGATTAGAAGGAGATGGTTATGTTACATAAAAAATTAATGAATTTTGCAGGTAAAAGTGGCGCGGCGATTTCTGCGTTTTTAATGAGCCATTCCGTAATGGCGCAAGACTCAGGTCGTATCCTCGAAAGTCAGGGGGAATATATTGGCGATGCTATGCCTCTTTGGAAAGAGGTAGTACTCATTGTATGCTTTATCGCAGGGTGTCTTGCGATTCTCTTTGGCGGATGGCAGTTCTTGAAAAAGTACGTGCTCGCTAAGTCCGCACATGACAAAGAGTTTACAATCGCTGAAATGATCGGTGCCATGGTGGTTGGCGGTATCATCGCGTTCCCATCAGCGGGTATGCTGTTTGGTCAGGATATTTCAACGGGTGGACAGGATGTTCAGGAAATTAACGCAGAAGCGTTTTCTACCGACTAGTAAATAGCAAAAAACGTCACGGATGACTTATGAGCGATACTGAATTCGCCAATACATTAAACAAACGCCTTGTATTAATACTGGCGTTTGTTTTTTTTATTTTTACAGGCAGAGGCGAGGCCTATGGCGAAGATATTATAACTCCATCGCATTCCGTTAAAGACTACTGTAGGAAGTCGGGATGCGACTATCAAATCTTTTATTCCTATTTTTACGAGAATAAACTCTCTTATTGCGCTGCCCGAAAACACATTAACTCCAATCGTCGCCAGAACGCTTTAAGACATTATGTAGCTGGGCAGGTAGAAAGTTCAGGGCTTCCTGCGTCTGTCGGCTTGATTCCAATGTTAGAATCGTCGTTTTCAATCGGCAAGAAGAAGGGGGCCAAGCTGCATAGAGCTGCTGGACTTTGGCAATTTCTCCCAGAAACAGGGAGGGATATGGGTTTAATCATTAACCGTGATGTGGATGAACGTTACGACATGCAAAAGTCTACGGAAGCAGGGATTAGGTATGTAAAATGGCTAGTCACCAGATTTAACGGCGACATAAATCTTGCAATACTTTCCTATCATGCAGGTGTTGGTCGAATTGAGAAGTTGATTGAAAACTATCAGACCGATAACCCATGGTTTTTATCTAAATTAATTAGTGAAAATTTTCCTGATAAAGACTATTTGGAAAAATTTCATAGTTATGCAGTTGTACTTACGACAAACGGATGTGGAGAAAGACAATGAAAATTAAACTGCTATTGCTTTGCATGGGGGCCTCACTTTCGCTAGTTGCTAATGCAACGGTTCAAAGTGATGAGTCTACCTATGATTGCACTGCTGAAGAAACTAAACTTTACGTAGAGCAAGTGACGCACAACATATTTGCGCCATCGTCTATCTCTGGTCCAGATGAGTTTGCAAAGGCCTATACTGAACAAGCAGAAGAGAGGGCGGCGAATGGTGATGAGGATGCACAGTCTTGCTCTACAATATTCTCCGATGGCGGATTGAAAGCTGGCTGGCAAGATATTGTAAAAGCCGTTAGAGAATTCGATCTCGGGTACGATTTTTCCGGAATCAACGCAGCAGCGTTAAAAACGCTTTTAGAAAAAGCAAAAGAAAAAGCAAAAGAAGAGTTTACGAATGCATTGGAAGCGTTAGGGCAAGATATCTGTGCGATGTTGACCACAGAGGCTTTAGAAGAGATGTTGCTCGATGCCATAAATGAACAGTACGGACTTAATGCAAGAAATCTTAGAATGGCTGATTTTGCAGACGAGATTACCGATGAGGTGATGTCTAATGCTGATGAAGATGTAAAAATGCTCCTTAGTGAAGAAAAGCTCAAACGTGAACTTAGTAGAGAGGGGCGAAGTGAAATAAGACAAATACGAAAAGACCTCTGGAACAAAATATAAAAATACTACAATTATAATCATATATTGTGTTATATTGATCGAAGGGTGTGAGTTATAAGGGAATTGCGCCGTGCCAATCCCAGCTTTCTTTTATACAGATTCTTCGCTAGAGCGTGGATTCGATACAGCGGCTGACTTTGCAAGTGAAATAAGTAGCAATGGTTACGAACAAGCCTGCATAGTCGACTACAATACAATGGCGTCATCAATACGTTTCATTGACAGTGCTAAAGAAGCAAAACTCGGCGCAGTTATCGGTTTTACTGCGTCAGTTTTTTGTGAGGAACGGGACAACGCACTATGGGATAAATCTAACAAATCAAATTGGTTAAAACTGCATGATTTGTTTGGTGGTAGCCCTAAGAGAAGTTCTGTTACAGATAATTACATAAACTCACTTCGTTTAAAGCAGGCACTTTCGTCCTGCATAAATTCCACCACCAAAAGCCAAGATGCCATAGAACTGTTAGAAAGTGTATTAGGTCAGAGCGCTAATATACTCGAAGATGCATCCCTCTTTGCATCCTTAAAAAAAATAGTGAAGGCGTTTGATAGCAGCCTGCCTTGTGGCGAGCTCACATTTATCGCGACCTCGTTAGAGGGGTACAAAAACCTTCTAAAGCTAAATTCCTGCTTCAAAAGAATTACTACGGGCTCAGATACCTTTGCTTTGCCAAAGGAGGATGTGTTGAGGTATCAAAAAGACATATTGGTTGTCGACGCGCTGTGTGAAAAATCCTATCTTAGCGCCTATATTGACCAGCCTGAAAGAGCCCAAACAACCTCTCTCTATGATGTCATAGATGCTCTAGGCTTACCTCTATACGCAAGCCAGGAGGTGATCGATTTTCTTCTTCAACAGCGGTCGATGATCGTTCCTTTTACAAAATTTAGTTATGCCTGTAAACAGGACTACGATGCTTTCTGTGCCAAAACGGCAATACAACGTAAGTGCAACGTAAATAGCTTTGTTCATGGGATGCCTCGAAAAGAAAGATGCCTTGTCCCCTACAATGAAATTGATAAGTACTATCGGTCTATCGCGAGTAGCATTGGCGCATCTAATTATAGGGAAGATTACTGGGATAACCTAGGGAATACACCTGTATGTTTAGGGAAACCTATCCTCCCTGATTACACATTAAGCAGGGAGAGAGAACCTTTATATCAAGACATACTAGCAAAAGATGGCTTAGATGGGGGCGTGACAGGAGGTTTGGGTGTAATCACCGCTCCAGAGGCTCTAGAAGACGTTTCATTGTCTACAGAGGGGCAGGACGATGAATTATATGTTTATTTGCGTAAGTTGGCGTTTGAGGGGCTTCAAGAGCGCCTTGGCCAGCGCAACCCTAGCGGCAAAAGTGAAGAAAATGCAACGTATAGGAAACGTTTAGAAGCAGAACTTACAGTCGTAAGAGAGAAGCAACTTGCAAGTTACTTCTTGATCTATTGGGACATAGTGTCATTCGCCAGAAAGTCAAAAGTAGTTGTCAGTTTTGGCAAAGGTAAAGTGGTGGGGTCTTTACTCGCGTATTGCTTAGAAATAACAGATATTGATCCGGTCTTTTATGCTTTGAGATTTGAAGGTCTTTTTAATGCAAAAAATACTACTGTGCCAGACATACAAATGGATATTGGCAGAGGCAGAGAAAAGATTGTCGCTTATATAAATGAAAAGTATCGAAGAGTACCTGGTGATTGGCCATCAACGTGTCAAATCGTTAGCCCTATTAGGTATCAGCTGAAAACAGCAATTGCATCTGTGAGATCTGCATTTGGCCTATCGAGTATGTTTGATAAAGAACTGAAAGGGCTCGTGAAAAAAGCAGAGCAAGATTTAGGTATCGCTAGCCCAAGAAGTATTACATGGCCAGAATTGCTTGCCTCAGAGAGCATTCAAAAGCGGATTAGCAAAGAGCCGATGTTGGCGCGAGTATTAAAAATAGCTAGGACGCTGACCGGCAAGTTGCATTCCTGTTCTATTGACTCGGGAAGTACGGTGCTTTCTCCCGGCTGTGTCGCTGATTACTTGCCTCTTTGGTATGATGATGAGGGAAAGGCTTATTCACTCTATGACAAAAAAGACATTGAGCGCATAGGCCTAGCAAAGATTAATATAGCCCACTTAAAAACACTTGATGTGATATCGGAATGCATTTCGCAAATCAATAACAATCAAGGTAAACATATCTCCTATAGACAAATTCCAATGAACGACCCGTCTGTATATGCCATGTTGTGCCAGCAAATGTTAACCGATGTTTTTCAGCTTGGCGGGTATGGTGCTAGGCAACTTGTTGCAAATGTACTCCCTCAAAATATTGATGATATCTCAGTGCTTATAGCGCTAAATAGGCCGGGGATGATGCAAAGCGGCGTGGTTAGCACTTATTTGAACGTTAAGAACGGCCTGAAAGCGCCTCAATACGACCATGCCGCGTTAGAAAGCGTTACGGCGGGCACCTTTGGGTGTTATATATTTCATGAGCAGATAATTGATGCATTATGTATAGCTTCAGGGTGCACCTCAATCCAAGCTCATAAGATAGCGCAGGCCATGGAAGAATCTGACACATCAGCACTCCAAGTTGTTAAAGACTCTTTCATTAACCATACATTGGACTATTGGAGGCCAAGTTATTTAACAGCTGGTAAAGATAAAAAGCTCGACTTCGCTTTAGACATCATAATGATAGACTGCTCAAAAGAACTAGAGCATCTAGGTTTGGGGGAAGCTCTTACCGCAGACGGCTACATATCTTCGCGGAAAGGGTTTATCACTGTTCTTAAAAAGCTAGTCAATCTTGATAAGGAAGCTGTTTCTACACTTGAAAGTAGGATTGATGACTACAGGTACAATATAAGCCATTTCAAAAGCGATTATATGGACGCTATAAAACTATGCGTCACTAACGGACTTCGTCATACCCGTCGTTCCAATGAAGTATTTACCCGAATCTTTCTTTCGTTAACTCAATACGTCCGTTTTAACCAACTTTTCAATAAGCTGTCATCCGTTTCATCCTATGTGACAGATAAAAGTAGCTTAACAGCATCCTCAAAAATGACATACATCACAGCGTGGCTAAAAAATTACTACCCAGCAGAATTTTATTCATCAGCTATGACATTTAACAAAATAGGAGAGCTTTACGATACGGTCGTGGAAGCCGCACAAAAAAATGGAATAAAAATAACGCCTCCGCACATAAACGCCAGTGGTCTAGTATTTCGAGCTGAAACAGATAAACGTATACGATATGGTTTGGCTAAAATCGGCAGTATAGGTTCAACGGCAGAACAGATTGTTGCAGAAAGATCGCAAAATGGTGTTTTTTTAAGCGTGTACGATTTGCTATATCGTTTAAATAGGTTAGGGAATAGCATAGCAAAACCTGCATTTACGTCCTTGGTGGTAGCGGGTGGATTTGATTCGCTAATACCAAAGAAAGTATTAAATGACCCAAAGAAAAACGGCAGGGAGTTTATGTTATGGTTGAGGGATAGGGTAATTAACAATGTCTCCTTCAAGAGGGGAGAGGAGGCTTCCTCGCTTCACGACTTGCTTGACGCCATGTCGCATGTTGAATTCTTTGCATATCTAACATCTTTAGCAGGTGCTACATATACAAAAAAAATAGTAAAAAACGTCTCTCTCCCCTCAAGTGAAAATGTTAAGGGGCTCTTTCGGCAATTGGTGACAGAATTGCTCGTTCTGCCTAGAGTTATGCCGGCCAAGAAAAGTACTTTAAGCCCGTATCTGCGAATGACATTCATTGAAGATTTCCGCATTGCGCTTGAAAAAGAAGCATCCCACTCAATGTGGAAGCGTCCACGCTGGACCAAAAAAACGGCCACTATAACTCAAGCGCTTGATCACAATATCATTTTTGAAAGGCAAATTGATGGAATGACAATGGAAAAACCCGGGTTAGGGGTCGATTTTAGTCGCAAAAAACTCATAGGTGTCCTATATCAAAAACTCGGGGAACAATTCTACAAAGAAATAGTTACCCAATGGGTCGCGAAGATGCATTTGTCATATAAGCGGATAGAAAAAAATGACGATGTGATAAGTGCCCCTATTCAGCGATTGCAATCTGTAACCTCTACAAATATGGATATAAAAATCGCATCATCCCTTTTGCTGAAAAAAGTGAAAACACCTTTCGAACGACAATTCTTGTACGTTTTAGACAAGCTTGTACATAATGCACCAGCAGAATTAGCTTATTACTGGGATATGCATTTGAATCAAAAATTAAGCGTGTCTCCGGCCGAAACTATTAACAAAGAGCGTGATGCATGCGGTTTTTATATTACTTCCACGCCGGTTAAAATACTTAATATTGCTCAGCGAGTAGAACGAGAACCTCCAGGTGAGTTAATTGATGGTTGCCCTATGCGCATTGGGCTTATTGACGGAAGTCTTGATGGCCAAAGCGTAACAACATATGGCGTTATAAGGAATGTTGTCGTTAAGCGCGTTAATGATGAAGGAAGTCATAATTTTGGTGAGAAACTGATGTTTTTTGACTTGGAAGATGGGGCGGATTACATTGCGTGCTGCGTATACGGGAACAAACCCGTTAAAATTATGCATGAAAAAATTATAAAAAACGGTGTCGTCGCAATGGTTTCAGGCAAAATATCAATGAATTCTCGTGGGCTTTTCCTTCAGCCGACTGTCGTTAAGAGGTATTATCCCATCGAAGACGCTACGTTGTGCCGTGTTCCAAAAAACATGTAGAAACCAAGCGTAGTATTTTTTAATGCTTTTGGTTTTTAATGTGGTAATATTAACAAGGTAAAGACAGGACGTCTGTTATTCAAGAGTAAAAGGAGTTTTTATGAAAAAGCCTCGCATCGCACTTGCTGCAACATTGATTGTTTCAATGCTTCTGCCTATGACCTCCTTTGGTCAAGAGTCCCGCGCTGAACTGGTCAGCCCTATGAATATTGCCATTCAAAAAAATGTATCCTCTTTGATGGTTGAACGTATTTTTCAAGAGCAAAGTGAGAAGGAAATTTTTCTTGGTTTAGATGGCTTGATAAAAAACTTCGGACCATGGATTACATTGGAAGATAATGGCGAAGTTCACAGGATGTACATTACTTCTTACCTGCTTCAGACAGGTAGAGAAGAGGCGGCTGCGTGGCTCGTGAATAATGGGCTAGTGGAATCATGGATGACCTATAGTTTTGGTAACGGAGTTGCGAATGATTTTGTGATTGCAGTTAGCACCGGCAGCTTAACGTTTCTTGAAGCTATATTTGAAGATGCCCCTGAATTCCTAAATACACCGATCATCGTGAACCTAGAGGGACAAAAAGCATTGCCATTGGCCATTATCGCCTCTGACAGCTTTAGCGAACGCAGTGATTACGAAAATATTATTTTTCTAATGCTGAAACACGGTGCCAACCCTCATAAAAAAATGGATACCGGGCTCTCGCCAATGATTGTAGCGAGCAGTAGTAATAACACCGATTTCATCAGTATCACTCAGACATTTTTGGATGGTCAGCTAAGTAGCCCTAAAGGCATGTTCGAAAACACCCCTCTATCATCAGAAGAAAGGCTAGAAATGCAAGCTATAGCTGATGCGTGGATAGAGAAAAGTGGTAAAGAGCGTCAACAATATAACTACTCAAAGCTATATAACCTTTGGGTTCAGATGATTATGAAAGGTTACAATATCCCCGCCGACCTGATGTTCGATGAACTTAGCAGTCGATCACAGTTTGATATTAATCAAAAAAGCAAGGGGGGAGTAAGTCCTCTCATGGCGGTGGCGCTATCATCGCCTTACGGTGGTAATGTTGAGTATGGCAAGCTTTTAATTGAACGTGGCGCAGATCCCAAGTCTTTGCTCGAAATAGATATGGAAGGGGACAAGATCAACGTCAACCTTATCCAGCTTGCGCTTAGAAAAGATAACTACAAAGTAGTTGCACTTTTTATTGTTAATAACGTAGGTTTTGCAACCTTGCCTGATAACGAAAACAGCTTGATTTTGGCACAAGCTATTGAGCAAAAAGCTTACAAGTCGGCGTCTGTTATTAAAGAAGCCTTGAATGACTACCTTAAGCGCAGTGGTATTGCAGATACGGAGTAACGCAAGTGCCACAAGAATCTTCGAAAAAAATATATATTGAAAAAGCATTTTTTAATGCCCGTAGATGCCTAAAAGAAGCAAGGGAACGGTTACACCCCTCAGCAGAGCATGTCATACAGCTGACCAACCCTAAGACCGGCATAAAAGAAGATATAATGGATATAGAGCATGCCATCAAGTGGTGTGTATCTTTTCATGTCAAAGAATGGTCACAAAGCACATGGAGACTAGTAAGGTCCTCATATTCGTACATGCTCAATGGTTTTGAAAAACGTGAGATAATTTCGACCGAGAAAAAGGAAGAACTCATTGAGTTAATGCAGTCGACAAAAGGGCTCTCTAAAAAACAAATCGGGCCGAGAAAAAATACAAGCGCACGTAGAAAAAAAAGTGTAAGTCTTGCTGACATAAGAAAAATTGAAAGTCACTTCGAAACGCATACCTATAAATGGGGTGAGTCTACGATTAATTGGCTTTGGGCATCGATCGGTACGGGACTACGACCTAAAGAATGGAAGGGGGCCAAGCTTGAAGAGCGGGATGATGGACGGCTAGTACTGGTATGCCGAAACTCCAAGCATAACGAAGTTAGATCATTTGGTGCGTGCCGAGAAATTGACCTTACAGATATGCCTGAGAATATAATACGCTGTGTACGTGTGCAGGAGAAAATATTTAACGGTCTTAGTGAAAAAGATGTTGAAGAGTTTTATTGGGGCTGCGTTAATCTACTAACAAGAGTAAATGAGATTTTATTCCCACGCAGAGAATCGAATATCAATTTGTACACAGGTAGGCACCAATTTTCGTCCAATGCAAAGGCGAACCCAAATGTTTCTAGCGAAGAAAGAGCAGCATTGATGGGGCACAAGTCAACTAGAACTTCATCTGAAAGATATGGAAGAACAAAAAGTGGAAATAATGGGTTAACGCCTCAAGTGGGAGACCCGAAAGTGTTAGCTAAAATTGTATCTGTTGACGCAAAACAACCATCGTTTGGCAAAATCAAACCATCAAATAATAGTTAAAACGTTTTCTTTTTTTTGAAAACAGAAAAATCGAAAAAATAGTTTAAAATAGCCACTTGAAGGATATTTGGGAGTGAAACAGTGACAGGGATGACACTACGATTCAATATGAGTATTTTGCTTGTGTTGATAATTAGCCTGAGCGGGAACGCTTTCGCGGCAAGAAATAGTGGCGAGGAAAAACCACCTCGAGTATACACGGAAAGAGCAAAGGCCATGCTTGATAAGTTAGTGGCCGATGAATCTATTGGTGATACAGTCCCTTTTTCTAGGAAGGAATTGCAAGATTACAAGAACGAGCTGCGACTTAAAGATAGCTTCAAGTATGACCCAGATTCCACTCTCTACGAAGAGAGCAAAAATATTCCCGTAGACATGCAGAATCAGCATGTAGTCACCATTAAGCTAGGGCATACGTTTAATACCACAGTCACTTTCACAGACTCATTGGGCAACCCTTGGAGTTTTTCGCTTCTGTCTGATATTTCAAACAAAGAGGTTGTTTCTGCAAAACAAGCTGCGCCTCATATCCTAAATGTAAGACCTCAAAAATTAGATGGTAAAACAAACATCGCGGTCATCCTGAAAGGTCTAACTACTCCCTTAAATTTAGTGTTCGACATCAATAACGATGAGGTTTACATGAATGCTAACTTGCAAGTGGAAGGTATAGGGGATTCTGCCGCGTCTCAAATAGAAAAATCAAAAGCTTCCTATGCTCAGCATGGATATGTTGAGCCGAAATTAACACATGACCCGG
>CENT01018499.1_pt1 | contig 11805 bp, 1 predicted proteins | sample 530141 | NCBI WGS metagenome assembly CENT01 (sample SAMEA2591074, study PRJEB7988) | marine metagenome | isolation source: saline water (ENVO:00002010), including | reverse complement strand
CGTCAAAAAATGTAAGGTTGGATCATTATCTGGATTTGTTTCATGTTGTGGTCCAGCTTCATGATCTCTCCAAGCATCGGTATAAAGATACGCCTTTCCTTTACCACCATTAAATCCAGGAGCACCAACAATGAATCTATTATGACCAACTGCTACTGCTTGACCAAATCTATCACCAGGTTGTTCTCCCTCTCTTCTAGAATATATAAAAAATCTAAAATCAGTATGATTTAATGCATTATGTACAGTCGTTCTTCCCGCAGGATGAGTTGTATAAACTGCTATTCCACCTCTATCCTTCCTTGAAGTAACTGCTCCATTATTTCCATCAAATCCAGGTGCTCCTGCAATTAAAAATCCATCAGAATAATCAATACAATAACCAAGTTGAGAACCAGCATTTCCACTCTTGTCAGAATCCCATCCACCAAAACCTGATACTGCAGAGGCGCTAGGAAGAGTATAACCTACACTCCATGCAGTAGATCCAATACCAGTAAATTCTGTAGTAGTAGTTGCAACACCAGGGTCAGCCATATCATTGTAAATGTATCTATAATTTTCTCTGCCGGTGGTGCCACCACCATCGCTGTAATCTCCCTGATATGGACCAAATACGGATGCTCCTACATTCCATCCAATGATATCCAGTACTTCAGTCTGATAAGAACCATCCCAAGGCGAAACTTTATTAATATTACCTGTACTAAAAGCTGTGGTATGCAATCCAATTGTACCACACATCTCATTGTGCTTATCAGGATCCATATGCAAATATGGACTCCAAACTTTAAATGCTTTAATTCCACCAAATCCTTGCGGTGTAGTCGTCGTGGTGCTTCCATATCCAGGTGTCCCACTGGAATCAGATAGGGCATGGGGTACACTAGCAAATGTAAGTTCACCACTATTAACTAAAGAATACCCCAGCATCCAATGAGGAGAACAAGAAAAAAGTAAATTATCACCGTTTATAGTAACAAGATCTTTTCTACTAATCATATTACTTCTACTACCGGCACGAGAAGAAGTTCCTTCTGCTATCCTTATATTATTATAGTGTCCATAATCACCTTGGTCCCAACTAAAATAATATTTAAATGGTTTTATCTCACTACCAATATCACCACTATCATACATGTAAGGAGATCCAGTAGGAGAGAGATAGGAACGTACTTTACGATAATCACTAGTTGATCCAACACCAACTACATCCTTATAAGAAGGTACTGAACCAACGTGCATCAAATCATAATTTACATGATTAGTATAACTAGAACTTATTGATAGATTCAATGCCATGTCCCAAACGGGCAAAACATATCCTCTCGCAAACCCATAGTTTGGGTCCGTGGCATAAGTTGAACCACCTATAATCTTTGTTCTTGTAAACCCCTCATATGGATTGACATGAATAATTGCCATCAGTTAACCTCCGTCAAACCAAATCTATATTTCTTTCCGTTCCTTCTATTTATGATGAATAAGTCATCTTCACCCTCCTGAATTGTCCACTTACCCCAAGATCCATCAACATCATTTTGCTTACCTTCATTAGATAGATTCAAGTCAGTAGTATAGATGTTCCTCCATCTCTTTGTAAATGATCCAACATCATATGTATTATCTGTTAATGGCATCATATTACTATCAATGGCAGTCCATGTAATCGGTGCCTGTAAGTTTGGAGAAGCGTCAACCCAATAACCATCAAATCTAACAAAGATTTTACCATATGTGCTATTATAGAATAGACCACCCTCACTAAGTCCAGTAGTTGGGAAACTAGCACCATAATTAACCGATGTTGGACCAGAACTTGTTGCGGATACATCTGCTGGTTCCCACTTACTGTCAGTTGAATTCCATGTTAAAACCTGATTATTAGTAGGTGCAGTTGTCGTAGTGTCAACATCAGAATGATGATCAATAGACCCAAGAGATGTTATATCTGGTGGAGTGTAGTTAAATATTCCAGTAGTATCATCATATGTTAAAGTAGATGGATTAGCAGCTGATCCTGTAGTGGCAGAGATTGATGTTAATGCAATTCCTGTGCGGTTTGCAGGATTCCATTTCTGCGTAGCAGCATTCCATACAAGAGTTTGATCTGCTGTTGGTGCATTAGTGGTGGTATCAACATCCCCCAAATCATCAATCGAAGCAACGCTACTACCATCTGATGGTTCCCACTTACCAGCAGTATTATCCCAGGCAAGAACCTGTCCATCAGTAGGTGCTACTGTTGATGTATCAACATCAGATAGCTTGTCAATACTAGATCCTACATCAACAAGTTCTATCCAATTTCCTCCATGTGCAAAGTATCCTTTGCCAGTTCCATGAACATGAGCAAACATACCATGATATGTTGTTGCACTTGGAAGATCTGAAATGGTAGCAAACATATTGCCATAGTAAATCTTACCAGTTGAAATGATGTCCGTAGCAGTGGCATTACCATTACCAAGAACCTGATTAAGTGTTTGAGTCTCAGCAGTTAAGTAAGAAGAAAGATCTGGTGGAGTGTATGTGAATTGCCCATTAGTATTGTCATAGGTTAACGCAGCAGTTCCAGCAGATGCAGTGGTAACAGAAAGATCTGCTTTTTCTATCTTGGCAGAAAGATCTACAGGAGTAAACGTAAATACACCCGTAGTATTATCATATGCAATTTGAGAACTTGCAGCAGGTGCTGCTGTTGCAACAGATAAATCTCCAAAACCAATTCCTGTTGCAGAAATTGTTAGTGCTTTAGAAAGTCCAGTTCCAATACCATTAGAACTTGCTTTGGTTGTAAGTGCAATACCTGTACCAGCAATAATTTCAATTGCTTCCTCACCATCTGGGTGAAGATCATCTTGCCCATCAACATACCATGGAGAGAATGAAGATCCAAGATCAACAAATACCTCACCACTACCATTATCAGTAACATTGAAACCGGTATTAGCGTCAAAGATTAAAGTGCTTACAGAAGAAACTGATACATCCTCTGTGCCACCGTTGCCTTGCTCTTGCTTAACAGTTAGTGATGCACCTGCTTGTGCAGTTACTGTAACAATACCGGAGGAGATTGCAGATACTGCTAGGTTGGCACCAAAATCAATTGTTGTTGCAGTTCCAACAATTGAACCACTATTTCTAACAGCAACACCAGAACCTTCTCCAACGACTCCAGTTAAACCAGAACCATCACCAATAAATGTTTGTCCAGTTACAATACCAGCAGTAATATTTCTAACTGTAATATCTGGAGTGCCTATTAATCCTCTTGCAGAAGTTGAGATACCAGATTGATCTGCATAGCTGCCACCTCCTCCGCCACCTGAAGAGCCACCTCCTCCAGAACTTGCTAGATAAGATAGAGGTCCAGTTGGTGGTGTAAAGTTTGTAGTATATCTTACATCACTAGTAACTCTAAAGTCATCTAAGAAACCATCAAGAGAAGTTGTATTGATAGGATTACCAGTAACCCAACCCAACCAGAAGAAGTGTGTAGTATCTGATGTAATATCAGTATCTGTAAAGTATCCACCAGCAGATGCGAATCTCATCTTGTATCCATCAAGATACAATTCAATCTTACCTAGTGATGGTTCTCTTACAAGAGCAACGTGATGCCAACCATTTAAAATGTCAGCATCATAAAGAGTATCGAAGTTTAGATCATTGATTGCACCACTGTTCTTCTGTGCATTTTTCCAATAGAACTTAATACTTTGAGTGCCTGTACCAGTTTTTCTAATACCAAATTCAATATTATTCGTATTAGTAGTTTGGTGTGATGATGACCATAAAACCATACGATTACCATTGGCAGGTAATGTGTCAAAGTTGACCCACATGTCAACAGTCCATGTGCCAGAGAACTCTAGATGCTCCTGTTGTCCATAAGAAACATAAGAATCACCTGTTTGGAATCTAGCAGATCCTCCACCATACTTAAGATTCGCACCCTGAATCGTGGTAATGGCATTTGCAGTACCCGTTGTAGTATTATTGCTTATATCATTAAAGTTCTGATCGAACGTTACTCTTAAAAGAACATTATCCCAGTCAGGATCAACTGCTGCAGGTGCTGCAGCTGAAGTTGCATATGCGGCAGAAGGTGCTGTAAAGTTTGTACTAACATCATATCTCTTTGCTTGTGTAATTCTTAAATCATCAATGAAAATATCAGAACCAATATTATGTACACTTCCCGTAGGATTACCTCCCGTGTTCCTCATAGAACCAAAAATAGTTCTATGTGTAGATAAAGAATTAAGTGCGATTAAATCAGTATCAGTAACCTCACCCAAGTAAGTTCCATCAACATGAAGTCTAACCTTGCCAGCAGATGCATCTCTAGTTACAGCAATATGTTTCCAAACATTTGTACCACCAAATGCTACGTTTGATTGTGTGGCAAGAGTTTGTTCTACATTACTAGATTTCCTTGTATTTACCCATACAAATCTCTTATTGTTAAATGAATCATTAGTAACAACTAAACCAAATGTTTCATCAGTATCAGCAGTATCTTTTACTGAGAATATTGCAGATCCACCTGTGATTTGATTGCTAGTGTAATCACCACTTGGAATAGTATTGAAATTAACATGAAGTTCAACTGTCCAATTAGTGCTCCAATCAATAGAACCACCACGCTTTTGTCCAGACCATCCATAATCTACAGTATAAGTAGAAGGATGTTGAAGTAGGTTCGTGCCTTCCCAATATAAACCATCATCACCATCATCTGCTTTAATCTTTAAGGATTTTGTTCCAAACTTAACTGGCGAAGAAACTACACTAATATTTTGAGTATCAGGAGTAGCATCAGTAAATGTTGAAGCAGTTCTCCCATTAACATAGTTGAAGATAGTACCTGACTCAAAGTCCATACGAACTTGTACGTCTTCCCAAGATATATCAGGTGTTGTGACAGCAGCAGTTGTTCCAAATAGATAGAATTGTTTCCAACTAGTGCCATCATGGAAGTATGGTAATCCATTAATCTTTTTAATATCACCAGAAGTTCCACTAACACTACTAGTATAGGTAGAATTAAGTTTAAATCCTGCCGCAGAAATAGCATGTGTTGATGTTGCACCATTACTAGTAATTGCTTGAAGATCCAATCCACTTAATCCGCCATCGGCAGCAGAAGTTATTCTTCCCTGAGCATCAACTGTTATGTTTGCACTACTATATGAACCTGCAGTGACTGCAGTATCTGCAAGTTTTGCTGCAGTGACTGCATCATCAGCAATCTTAGCAGTTGTGACAGCAAGAGAATCAATAGTAAAAGTTGATCCACTAGATGATACTACAATGTCTCCCTTATCACCATCAGAGAATGTAGTTTGAGTAGCAGGGATCCATTTCGATCCATTCCATGATAATACATCATTTGCATTTGGTGCATTAGTAGTAGTATCAACATCAGATAATGTGCCAATAGATAAACCACTAATAGAAGTTAGATAAGAAGAAAGATCTGGTGGAGTATATGTAAATACACCATTAGCATTGTTATAGGAAAGTGATGCTGTACCAGCAGAAGCAGTAGTAACAGAAAGATCTGATAATCCAATCTTAGATGAAAGGTCTATAGTTCCTGGTTCCCACTTACTATTTGCATTATCCCAAACCAATGCTTGTCCATCTGTTGGTGCTGCTGTAGTAGTATCAACATCAGAAAGATCATCAATAGATCCAACAACAGAAGCATCACCAGGCAACCACTTACTAGAAGAAGCATTCCACTTCAATACCTGAGTATTAGTTGGGGCAACTGTCGAAGTATCTACATCGGATAGAGCATCAATAGAAATACTATTGAGATTAGATGCACTTACAGATGTCAGATAAGTTCCAAAATCACTGATTTGAGACTCAGTAATAGATAATGCTGCTTGATGTTGTGTTACAGATGCTTCAGTAATGTTTGCATTAGGAACATTTGCCCAAGTAACGGAAGAACTTAAATCGTTAGTCTCAGTATAAGATGTTAAGTAAGTGCTACTATCTACAGAACCATCTGCTTTCAAGAATTGTGATGATGTTCCACCAGATTTTATAAATGAATTAGCAGTTGCAGATGATAAGAAAGTTGCTGCTTGATCAGTATATACTCTTCCAGTATCAACGCTTACAGCAGAACCCATATATCCATGGTTTACGCACTGGTAATATAATACTGGTGGTGTTGTTTGATCAGGAATAATTTCAACATAGGATCCAGATTGTCCTGCCATCGTGCCACTTAGATTTACTGAAGCACCCCATTGATTTACTCTAGCTGCATCAACATAGAATCTAAGATCATGATTATTATTTGTAGAGTCTGATTGATCAAATCGATATTTCTTTCCAGGAACTAAAGTAATGTGTGGAGATTCTTGACCATCAATAAAGTAAGCAAGGGAAGAACCAGAATTATATCTGTGATCTGCTGTCTTACTACCAACAGTAACAACAAATGTTGTTGTTGACTGGTAATTTTTATCGCTTTGCAAATAACTATATCCCTTCAAACTCTTTGCTGTTACACTACTACTAAGAGTTAGAGATCCTGCACTCATAGATCTGGTTGTAGTGCTACCTAAAGCAAGAACATCATCAAGAGTTTGAGTTTCTGTGTAACTAATTGTAGAGTTTTCATCCATCAACTCTATCCAGTTACCGCCATGAGCAAAATATCCCTTACCAGTTGCATGTACATGAGCAAACATACCATGATATGTTGTTGCACTTGGTAGGTCACCTGTAGCAGCATACATGTTTGCATACAGGATTTTGCCAGTGGTAATAATATCTGCTGTGCCATTTGGAGATACATAATCTGTTCCAGCAACAGCAGCAGCAATAGTACTGCCATTAGATTTTACAATGCCATTAATGGCAGCAACGACTGGATCGGTTTCCGTGTAAGATGTTAGATAAGATCCTAAATCACTGATCTGCGACTCAGTAATAGAGAGTGCTGCCTGGTGTTGAGTTACACTAGCTTGAGTTATATTAGCATTAGGAACATTTGCCCAGGTGACAGCAGTACTTAAATCATTAGTTTCTGTATAAGATGTCAGATAAGATTGTAGATCACTGATCTGAGACTCGGTAATAGATAATGCTGCCTGATGCTGAGTTACACTCGATTGAGTTATGTTAGCATCAGGAACATTTGCCCAAGTAACGGCAGAACTTAAATCATTAGTTTCTGTATATGATGTTAGGTAGTTATTAACATCAACAGATCCATCTGCCTTAAGGAATTGGTCTGATGTTCCACCAGTCTTTTTAATTGTAGCAGCATCAATATTACCAGTGGTTTTAATATCTACACTGTTGGCATTGGTGCCACCAATAATCATGGTGCCAGAAACAACTGGTAGAGTTATTGTATTATTTCCGCTATATGTAGCGTGTGCTGGTGCTTGAAGTCTAGTGTAATGTGCATTACTGACCTCACAGTACAAATCTAATCTAGCAGGACTACCATCATCACTCTCTAATTTTACAGAGTTAGTAAATGTTGGCGTGTCTGTTAAGGTGATTGTTGCTGCATCACCAGTTCCAGATGCGGTAATATTGCTACCAACAAAGTTTACATTTTTAATTCCCGCAGTAGTTCCTACATCAGTTCCTTCTTCTTTGACAGTGATGCCAGCAATTCCAGCACCAGTTAATTCTGTCTGCGATTTCCAGTCCCATCCACCACTACCATCTGCAACTGGAACATAATTTGCCGTACCAAATTCACTACCATCGGTAGATAAACCAACAATCTTTACATTATTAAACCTAGATAATCCACTAGTAGCATAAACATTGCCACCAAAAGACTCTTGCCCTGCGGTCATCTCTGTGATGGGTTGACCAAGAGAATTATAAAGATTAGTATTATACAGTTGAGAAGTCTGACCAACACCAGATCCTACAACTAAAACATATCCACTTCCATCTTCTAAATACAGGTCGCCAGCAAATCTAGATGCAGTAACTATTCCTGCAGTAACATTTGTAACTGCAATATCAGGAGATCCAATAAGACCATCGGCATCACCAGCAAAGTGAATCTGATCGGCTGTCACATTAGTGATGGCTCTTCCAAGAGAATCATAGAGGTTTGTATTATAAAGTTGAGAGGTTTGTCCAACACCAGACCCTACAACCAAAACATCGCCACCATTATCTGCTAAACGTAGATTGCCACCGAAACCATTGGCAGTTAAATTATTAGTGGCAGCATTATATTTCAATCCACCATCAATAATTGGAGGTTGATTTCCTGTTGCTTCAGCACCAACCATAACGACAGATAATGTTGTATCTGTCGAAGTTATGGCACTGATGTTTATATTATTTGCGTTAGTCGCAGTTCCTGTTACATCACCTGTAAGAGGACCAGAGAAACTAGAAGCAGTTACAATTCCCGTAACATTAAGTTGGCTTAGAGTTCCAACAGATGTCAGAGAAGAATTAACAACACCACTGCCAAGAGTATTTGCAGAAAGGACACCAATCCCATTAATTCTATATTTCTTACTGGCAGCAAGATTAATATTCTCCGTCGAATCCCAAGCATCATTAGTTTGATCATAGACCCACTTGACTTGAGTAGGAGCATCTATAATTAAACCACCTTCATTCGTGGCAGACTGAGATGCAGCACCAGAAGCAAGAACAAGATTCTTATCATCTATAGTAATATTTGTCGAATTAACTGTAGTTTGAGTACCATCAACTTGAAGATTACCAGCAATAACAACAGTACCAGTGTTATCTCCAACAACACCAGGATCAATTGTAAGAGTTGCTGGACCAGAAATTGTACTAGAAGTGACTCTAATTGCAGATCCTTCAGCACCAGTATGGAATGCAGTACCAGTTACAGTTCCAACTGTAATATCTGGTGTTCCAGTTAATCCTTGAGCATTAGTTGCTGTATTTGCAGTATCTGCATTACCAGTTACATCACCAGTTACATTACCGACAAGATTGCCACTAAATGTTGTAGCAGTAGCAACACCCGTTACAATAGCACCAGTATTGGTCGTCTCAAACTTCTTAGCATTGTTAAAGTAAAGTTCTACAGATCCATCAGTGTTGAAAACACCCATGGATTCCCCGCCAGTGGAATTGGCAATCTTTACAGAACTTCCCGCAGCAGTATCAATAAGTAAAGTTCCACTAGCATTAGTATTTCTAACTAATGCATCCTGAGAAGAAGAAACATATTTTAATTGTAATGCAGAAGAACCAACATTTAATTCTTTGTCAGAAGCAAGACTTACATTATCAGAGATATTAACAACATCTAATTCAGTAGTTCCATCAACATCTAAATTGCCATTAAGATCAGTAGCACCAGCAACTGTCAGTGCAACTCCAACATTTACATTATTAATCTCAAAACCATCCGCATGTAAATTCTGAGTATGGAATTGAAGACCAAGTGAATGACCAAGTGTCAGTGCCGTACCAACTTTAACCTGGTTGTTACTACCATCTAAAGTAAGTGATGATGATCCAACTGTTAGAACACCAACAATTCTTGCATCACCACCTACTAAAAGGTCTTCTTTTACATCAAGATTTTTTTGTGGTATTGTAGAACCAATACCAACTTTTCCATCACTTAAAGTTGTAATTATATTTCCGTTTACGCCTACGTCTAGGCCATTCTTTACCCTAAAATTTTGATTAGCCAAGGTTCACTATCCCCTATGGATTTTCTTTTAAGTATTTATCAAACTTTGATCGTAGTATAACTGATGTTGTAAGATGTGCTGGTTGTTGATGCAGAAGTTACCAATAAAGTCATTTGTCCTGCAACAATCTGAACATCAAATGTAGCAAGAGTTTCACCATTATGTACTGTACCATACTCAGTGAGGTATACAGTAGTGCCATCATGTATTGCAAGAAGTTTTGTCAAGTGTACTTTAGTGCCCTGTGTTCCTTGAATCAAATATTCAGCAGATCTATAGGCAGAAGCATCAATCTGAACCGAAGAAGTTTGTGTTGTAGCAGTAGTGGTAAGAGTTGCTGAGGAGTTCTTTGTATAAGTTGTCTCAAGTGCAGTCGACTTCAGAGAAGTTAGTGTTGTAATTCCTGTAACATTTATTCCAGCGAAGGTTGGAGTATCAGTAGTTGCAACTCCCTGATCAGCATCAGAAAGATCAGTAATGGATGCTGCAGAAATACGAGCATCGGCGCGAGCGTTAGTAAAGTATAGGTTAGAACCTTCAGCGAGATCACCAGTATTCTTGCTGGAAAGATCTAGGTTAGCACCAGTAGCAGCACCAACTCTTACATCAGCGCGAGCATCTGTATAGTAAAGATTAGTTCCTTCGGAAAGATCGCTAGTAGACTTAGCAGTAAATCCAGCATCAACTCTTGCATCAGCGCGAGCGTTAGTGAAGTATAGGTTAGAACCTTCTGTCAGATCACCAGTATCTTTAGAAGAAAGATCAAGGTTTGCACCAACTTGAAGTGCGATGCGTCCATCAGCGCGAGCGTTAGTGAAGTATAGGTTAGTAGAACCCTCAGAAAGTGAATCGGTATCAGATGCCGCAATTCTTGCATCTGCTCTTGCATCAGCGCGAGTGTTAGTGAAGTATAGGTTAGTAGAACCCTCCGATAAATCATCTGTATCGGCAGATGCAATTCTTGCATCAGCGCGAGCATTAGTGAAGTATAGGTTAGAACCTTCAGCAAGATCACTTGTAGTCTTATTAGAAAGACTCAGATTTGCACCAGTTGCTGCTGCAATTTTCAGATCTGCTCTAGCATCAGCGCGAGCATCTGTGTAGTAAAGATTATTAGAACCTTCTGATAAATTATCAGTATCATGATTCGAGATATCAGAAACTGTACCTGTTACATTGCCAGTGAGATTACCAACAAAACCTGTATTTGCTGTAATAGTAGTGCCTGTTACTGCGGCAGGTGTAGTAGCACCAACGATACCATTAAGGTTACCAATTACATTACCATTAACATCACCTGTCAATTCACCACTAATGGTAGTGGCAACCACATTACCACTAAAGGTGGTGGCAGTAATTACTCCACTAGAAGAAACGTTTTCTACACTAAGTATAGTTGCAAATGTAGATACACCCACAACATTTAGCGTATTGGCAATATTAACATCATCAAGTTCCGATCTACCATCAACATCCAAGTTGCCATTGGCATCAATGTTGCTAGAGAACGTAGCAGTCTCAGCAACGTTTAGAACATCTAAATCGGTAGTACCATCAACATCTAAATTGCCGTTAGCATCAATGTTACCAGAGAATGTAGCGATTTCTGCAACATTCAGAACGTCTAAATCGGTAGTACCATCAACATCCAAGTTTCCATTAGCATCAATAGTACCACTAACTGTCAATGCAGATAGTGTTCCAACAGAAGTGATGTTTGGTTGAGCAGCAGTTGTAACTGTTCCAGCAGTGGTTGCTGTATCAGCATTGCCAGTTAAAGCACCAACAAATCCATTTGTCGATGTGACAATACCAGAGATACTTACATTATCAAGATTAGTGTGTCCATCAACATCTAAATCACCATCAAGATCAGCGTTGCCTCCAACTACAAGTGAAGTCAGAGTACCAATAGTAGTTATATTTGGATGCGTAGATCCCAAAACCACACCATCAAGATCACCAGTAAATGTAGTAGCAGTAATAGCACCACCAACAGTTACATGATCGAGAGTGGTATGCCCATCAACATCCAAGTCACCATTAAGATCAGCAAAACCAGATACTGTAACAGCACTCAGAGTACCAAGTGAAGTGATGTTTG
>CENT01097718.1_pt1 | contig 11811 bp, 5 predicted proteins | sample 530141 | NCBI WGS metagenome assembly CENT01 (sample SAMEA2591074, study PRJEB7988) | marine metagenome | isolation source: saline water (ENVO:00002010), including | reverse complement strand
GAAACTAGGCTTAAAATAAATAAGACTATAAAGCTATGTTTTAAATATCTAGTCAAGATTTAAAATTTAAAAATAAACTATCCCACATAAGGTGGGATAGTTTAAAAAGTATAAAATGAAATTGGATTAGATTATTCTTATTGTGCTTGGTGATAGGTTGTAATCACGATATCACTTAAGTTTACCTCGGCATCTTGAGTTACAAGATACAATAGGTGTGATGCATAAGTGTTATCTGCATCCTGTGCTGCAATATTTAAAGAATATTCAGTAGAATCCGTTCCTAAAACGGTTATCTCTTCAGTGAAAAAGCTAGGCTCAGTATCAGCTGCTTCATTTCCTTCAGCATTGAATCCAAGACGTTCAAATTTAAACTTGATCGTTACATCAGTGCCAGCAGTTGAACCATTGAATGTAATTTTACCACCAAACGGGAAAGACAATACAGAGGGTGTTAAATCTGCAAATCCAGCCCAAGACTCTACTGATGAGGGGAAATTAAATGTTCCATTAATAACAGTTGCTCCTCCAAATGCACCTTCATATGAATTTGAAGACTTGTCGCCTGATGTTTCTTCACCTCCATAGAAGAATAAGTTGTCGAGATATACCGTTCCGTTACCCTCAACTTTTAATTGGAATACTTGAGAAAGGTCAACCACTTCAGCAAAGTGACTGAGATCAACAATTGCTCTGTTCCACTGACCAGTGTTAGTTAAATCTAATTCGAATGATGTTTCCTCTGCTAGATCATCTTCATCATCTCCATCAGGACTGATCAAGAAAATTTTAAGAACAGTGCTATCACCAGAAAAATAGTCTAAGTTCATTTTTGTTTTTCCTGAAAGGTCTAGTGGGGTTTCTAAAGTTGTTCCTTGATAGTTTAGATTTTCATACTTCAGCACCGTATTCTCTGCGATTGTTTCTTCTGTAACTATTGTACTTTGACCCCAATCAGGATTTAAATTAAGGCCTTCAACTGAAGTGTAGGCATCACTAAATATAGAAATTACTTCATCGGCACTATAAAGAGGAGCTTCTGGTGCGTCTTGTGGAGCAGCAGCTGCGATAACCTCAACTGGAATAGCGAAATCAAAATTGTCTACGTAATACGTTACGGTTGATTCATTAGTAAGACCATAACCTAAAATCATAGTTATTGTATTATAAACTCCATCTCTTCCTTCTAATTCAGGAATATTAAAAACTAATGTTTCCCAACCAGCACCTGTCGTAACTGCAAACAGATCACCAGTTGATTTTTTACCGTCAGTTCCATTGGGCAATTCGTCTTCTAATTTTAAGAGCACGTTGTGATCGGGTCCAGGTGAGTAAAACTGAACAGATATAGCTTCTTTTCCAGAAGGGAAATTGATTTTTTCTTCAAGCATAAAGTAAAATCCTGCCCAAGATTGAACACCAACAGGCTCAGAAACTTTAATCACCCTTACAGAACTATTTAGATCATTACTTTCTGGATTTTCTCCATATTCTACGGTAATATTTGATTCACCTACACCTCCAAATCGACTCCAGTTTCCTGTGCTTCGATCTTCGGGCTGACTGTCTTCTTCATTGAAACTTGGTCCGTCCTCTTCAAAGGTTATAGGACCATCGTTTAGATTGGGGTTGATACCTTCTACAAATTCGGGGTTTGAATCAGTGTCATCCGGATCTGGCTCGGGTATTTCGATAGTAATTTTTGGTGTTTCTTCCTCATCCTTACCACATGAAAATACGGTAATAAGCATAAGGGTAAATAGAAAATAGATTTTGGTCTTCATAATAATTGGTATTAGAATTATTGATTTAATTGTATCCTTGGTTTTGGGGGTAATTTGACCCTAAGAGATCTAAAACTCCCTGTGGGATTGGTAAATTTACCATATGCGGTTGATATACTTCTTTTGGATTAATGTGGTTTCTAGAGTAATATTGATTTAGAAGATCAGAATTCATGTGATCCATTAAATAATCATATAAAACACCTCTTCTTTTAAGTGTGAACCATCTTTGTCCCTCAAATGCTAATTCTCGTGCTCTTTCTTCCAAAATACTCTCAAATGATATACTAGAAGCTCGATTTATACCAGCACGTTGGCGAATAGCATTAAGATATTCTAGTGCTTTTGAAGTATTTCCTAATTCGAGGTGAGCTTCAGCTCCCATCAAGTAAGTCTCTGCTAAACGATAGACAACAATATTTTTAAAGTGCATTCTATCTGTTGGATCTATGTCTTTGTCTAAAAACTTTATAACACCTGGACTTTGTCTTTTGAAATACATAAAAAAGTCATCGTTTTCAGCAGTATTTTGATACTCATATAGGGGAGTACCTATTGACTTACCAGCTGGTAATGTTTTTGGGTCGTTATATAGATAATCGAAAATATAATAGTTTCCTATTCGCTGGTCATTAGAATTCTCATTAAGAAGATCAACGGCATAAGGATTTAGGGTTATAAACCCAAATCCGTCTCCACCATTTTCAACAGATTGTACGAGTCCTGGAACAGCAGAATAATGTGCAACTGTCTGCCAATTTAGTTGATGCCATGCTCCTCCTCCGACAGCATTTTTCTTAAAATTTATGGCAAATATAGTCTCTGAATGTTCCATTTGACCTTCAAAAACTTGATTAATTCCTACTAGAGCATGAGGGCTGTTTTCGATAATATTATCAGTTATTTCAGCTGCTTTAGTGAAGTTATTGTCCCACATTTCAACTTTAGCTCTGACATGGTCAACAGCAGCTTTAGTCCATCTTCCAAATTGACTATTTGTATAAGATAATTCATCACTAGCAAATTCAAGATCTTCTCTTATAAGATTAAAAATCTCTTCTTTTGATGATATATTGTCAGGCCTATCAAAAGCTGTTTCAGGGTTTGTGGGTTCTAATTTGAGATATATATTATTGAACAGGCGATACAAGGTAAAATAAGCATGTGCTCTAAATGTTTTTGCTTCAGCAATATTTTTCAATAGGGCTGAATCAGTATTCCCATTTTCAATCAATGCGTTACCTCCTTTAACTATATTATTTACGATGTCAATCATTCTGTAATTGTGAGCCCAGAGATACCCATAAGCAGCTTCTGTTCCATAATCTCCGTCAATACCGCATCCCCAAAAACAATTGCTAAAAAGAGAGATTTCTCCATCAACTCCGGCAGAGAGATCGCTTTTTGCTTGAAGAATTAGAGGAATCGCTCCGTTAAACCAGTCTCTTTGATGAGGTTCGCGATTTAAAGCATATAATCCCACTACGGCATTTGCAATTCCTTCTGAACTAGAGTAAAGAAAATCTACAGAGTTATTAGACAACAATTCATCTTTCAAAAAGTCCTTCTGATAGCAGGAATTTGTAAACCCCAAGACGACAAATACAAGTAAGAGTTTGATTTTTTCCATTTTCGAGTGGTTAAAATGTTAATTTAATTCCGAGAGTCATATTTAATGTTTCAGGAAAAATACCGGCATTTAAATCTTGCTCCGGAGAATAAGATAAAAAGTCAGTAAATGTCAACAGATTAGTACCAGTAAAATACAATCGTCCAGATTTGGTTTTAAATAGTTGATTTAAAATATTTCCAAAATTATATCCAACTGTTAAGGTTCTTAATCTTTGGTAGGAAGCATCTTGTGCAGCAAAAGAATTTAGGTACTTAAGCCACGCAGCGTTTGCATTTGCCATTGGCCATTGAGTGGATGGGTTTTCAGCAGTATAATAAGATACTATTGGACCATTAACAGATGATTTCCAGTATTCGCCATTGGCTAATACTGAATTCACACGGGTAACTCCTTGGACAAAGTACCAATCCATAAAAAGATCAAAGTTTTTGACACGAAGTGTAGTGTTTATGGAACCGTACCAATCAGGGTCAGCGTTAATAAAGATATTATCATTGATGTCTATTACACCGTCCTCGTTTTGATCAATTACTCTAATTTGGCCAGGTTTTGCACCAACTCTTGGAGTAATTGGGCTGCCATCTAAAAAATCAGCCTCTTGGTAAATACCTCCATATTCAGGCATCCACAGACTGTTAATGGGTTGGCCTATGGAGAGTCTTCTGCCAGAGGTGTCGGTAATATCGATAAAGTACTCTGCACCGGTTTGGGGATTTATTTGGGTTTCCCCTGTGAGCGTAATAATTTCATTTTGGTTAGTGGACCAAATAAAGCCTAAATCAAAATTTACATCTTTAGATTGAATTATAGAATTGTTTAAAGTAAGTTCAACACCTGTATTTTGTAATTCACCCACGTTAAAACGAGTGACTGTATAACCAGAGGAAGTTGCTAACTGACGGTCTAATAATAAATCAGTAGTATTTGACTTGTAGTACTCTACAGTTCCACGCACTCTATTAGAGAATATACCAAAGTCGACACCTCCATTAAGAGTTGTGGTTGTTTCCCATTGTAGGTTTGGATTTCTCAAACGAGAAGAAGCGGTAGAACCGCTTACTGTAAGATCTCCAAAAGTGTAAGGGCTATAGTTGGCTACTCCTAAAGATTCAAGTGGATTAATTCCCTGATTTCCAGTTGCTCCATAACTTAAACGCAGCTTTAATTGATCAATTATTTCAAGATTCAGATCTTGATCTAATTTATAAGCAGCAGACACTGCTGGAAACCATCCCCATTTATTATTTTGAGAAAATACAGATGCACCATCTGCACGAGTGGTCATTTCGAGTAAGTACTTGTCTTTATATGAATAACGCAGTCTTCCCATAAATGAGAGAATTCTTCTTTTCCATACATCTCTAGAATTGTTGAGTAGGTTGGAAGCGAGACCATTGTATCCAAGGGCATCATTTACGAAGTCAGACTTATCTAATTGATTGTATTTGAAATTTTGTTCATCATAGGAATGTACTCCAGTCAAATCTAGTTTATGTATATCGTCTTCTAAGATTTGGTAATTGAGTATATGCTCGATCAAAAGTTGTTTGTACTGTGTGTCGATTAAAACCCCAATACCATTATTTCCTTCATCACCTGCTGAATGAAGTGAGGAGCGATAGGTGCCTTGATCTGTGTTACGATTTCTAAAAAAAGTTTTTAGAGAGTATGTTAATTCAGGTAAAATATCATAATTAAATCTTAAGCTCAGGTCGGTTAAATTTGTCTCCGTTTCATCAGAGGATTCTCTCTGATCCCATATTGGGTTTATTGCCGAGGCGTTTTCCTGCCCTAGAAAATATTTCACTAAACCTCCGTCTTCATCAAAAGGTTTAGCTATTGGGCTGAGGTTAACTAAAAACAATCCCCCAGTCTCCCTACTTTGATTTGCGTTCTGGATATTGATGATTCCATCCATACTCAGCTTGTCGGTAAGTTGATTACTGAAGTTAAGTTTGAATTGGAGTCGGTCAAATCCAGAATTAGGGATAATCCCGTCTTGGGTAAAATAGTTTAGACTTGAATAGATACTTGATTTGTCTGTTCCAGAACTATAGCTTAACGCATGGCTGGTAAGAAGGGCATCGTTAATTGCAAGGTCTTCCCAATTGACCAAATTATCGTTTTTAATCAAATCTAGTTCAAATTCATTCCAAACAAATTTTAAAGGAGGATTTTCTATACCTAAGCGTGCTTTCCAAGCGTCGGTTCTGAATTGATAATAGCCAGGACCATCGTAAATGTCAAAATTTCGAGTAAGTGTTTGGCTTGTAACATATCCAGTGTAATTGAAAGAAGTGTATCCTTCAACAGCTCTTTTTGTAGTAATAAGAATAACTCCATTAGAAGCTCTTGCACCATAAATTGAGGTGGAAGCAGCGTCTTTTAAAATTTCAATACTTTTTATGTCCTCTGGAGCAATATCATTAAGACTGTCATAAGGTAGACCATCAACGATAATCAGAGGATTGTTGCCACCAGCAACTGAAACATTTCCTCGTATAACAATATTAGAATTCCCACCAGGTCTCGCATCATCTAAGTTGACCTGAACACCAGCGGCACGACCTCTTAATAATTCAGAAACATTAGTGGTTGGATTTTGTGTTGCTTGATCTACGTTAACAGTAGCTACTGAACCTACAATATTACTTCTCTTTTGTGTACCATACCCTACAACTACAATTTCGTCTAATTCATTATTGGGAATTAAAGAAATATTTAATTTATCATTTTGATTTATGACACGAAGTGTTGTTTGATAGCCTAAAGAACTAAAAGATAATGTTTCTCCAGTTGGGACTTCTATGGAAAAGTTACCGTCAAAGTCAGAAATTACTCCTTGATTAGAATTTAAAACTACAACTGTAGCTCCTGGAATGGGTTTACCAGAATCAGCATCAGTAATTATCCCAGTAACCTCTATATTTTGGGAATACAGAAAAGAGCTCAATAAAGTTATTACTAAAAAAAGTGCTGATTGTTTTATAATTATCATCTTCATTTATTGGGATTTCAAATATAGTATAATTTAATTGTTTGAATAAGAAATACCTGTTAACCGTATTTTTTTACAAGAAAAACTTATTGGAGATATTATTGTCAATTCGATAAAATATCAGCATAAATTTTGATTATTTATTAGTTTTTTCAGTGTGAGGATTAATTTAGAAGATTAGATTAAAAAGACAGAAAAAACAAAGGTTACTTTTGGAGTATTAGACATGATTTTTTTAAGCTCAATATTATTCTTGATTCTTAAAGATGCTTTTGTATTAGAAGCCTTTGGAAGGTAAAAGAAATCTGAGTAAAAAGAAAGTTGAAATGTTTGAAGCATCTCTATTTTATGTTCAGCAAAACAGAATCCTCTCATCTAATACGAGCTCGGGTTACAGGCTAGACTTTCTGTGCGCATGATGCAAGACGAGTTATTTAAATTTCAATTGAAAGCTACAGTATCGTATTAGGGAGCATGCTTTAACACTCAATTTTGGATGGGGACGTGCTGGAAACTCAATTATATCCTACTTATACCAACACCTCATAAACTTAAAATCAAAGCATAAACTGAAAGTATTAAATATAGCGAAGTATGTTTGAATGATAAGATTGGGATAGTTAGTGCTCTAAGTTAGATTGTATTTTAATTCGATTAGCTTGACCTTTTTTTGTATTTTTTCAAAAAATCAATAACGTCATGAATAAACTGTATTTAGTTTTCACTCTATTTTTAGTTCAAATAATCTTTGCACAACAAATTGACCCCAAATGGATGAAGGGTATTGCACCAAGAAATATTGGTCCTGGTGGGATGAGTGGTCGGGTTACTGCTATAGATGTGGTAAACAATCAAAGTGATATTATTTATGTCGGTACTGCTTCTGGTGGAATCTGGAAGTCTTCTAGCGGTGGAGTAAATTGGACTCCATTGTTTGAGGATCAAGTTACTGCTTCCATCGGAGCAATTGCAATCCAACAATCCAATCCTGATGTCATTTGGGTAGGAACTGGCGAAGGAAATCCAAGAAACAGTTTGAACGGAGGCTATGGTGTATACCGTTCATTAGATGCAGGAAAAACATGGAAGGCTATGGGATTGGAAAAGACCCGACATATTCACAGAATTATAGTTGACCCGACCAATTCAAATGTAGTTTATGTTGCTGCTATTGGCTCTCCTTGGGGGGAGCATCCAGAACGTGGAATTTTCAAAACTATTGATGGAGGAGCAAGCTGGAATAAAATATTATACGCCAACCCTAAAACTGGGGCAGCAGACTTGATCATGGATCCAACAAATCCAAATAAATTGGTTGCTGCTTTATGGGAACACAAACGCGACCCTTGGTTTTTTAAATCAGGGGGTAAAGGAAGTGGACTTTACATTAGCGTTGATGGTGGAAAAAATTGGATTCAAAAAACGAAGGATAACGGTTTGCCTAAGGGAGAACTGGGAAGAATTGGCTTGGCAATTGCTCACAACAAACCCAATGTTCTTTATGCTCTGATAGAGGCAAAAAAGAATGCCCTTTACAAATCTACAGATGGTGGGGATCAATGGGTAAAAGTTAATGATAAGAGCGGAATTGGGAATAGACCATTCTACTATTCAGATCTCTTTGTGGACCCTCAAAATGAAAATAGAGTCTATACCGTATTTACCTATGTCAATGTTTCAGAGGATGGAGGAAGAAGCTTTAAAGAATTAATGCCTGCCTACAATGCTAATAATGGTGTTCACCCTGATCATCACGCATGGTGGATTCATCCCGAGGACGGGTCATTTATGATTGATGGAAATGACGGTGGATTGAATATTACTCGGGACGGAGGTGTTTCTTGGCGTTTTGTTGGAAATATTCCTGTTGCTCAATTTTATCATATTAGTGTTGATAACGAATATCCTTACAATGTATATGGGGGAATGCAAGACAATGGTTCTTGGAGGGGTCCTGCCTATGTGTGGAAAGCCCAAGGGATTCGAAATTCATATTGGCAAGAAATTGCGTTTGGAGATGGTTTTGATGTTGTCCCGGATAAGGACGACTCTCGATTCGGTTATGCGATGAGTCAACAAGGTAATGTTTCTCGTTATGATTGGCAAACAGGTAATAATTACGGTGTGCGCCCCACCCACCCAGACCCTGACATGAGACTTCGGTTCAACTGGAATGCGGCTATAGGTCAAGATCCTTTTGACAACAGTACGGTCTATTTTGGAAGCCAATTTGTACACAAAAGCAAAGACAAGGGATTGACCTGGGAGGTCATATCTCCAGACTTGACTACCAATGATCCTGAAAAACAGAAACAGAGTGAAAGCGGTGGACTCACCTTGGATGCTACGGGTGCAGAAAACCACTGTACGTTACTGGTTATCGAACCCTCCCCTTTGCAAAAAGATTTACTTTGGACCGGTTCAGATGATGGTAGGGTGCACATTACTCAGGACGGAGGATCGACTTGGGTTGAGCTTACTAAAAATTTAAAACAGCTTCCGGAGGGCAGTTGGATTGCTCAGATCAAGGCTTCCAATAAAGATGCTGGAACGGCACTGTTGGTGGCTAATGATTATCGCAGATACAACTACACACCCTATGTTTACAAGACAACTAATTATGGTAAAACATGGGCGCGAATAGTAGATGAAGAAGACGTTTTTGGGTATGCTTTGAGTATCGTTGAAGACATAGATACAAATCGTTTACTGTTTTTGGGAACGGATGATGGCTTATATTATTCTTTAGATGCGGGAGACAAATGGACCAAGTTTGATCCTAAAGTATTTCCAACAGTATCCACCAAAGACTTGGTCATTCATCCAAGAGAACATGACTTAGTCATCGGGACATTTGGGCGAGCTGCTTGGGTATTTGACGACATCAGACCCTTGAGAGCAGTTGCTAATTCTCCTGAATTGATTGAAAAAGAATCTCATCTTTTTGATCCTCCCACAGCCTATCTAGCTGCTTATCAGCAGCCGACAGGTTCTCGTTTTGGAGGGGATGCTCTTTACAATGCGGAGAACAGAAAATACGGCAGTATGTTAACTTATTTTTATACTGCCAAGGACGGCAAGGAGAAAGATTCCTTAACCTTAAAAATATATGACGGTGACAGACAAATTAGAACCTTAAAGCGAAAAGCACCAAAGGAGACCGGATTTCACCGATGGTACTGGTCCTTAAATGAAAAAGGGGTTGAACGACCAAGTCGATCTGAGTCTAAGCGAAAAAGAGAGCCAAGTGGCGTGACTGTAAAGCCAGGGAGCTATAAAGTAGTTTTAGAAAGTAAGGACAACAGTTCTGAAACTGAGGTAACTGTAATGACTGACCCTCGATTGGAAATCTCTCAAAAAGCAATTGATGATAGCTATAATTATTCCAAGAAAATTGAGGGCTATACGGAGCAAACTAATTCAGCAGTAAATCAATTGAAGGCAAGTAAAAAAACCTTGAGTAGTTACAAATCGAGAATTGAAAAAAAGAACAAGGAGGCTCACAAAGAATTACTTGAAACCATTGCTAAACACATAAAACAAATTGACAGTATTCTTGATATCTTCATTGGAAGGGAAGATAAACGTCAGGGAATCGTCAGAAATCCAGAAAAAAGTGTGCTTAAAAGAATATATAGCGCAAGTCGATATATAAGATCTAGACCAACAGGTATAACGCTAACTGAAGAAAAACTTTTGGAACACCTAAAAAATGATTTACAGACTGCTCTTCAGCAAACCAATGCTTTTTACGATGAACATTGGGAAGCTATAAAGGCAAAAATAGAGGCAGTTGAACTCTCAGATTTTAAAGCAATCGAGCGTTTTGAAATAGATTAATTTTTAAGATGGAATAATTAAATACCCTCCGAATGGAGGGTTTTGTTTTTTTAATTATTCGATTAATTTAAAGCCTACTAATATAACTTCCTAGAGTGTCTTTAAATTGAAACCCTTCTAAGGCTCTATATTTATTCAATTTTTTATGTGCTTCGAGTCCCCACAATAAAAATTCAATAAGAAAATAACGATCTTCAGGGCTACAGTCTGGCTGGTGTGTTTTAATAAGAGCATCCACTCCTGGAAGATTATCCAGTAATTTTTTATAATCTTTATCACTGAGGGTATCCTCTAAAAACAGCTCATTATCTTTAAAGAACCATCCTAATAAATCATCATAAGGACCTTCTTCATCTGCTTTTTCAAGTTTTTTAACTTCGGGGAAATAGCTTGGGAACAAGGCCTTAACAGCTTGTGTAATGAGGTAATAGGAGATTTGTTCTGCACCTTCTTGTTCTCCTTCGTATACCAATTCGATCTTGCCATTGATTGCGGAAATTATTCCGAGAAAATCAGCCATACGAAGACTGGTTTTTGTTTCGCCACTGATTAACATTCTGCGTTCTGCTGTAGAGAGTAAATTTTCAAAAGCGGTAATACTCATTCGCGCACTGACACCACTTTTTGCATCCACATAATCACTTTTACGAGCCTCAAAACTAATTTGTTCTAAAATATCTCTAGCCAGTTCAGGGATATGGATATTCGGAGTTTGTTCTTCGGCAGCTTGAGCTTCTTGTTTAGTAATTTCTTTAGCAATCTGACGATTATGAGGATAGTGAGTCAATATTTGTGATCCTATACGGTCTTTTAAGGGCGTCACTATACTTCCTCTATTTGTGTAGTCTTCTGGATTTGCTGTAAAGATCAGAAGAGGCTGGACAGGAAAGCGTAATTTAAAACCTCTTATTTGGATTTCCTTTTCTTGGAGAATTGAAAACAGCGCCACTTGAATCCGCGCCTGTAAATCAGGTAATTCATTGAGTACAAAAATACAACGGTGGGCACGTGGTATCATTCCAAAATGAATAACCCGTTCATCAGCATAAGATAATTTAAGATTGGATGCTTTGATGGGGTCTACATCGCCAATCAAGTCGGCTACTGTCACATCGGGCGTAGCAAGTTTTTCATAAAAACGATCGCTTTGATGGAGCCAATTTACGGGAGTTTTATCTCCTTTTTCAGCAATAAGCTCTTTGGCCTCTCTGCTTATAGGGTTTAACGGATCGTCATTGATTTCGGAACCTTCCACTACAGGAATCCACTCATCAAGTAACGTAGTAAGTTGTCTTGCAAGACGCGTCTTTGCTTGTCCACGCAACCCGAGTAAGTTGATATTGTGGCCTGAAAGTATTGCACGCTCAACATCCGGGATGACTGTATTTTCATATCCAATCAAACCCTCAAAACTGGGAAGTCCTTTTTGCAGTCTGACCTTTAAATTTTGAGCGAGTTCTTGCTGTATAGTTTTAGGTTGATAACCTGATTTTTTTAAATCCCCGAGGGTACTAATGTTTTCTCTTTTCATTTATGGTTTTATTCTAAACGTTTTT
>CENT01077702.1_pt1 | contig 11821 bp, 11 predicted proteins | sample 530141 | NCBI WGS metagenome assembly CENT01 (sample SAMEA2591074, study PRJEB7988) | marine metagenome | isolation source: saline water (ENVO:00002010), including | reverse complement strand
TGATGACAACATTCTGATAACTGTTTTCTCGACCATAGTGATCCTAGCCGGAGTTCATGTCGGACCCCTGATCTGAGGCTATTTTCGAGGTTATTCTTAGAAAAATAGCAACTGCAGGGCCTATGAATACTGCAAATATAAGCGTTCCATACCACAAATCCCCCCCGAGGAGCCAGCCTGCGAGCAGGACTGAGATCTCTATCGTGCCTCGGACGATGCCGATGGGGTATCCTGTTGCTCTATGCATGCCCGTCATCCAGCCGTCTCTGGGGCCAGGGCCCAGATTGCAAGTGAGGTACAACGCACTACCCACTCCTATGAGTGCCGTCCCTGCGAGGACTCTGAAAATCGAATTTGTTGAATTTTGAGACTCTCCAAGATAAGGTAGCGCTAAATCAATCGTGCCTGCGATGATGATTATGTTGAGGAGCGTCCCAATCCCCGGACGTTCGCGCAGTGGTATCCAAAGAAAGAGGACTGCGATACTGACTAGGAATGTCGCAACTCCGATAGACAGGTCTAGGCGCTGCGCTATTCCATCCGCAAGAACCGTCCACGGAGCAACCCCCCACTGCGCGCTGATAATCACCGCATCGCCGAGGCCGAATAGAAACAGCCCAATCAGGAGAATGAAGACCGTCGGTGATTCAGGGGCCAATGTCAACGTTTCATTCGAGCTCCACCATGTGACCGGGACGTCTTTCCCGAGTTTTGATTGGGATTCTTCCTTCATTGGCTGTCATTCCACCATTCTTGTTGGTCTTCATGATTTGAATCGATTTTCTCAGTTTCATCTTCAGATGCCATGCTTGGCTGGTGCCTCAAACAATATTCTGACTCTTGGTATGTCATAGCGTTACAACCATCAACCACGCAATCGTTGTTGACTGCAGCGAATTCGGGTTGTTTGTCTTTCTCATTATTGCCCTGCCCTGAAACATCCTTCACCAGATCTAGGGATAAGCCGAATAGACCGCGGAGTATCTGCCTTGCAATATATTCCATCAAACCCATGTGTTAAGTTCGTTTCATTTTCGTAAAAGGCTTTTCCAAGCATCCTAATTTGGGTTTCTTGATTGTATTTCATTCACCCATTCCGAGTATTCCTGGATCGCTTCCACCGGCCACCAGGTGATTTCTGGTACATCATATGGATGAGTTGATTTTATTCTAGATACCAAACTATCTTTTGCCGCAGGGGGAGTTGTCATTTGTACCTGCCATTCAAATTCGCTGACTACTTCTTTCTTCCATCTAAAGATCGATCTAACTTTTCTCATATCGATGCATGCTGCTAGATTCGCGTCGATCAACGCTTGGCTCCATTGGCCTAAGTCTGCTTCATTCATTTCACCGGGGAGGGTGGTTTGTACCATCATGATGTCGTCACTCATACAAGGTGTGGTGTGTGGTGGAATCATCAACTCAGTGGTGAATGTTGAAGTCTAGGGGCCGGGCATGAGTGATCAATGGGCGGCGTGGAGGAGTGGAAGAGGCCCATCGAAACGGGCCCTATCCCGGAATCTGGGGATGTATTCGATGTCATCGTGGTAGGGGGTGGACCAGGAGGTTCGGCCGCTGCAAGTTATCATGCAATGGCTGGATCGCGGGTGCTTTTGCTGGAAAAGGAGGTTTGGCCCAGAGACAAGATATGCGGAGATGCTGTTGGCGGGAAATCCCTTTCTCATGTGGCTGAGTTGGGAGTGAAGAGCATGATCGAAGAAACACCTCACTATCGGGTAGACTCGATTGTTTTTTCATCGTCTGACGGTTCTGAAGTGCGCGTTATGCTCCCTGAAGAGGAATTTGAAAGAATGGAAGCAGGTTATGCGCTCCCTCGTCTTCAATTCGATTACATGATGTTCAAACAGGCTACCGAATTAGTAATCGGTGCGGGCGGAGCTGTGATCCAAGAGTTCTCTGTCAAGGATGTGGTTGTGGATGACGGGGTCGAAGGTTCCGCTGTTACTGGCATCACCGGTTTCATCGGACATAGAAAAGATGGAGTATTGTGCTCGTATTCCTCTGCTTTGACGATCGGAGCAGCGGGTTACAATTGTCCGGTTGCCCGAACCATTACGGAATCTGTCTATGAAGAGCCGTTTCGCGATGCAGAACATTTCTGTGGAGGTTATCGGGAATATTGGACGGGCGTAGAGGGTTGCGATGGTGACTCCGGGCCGATTGAAATTCACTTCATAGACGAGGTCAATCCAGGCTATTTCTGGATTTTCCCTGTTAATGAAAATGTGGTGAATGTGGGTGTGGGTATGGTGATTTCAGAACAGCGCAAACAAGAGGGCATGCGTTCATCGTTGAAAAAGATGCAAAAGTGGATTACCGACGAGTCGGATCGTTTCAGTCATCGTTTCAAAAAAGCACAGATGGTGGAAGGGAGTGGTCGTGGATGGCAGCTTCCTTTCGGATCTCCTAGGAAAAATCCAGCATCATTCCAACCACGACGTAGTGCGATGGCGGGCGCCATGTGCGTGGGTGATTCGGCCAGTCTGGTAGATCCTTTCACTGGTGAAGGAATTGGTAATGCTCTTCTATCGGCCAAACTCACAACTCAATTCTTCGATTCAAAAAAGCATTCGTCGGGCTTCCCGGCGGATCAGGCTACGGCCTATATGGAAGCATTATGGGGGGAGCTCGGTAATGAGCTTAGCAACTCATATCGATTACAAGGGATGGTGAAAAGGAAGCGGTTGATGAGTTGGTTTGTCCGCCGTGCCTCTAAGAAGCCGAAGATTGGCGAAATACTCACTGAGATGATAGCAAGTAAGGAAAGCCAAGAAAATCTCTACAGCAAATGGTTCCTGTTCAAAACCATCGTACTCCCATGAGGATTGAGTTTGATGACTATTGATGAAAGAATGGAAGGTATAGAGGCTGTGTTCCTCGACCTAGATGGGACCATCTACCTGGGGGGGGAATTGATAGAAGGAGCATCTGAATTCCTAGATAGGCTTGAAGAGCGAGGCATGAAACGGTTTTTCCTATCCAATAACTCCAGTCGTTCTGTTCCACAATACCTGAAGAAATTGGATCTTCTTGGCATTCCGGCAAAAGAAGAAGAGGTTCTCCTCTCAACTCATGACCTTCTGAGGTGGTTAGAAGCCGAGGGGATTAGCGACACCTTCCTTGTCGGAACGCAGGGAATGGAGGATATGCTTGAGGAGAGGGGCATTCGTACACAGTCCAAAAGCCCCCAAGCAGTGGTGTTGGGATATGACACGGAAATAACGTACCAGAAATTGAGTAATGCTTCTATGCACCTTCATGCAGGCGTCCCCCTCGTGGCCAGCCACCCGGATCTGGTATGCCCTTCGCCTGTGGGCGGCCTCCCAGACGTCGGGGCCTACCTTTCACTATTCGAAACAACCACCGGGGTGCGTCCTGTGAAAATATGCGGTAAGCCGAATCCAAGCATGATTCTCGGTGTGATTGAAGAATTTGGATTGGCCGCGGAACGCTGCGCGATGGTCGGGGATAGGATATACACGGATATGGCAATGGCCGAGGCTTCTGGGGTGCACGGTGTTCTTGTGCTATCTGGAGAAGCCACTGCAGAAGACGCATCGGCGTCGGGAGTGCGTATGAGCCTGGTAACCCCATCTGTCGATGGTCTGTGCAGATGATGCGTGCAGCGCGCGGTTAGGGGTTTCATTCAAGTGCCTTGATTCAACATTGCTTGGCGATGGAAGACGATTGGAGGGCGTTGGGTGGGGCCCGGTTGGGCGATTTGCCCGAGGTGAGCCGTTGGCCTACCCTGTCGAATCATGATCGGATGGTTCAGGCCTTTTTCGAGATGGGGGTTCTTGAGTCCGGGCCTGTTCATGACGCTTTACTCCGATCTTCCAGGGGGTATCATTCTCTACCCCTGCCAACTGGAGTCGAGGGTTTGAATATCGAAACGAGTGCTTTGAGGGTCCCTTGGTGGGAAGATGTTTCTCTCCATCAATCTCTTCTTCCAGGGATGTATGAGACGATACAGATTCTTCAAGCGTTAGACATCCATCAAGGGGACGATGTTCTAATCGTGGGACCAAGGGGGAACTGGTGGACAGAGTTAACGATGCAACTTGGAGCTAGGCGGGTAAGAGTCGTCGAGACGGTGGAAGAGCGCTTAGACAGCCTTCAAACCAGATGGAAGAGGCTGCGCCTTGATCATGTCGCTGATGCGCTTGGTTGTGATGTAGAGTGGTGCATGATTGGCTCTCATCTAGATGGTTCTCCTCTGGCGGGATGGGATAGGATCCTGATCACAGGAGGAGTGAATGAACCTCCAATAGCGATCTTACAAACCATGGCAAGAGGAGGGTGTGCGATTGTTCCTGTGATAGAAAATGCGGGGACGATGGTGCAATCCGTACAACGTAATGAAGGTGGTTTTATGGCGCAGAAGATGGCTATGTGGAATGTCGATGCCTTTCCGGAATATGTGATTGAGTGTCTTTGCGCCTCTGAAAGCATATCAATATCCGAAAAGGGGGTATTGAGAGGCGAGTGGAGTGTCGATGATGCTTGGAAAGCGGCCAATCAAGACCCGATCAGGGATAGGCTTGGCCCGTTGATACTCTTACAGTTGATTGAGACGACATGGGACTCCTTGGGAACCGGTTTTGAAACTAAAGAGATCCGAGAAGACGCCCGTTTCTCAATTGCTGAAGACTTGTTTAGAATGGGGCATGTCCTACAAAGGCTGGGTATCAGCAGGCTAGCTGCAGAGCATCATGGTTCATCATTCAGAATTGCCCCTTCTTCCGAGGCGGCCAGTTTTCTGGGTATGACTTTCAGAGAGGATGATTTGGATTCTCTAGCATGGCAGCGCAAGGCTATCGAGACCGATCCTAGATTCGGGGGGTCGTGGAATGAGGTCGGAGAGGTGATGCTAAACAGAGGCGATGCTAAATTCTCGATTGAGTGGTTCAGAGGAGCGATTAACTCGGAGAAATATGGTGAAAGGGGAGTGGCATGGACCAACCTTGCGAGGGCGCATCTTGAGCTTGAACAGATGAATTCGGCTCTCTTCGCAGCGCAGGAGGCCGCGACATTGATTCCAGACGACGAAGACCTCCAAGAATTGTTGGAAAGACTCAGTGAAGACTTGAGTTAGGTAAAACGTGATTTTGTATCGTTCGTACGGTTGGTTATGAACATGGGTCGTGTTGTCGCTGTAACGGGTGCTAATGGGTACATTGGGAGTCATGTCGTTCAGGTATTGCTAGATCGAGGATATCATGTTCGTGCCGGTGCTAGAGAACCGCATAACGAAGAAAGGGTCGGGCATCTAGAAAAGATGGGGTCTCGATATCCTGGGCAATTGGAAATCGTGTCAACAGACGTTCTGGAGATTGATGATGTTCGAAAATTGATGAGTGGTTGTAGTGATTTGATACATACTGCTGCTACTGTGATGATTAGGGCCTCGGATCCACAATCGAAAATTGTCAACCCTAGCCTTATTGGCACTCAAAATGTAATTAGCGCACTCAAGGAAACCCCCTCGGTGAAGACTATTGTGCATACTTCTTCAACAGCTGCAATACGACCAATGCGATGGGAAAATGGCGCGACGCTCACTACGGATACTTGGGCGAATGATGCGACGATCGAAAACAACCCTTATGGTCTCGCAAAAGTCCTTGCAGAGCGGGAAATAAGAAAATGGCATGAAGAGTATGGAGTTCAAGAAGGGCGTGTGTTGAGGACGATACACCCCTGCATGGTGTTCGGTCCGCCGTTATCGAAATACCATCTAAGGGGGTCTCTCACCATCCTGATGATGCTGGCGAGGCGAAGCATTCCAGCCATAATCCCGATGAATATCAACATCGTAGACGTGAGAGATGTCGGGGAGGCGCATGTTCGCGCTCTGGAAATGGGCGAAGACGGGGGCAGGTATCTTGTAACGTCTGGGTCCATGTGGATGAAAGACGTGGTAAGGGAGCTACGAGCATCGTACCCGGATCACAAATGGCCCCGTTTACCGATTCCATACCCGTTGGCTGTGGTCGCTGCCGCGCTCCACCCATCAGCGAGCATCAGCTGGGCCAGAACGCATCTTGGAACTGTATTGAACTGGGATTCCAGCCCCGCTGAGTCGGATCTCGGGATGAAGTGGGAGGCTCCTCAGAAATCCGTCGTGGACACATTCGGCCCTATCTTCGGCTCTGATTGGCTTTGAATCCGCACATCTGATGAATGTGGAGGTCGCGCGATAGCCGTGCGCGTCAAGACACTGGGGGTGGTCCTGCTGATGTTTTCAGGGGCCTTGAGCGGCTGCTTTTCAAGCGGAGGGGGTCCAGTTAACTCACTTAGTAGTCCGTTTGAGGATCTTTGTGAAAACGGGGTTCCGGAGACCACGTGGTACCATTATGCCAATGCAACAGACGCCACTACTTCTCCTTGGTTCGAAGAGACCTCGGATGACTTTGGGCCTATTCTAGTGGGGTCTAACGCTCCTGTTTGTACAGAGGGAACTTATTTCGGGATAGGGATGACGACTTTCGAGCCTACGATAGGCGTCACTTCTTCTGATAACCTGTACATGTCTAGTTACGGGAACGGTCCTGCGGGTTCAACGGCGATAGTGCAGTGCTCGGGTTTGATTGGAATGTTGAATGTGAGTGATTATACGTGTGTGAATGTGTACGATGCTCTAGCGCCTGTTGCGAACAGCAATGACCCGTACGTCTACGTGGATCCGTGGACTGATCGGATCATGAAGTTCGACATGCATGCACTGTTGGGGATGACCGTTGAGTGGTCGGATAACGAAGGCGGGACTTGGTTCGGACCCTCCGTTGCAACCGGCTGGTCTGTTCAAGATCATCAAACAATAGCTTCGTCGCCTTACCCAGCATTCGCGCATCCGACCACATGGGTGTTTTGCGTCAATGGGAATTACCCCTATCCAGTGTGCTCCGCGAGCAATGATGGAGGAGTCACTTGGGGGCCTGAGCTTCCCGGTACTCCTTCAGGCTGTGAAAGCGGTGGTTTGACTGGGCACATGGTTGGTTCAGATAATGGAAATTTCTACAGAGGGCACCGAGGCTGTAATGGGGGAGAGGGTTACTCCATCTACAGGAGCACTGATGGAGGAATAACCTGGACTGAGCACCCATTGCCAACAGAGGTTTCGGGGACGGCTGAGACATGGAACTTCGAAGAGGCTCAGGTTTTCGCTGATGAGGCCGATAACGTCCATGCGATGTGGATGGGGGTTGACAACATGCCTTACTACTCATATTCCACCGATGAAGGTGGGAGTTGGAGCGATGCGATGATGATCGCTCCTCCGATAGGGCTCAACGGAACCGGTTTCCCCGTAATCGCTGCAGGAGGAAGTGGACAAGTGGCGATGGGCTATATCGGAACATTCGACGGCGGTGCGACCTGGAACGGTTATCTAAGCGTCATTTCGGATGTCTTTGCTGATCAGCCACTGATAACCACGGTTCAGCTCAATGGCTTCGACGATCCTCTGGAGGACTCCAAGAGCGATTGCGGGTACGATCGATGCGGTGGTTTCGGTGACTTCAACGATATCATAATCGATCAGCATGGAAGAGTATGGTTCGGTCTCGCACACAACGTGGCGGGGGAGCTGGGGATCTTTGGAACATTGGCGAATGGACCGAATCTCAGAGGCGTGGGTCCTCTTCCGAGCATACCATTGGGTGGAAACTCGACCCTTTGACCGAAGGAAACATCTGGCATATGAGGGGGAGCGAATGATATGCACAGGCGCGCCATTGTGCCGGCCAGGGTGAATATTATCGGAGAGCATGTCGACAACCATGGCGGTCTTTCACTCCCATTCGCCACCAGCGACTTCCTCGTTTTGGATGCAATTAAGAGAGAAGAGGGGTATTCTGGGGATGAACGAATTATCCGTTTATGGAAAGAGGCGGGGGGCTGGCCAGCAGACCTGGCAGTCGACAGCCGGATACCCATTGGAAAGGGCATGTCCTCTTCGGCAGCGCTATGTGTAGCGATTGTGTTATGCGCTAGAGGTGTAAACGAGGGTATTGAGACTTGCAGAGAGGCTCGTAGGATTGAACGAGTCGTGTTAGAGAACGACTGTGGTCTTCTAGATCAGATCGCGATGATTTTCTCGACTAGGGGGCATGCAGTCCTAGTCGATTTCTCGGACCTCTCTATGGAACAAATCCTCCTGCCCGCATCTTGGATTTTCAAATTAGTTGATTCCGGAATCAGTAGGGATCTCTCTTCTACAGATTATGGCAAGAGGAATTCATATTCGAAAGAGCATGTCACTAATGAGGTACGGAGGGTCCTAGATTCGAAAGGCGCGTCGGCTGAGGATTTGGGACAATTGCTGAATGAGAGTCATTCCTCGTTGGTTTCACTCGGGGTGAGTTTGACCGAGATAGATTGCATGGTCGACGACTTACAGCGAATGGATGGGGTTTTGGGTGCTCGTATGATGGGAGGGGGGTTCGGCGGAATGATTCTTGTTCTCGTCAAGAATGAGGATGTTCTTCCATCGATTCCCGTCGTTGTGTCTTCTGGTTCAGCGCGTATTGAAGAAGTTCTCTAGGTTTGCCAGACGCTCTGGGGTCCCCATGTCCCAAAACGGAGTATCATCGAGATGCGCGCGTATCTCTCCAGAAAGTGTTGGGTACACGGTTTCTTCCCAGCTCCATTTCCCATCTTTTCCATATTTTTGGACCATCGCTTTGTCGACCATGCTGGTACCGGCTTCGTATCCATTGAAGTTTGGTCGTAATATTTCCTTGTCATAGGCAATGACCATTCCATCTCGGTGTTCGAGATTGAAGTGTTCCGATTTCTCGGTGACTGTCATTGTAATCGGTGCTCGACTTGTCCTGTGATGCCTTACGAGTGATGAGTATTCGATGGGATGAAAGTCGTCTCCCCATAGAAGTATGAATTCGTCTTCTAAATGATCTACAGCGTTCCAGAGTGCTCCGCCTGTCCCAAGTGGTTCGTTCTCTTCATGGAAGGTTAGACTCATCTTGCTGAAACTGTATTGCCTGAACTTGTCGCTTAGATGGCCTGTCAAAATCAGGGCCTTGTTACACCCTTGGAGTTGCGCCCATTCCAGTATGTGGGTCAGTATCGGCTTGCCATGCACATTTACCAACGATTTGGGAGTCTCTCTGGTGATATCGCCTAAACGAGTTCCGAGGCCTCCTGCGAGGATTACGACCTGCGGCATTTCTATGTGCATGTTTGTAGGAAGAACGGTCGATTAATGAGGTTCTTTCCCTCATCATTCAGACTTGTCGCCATATGGCCCATCATCCGAGTCAGGGTCTTCGACGTGTTCTGGATATGTGTCACCATCTTCGTAATATGTCTCGGATGTTCGTTCTTTTCTGATAAGAAGGCCTATGAAAATCAGTACACCGAACAGCACCAATACGAGCAATGCAAGCAAACCAACGAGCAGCCCGAGTAGGGAGCCGTCCGAATCCAACGTCTCGATCTTCTCCTCTCCCATTATGTGCACGCCCACTGCTAGGTTCGTGGAAGCCTTGTCATCTGCAATCGCACGGACGAGAACCACTTGATGCCCCTCCACAGTATTATTCGGGAGAAATTGGAGTCGATCTACGAGTAATCCGTGAGTCACCTCGAATGTCTCATCACCAGGGTTGAAATCGGCCAGATCCATCCAGTTATCTCTCATGTCCCATGTTCGCCATTGGACTCTCTGTGCGCCACCGGCGAGATTGAATTCGACGGCTTCCCCCTGATCAATGTGAACACGATTATTGGCCCCATATTCGGTGGATAGCGTCACATTCAGTGACATGCTTAGTTCGTAGAAATAGTTAGCAGCCTCTTCGACGGCGGGTTGCGCATTCACATGGCCGTGTCCGTAGACATTGTTCTGCCTGTTCTTTGGTATGAGATCCTCTGCACATGGCTCATTCGCAAGCATGTAGTGGCATTGCCTGTATGTTGATGTCTCTTGCATTATGTTGCGCACGTCGAAGGGGCTCAGGTCTGGATTGGCTTGGTACATCAAAACAGCGACACCAGCAGCTCCGGGTGTTGCCATACTGGTTCCAGACAACGCCACGTATCCATCTCCAGTATTGGCGTCGGGTGCATTGACGCTGCTTCCAACAAATGCCAAGTTTGGTTTGACTCTGCCCTCCTCCGTTGGGCCCTGGCTTGAGTAGACCGCGACAGCTGTGTTTTTGTCAAGTGAACCTACAGTGATGACGTCCTCTGCGCTCCCTGGGGTCCCTATTGTCGCAGTTCCTCCGCTGTTTCCGGCTGCGATGAACAGTGTGACTCCCGCTCTCATCATTTCATTTGCCATTCTGTTGACTGATTCTTCTTCTGATGAGGTCCATTCGATTGCTCCTGTGAGAGCGCCGAGGCTCATGCTGGCTGCTCTGATGTTGAACTCGTGTCTCTTCTCGACTGTCCATTCCATTCCAGCCATTACTGCGGCGAATGAACCGCTTCCACCTCCGTCCAGTACTTTGACACCTACTAAATTTGCACGAGGCGCTACACCAACGTGCTGATAGTTGGGGGCGCCGGTCCCGGCAGTGATGCCTGCACAGTGAGTGCCGTGACCATTGTCGTCATAGGGGAATATTTCCGTTCCGTTCGTTGCTTCAGGGTGATTAATCGCATCATAGAATGCTATTATTTTGGGATCGTTTGTCGTGTTGTCATCATCTAAATCGTCTAGAGCCGTATGGTTACCATCGATTCCGGTATCGATGATTGCCATAGTTATCCCGTCACCAGTGTATCCTGTGTCCTGCCAGACAAGATCGACGCCGTGGGCAGGGACGACTTCTTCCATCTGGATTCCTAAACGAGCGTCTAGTTCTACGAATACGACCCCGGGCAGACTTACCAGATCCGGTATTCTGTCTAGCTCTATCTTTCCTGCGATGGCGTCTATCAGCCAATACCGAAATTGAGTCTCGAATCCGAGGTTCTTCTCGAGCATGGATTGGTCAGTCGAAGTGGGTGTATGGTCAAAATCGACTATCACTGAAATCTTGTTATTCTCATCGAGATATTCATAGTGGTTGTTCTGAGCTGCTATCCAAATAGCGTCATGGATGTAATCTCCATTCAGATCCATTGTTGTGCTCTCCCACCAGTCATCGGGTTGGTCATTTTGCACATTCATGAGATTGTCTTTGGAGACTGATGGCGATGCTGCAGCCAATGCGGGAACCAGCATCATTCCCAATATCATCAAAGGGATGGTTCTTCGCTTGATCTCGTCCAATGTTCGCATGTCTACTACTCGTATGGTGTCATGACATCGATTTCAAACAAGCGGTTCTTTGCTGATTACATTGCCTGAATCTGTGTCCATGCAAAGCCCAGATATCCGGCCGCGAATAGGATCATTGCAAACCCACAAGCAGTCAGTACTGCCTTGTAAATGTGGACTGGCATCCCATCTCTCAGCCTGTAGATTGCAAGCGCTACACCGCATTTGACCAGTATTATGCAAAGTATGAATGACACTGCATATGCAATCGGTGCGAGGGGTTCCGCCTCTACTGAAGCAGCCATGATTGGCCCGCCGATGAGGAACCAGAAGACGTACACATTCGGATTGAGGAGATTGGTAAGAACGCCTCTTCCGAACGCCTTTCTGCTCGATATAGGTTCGAGGAGAATCGCGACTGAGGGCGGTTCTATCTTGAAGCACTCGACGCCCATTTTGAACATGAACGCTGCACCTAGAATAGAAATGAAAACGAGAATACCTGGATTATCCGCTATTAGAGATGCGAAGAGGAAGCTCACGATAATGAGTGGCCCGTCGGTAAATATC
>CENT01006718.1_pt1 | contig 11860 bp, 16 predicted proteins | sample 530141 | NCBI WGS metagenome assembly CENT01 (sample SAMEA2591074, study PRJEB7988) | marine metagenome | isolation source: saline water (ENVO:00002010), including | reverse complement strand
GAGAATATACTGTATATAACAGTTAAGCAATAGAGAGGGCAATATGACATACATGATAGACAGATGGAACGAAGGTGAAGTTAGATTTGTAGACGGAGCCGTGGGTTGGATCATGAAGGATGGTGAGTTCCGTCCGCTTATGAGTGACGCTGTCGCAGAGCTACACGACGCAGGATACATCAGCTCTATAACAGTAGAGGCAACTGCCATAGCTAGGGACCGTTACACACAGCGAACACTGGCTGAGTATGCAGAGGCACAGCGTTCTAGAACAGCAGAAGAGATTGCTGAACAGAGAGCAGAAGCTAGGGCCGCAATGGGAGCGGGCGTAGAGATGGTTAACATTTTCACAGGGGAGACCTATACAACCTAAGGGTTGTAGGTCTTAGGGGTTGACAGCAAGAGCTGTTGACTGTATATTATTAATATAAACTAACAAAGCGAGGGCTAAATGAATATAGAACAATTACACACAGAAGCAACTACTAACGCAAAGAACGCTGTAGCCAAGTTCCTAAGTGACTGGACAGCTAAGACAGGTGGCAACGAATACGGTGAGCCAATGTACTGTGGCTTTGCTTGGGTAGATGTTAACGTAGGTAGAACTAACAGTGCGTTGGCTAAACAGTTGGCGGCCGTAGGCTTCCGTAAGAGTCATAGAGCTAAGACTATGACACTGTGGGATCCAGCACAGCATAGAGGACAGTCAATGGACTGTAAGGAGCAGGGTGCATATGCTTACGCGGACACACTAAGAGCCGCAGGCATTGAGGCTTCAGCAGGCAGTCGAGCAGACTAATCTAAAATAATAAACAGGATCAAGGCGCTTCAGAAATGTTGCGCCTTTTTTCTTGACCGAGGCATCAAGAAATTATTTTTTGAGAGACCGAGGGGCATATAAGCATTTGATTGCACTTGCTATTTTTGAGCTTAGTGGTGTCAAATCACCACCTCACTTCTATAAGTACTTCATACTAATTTTTTACGCGGCAATTTTTTTTGGTCTGTAGAACCCATTTCGGGCTAGCCTTTGGTAACACACCATGTAAAGTCCCAACCGTCCGGATACACGCCCTGTAGTTCACAACTGTGTTCTACATAGTCTGTATAGTCGTAAAACAGTTCTGCACAGTAGGTACATTCGCACCATCCCATCTTACGAAAGAACTCACGCTTTACATCATCATCCTGCATCAGGCGCTCGCATGTCATCTAGCATGTGTGGATAGTCATCAAAGAACTCTCTAGGATCAAGTGGATCACAGCCCACAGCTTTAAGTGTAAACACGCCCTTTTCTGTAAGCCATATATCACCATTACGGTTAGTTTCTAGGTATCCTTTGTCAAAGTAAGGCTGTAGCAGTTTGAGTGCATCTTTGTGTGTCTTATCCCAATGTCCGCTCTTTGCTTTTATAATACGCATATAGTCTTCATAGCGTAGATCTTCATCTTCTTTGTACTGCATACGGTCTCCTCTTTAGTATATTTAACAGTGACAGAAGTCTGCTGTTACGATTACGGCACATGCGTTACACACATTAGATAGCTAGTTACACACAGTAAGACACAGTTGTAGCCAAGAGGTACAATCACCGCTACCGATTTTTCTGCGAAACACTTCGTGCTTGTTGCGATCTGCGTTACCGCTTCGCGGCTTTTCTGGCGCAAGACCACGTCGTGGCTTCAGAATGAGTCACCTTGGTAAATACACACATAGCTGTAGGAGAAGAAGTCTTGAGTCATACACTACTACTAAATGCAGACGCACAACCAGTCAGCTACCTACCACTCAGTGCAATACGTTGGAGAGAAGCAGTCACCTATCTGTGGCTAGACAAAGTCACAGTGTTGGATTGGTACGATGATTGGATCGTACATTCAGCTAGATGGGAGACTCGTGTGCCTGCTGTGGTAATGCTCAAAGAGATGCAACGTAGACGATCACGGCCACGCTTTTCAAAAGCCAATGTACACATCAGGGACATGTACACCTGTCAATACTGTGCAACTCCATACACAAAGAACAATCTAACGTTGGATCATGTGACGCCTATAAGCCTAGGTGGAAAGACTTCATGGACCAACATTGTGGTAGCGTGTGGACCTTGTAATGTACGCAAAGGCAACAGAACTGTGATGCGTCCCATACGAGAACCTAGACAGCCTGACTACTACGAGCTGGTAGCCAATCGCAAACGACTAGACATGCATGTAGCACATCCATCATGGAAAGAATACCTCTAAAACCTAGTTAAATGCTCTTATAATCACACAAAATCACTTCCGCAGTACAATGTACCACTTTTCGCCTTATTTGTAATTTAAGAGCCATTTAGGTGGTAAAATCATGCACGACAGACGTCTTAAATGGTGGGTGATTTTGAGGGTGGAGTTTATGTTTTAGGTATAGTATTGCCAGGTTTACGAGCTAGTTCTATCAGCTCAGGCAGTAGTCCTGGGTGTGTGAGTTTGTCACGATGTGTTAGGAATCCTGTAGCAAAGCCCTGTTCAAGATCCAAAGGCACTCGTTCATCTAGGCTACGCACTATCTTACGTGCAAGCACTGAGTGATTCTCCAGTGTCATGTGATTGGCTCTAGTGTCAATTGATTGATTGTACCATAGTATCATTTCTTGTTCTGACGTAAACTCTCTATCGCACACACTAAAGGTCATGTTGCCCTTGACTGGTATAAGGTCGGTCCACATCATGCTTAAATTGAAACTTGGTATCAGCAGTAGGTGTAGTTCTGATTCGATCTGCTTTACACGTATGCTGTCTATCATGTGTTCCATACGCAGTTGATCAATGTCACTACGCTGTAGGTATAACCAGTAGTCCATGATAGCACGATACTTTTCAGGTTCACTCTTTTCTAGTGCTCGAGCGTCTGGTGTGTCTGTGATACTAGCTAGATTACTTAGGTGCGGTCTATCTTCAAAGAACCATTGGCGTGACGTTTCAGTAGTAAAGAATATTACGATGTCGCCTGGTTGTTGACGATCGTCACGAAACTGCATAGCACTCCATTCATTAGATGCTCCTGCACACGCTTGATTTACCACTCGGCTTACATCCATCAGTGCTGACACTTGTCTTTGCCAGCCCCAGTCTACTCGCCAATCTACTGCAAAACTGTCTCCGTATATCCAAAGTGTACGACTCATATTTCTAATTCCACTGTTACTGAGTCCATGCCTGAATCTTTACATTTAGCAATCCATTCACCGTCTTGTCCTACGATACCACTAGGTGCCTGCATATGTTCGATAGTTCCTCCCATCATATCTGTACACGCACTTGCTATGACAACATTCATAGAGTTGAGTTTGGCATGCATCTGTAGATGATTTTCATGCCATGTGTATATGATAGGATCAAATTCATCTGTAGAACAGTTGGCACTTACAAACATATTGCTACAGCCGTGGTCTGCGTATTTGGTCCATAGATAAGGATCACCATCAGGCGATGCACTTGGGAACGCCCAAGCATCGTTACATATAAGGGTGCCTGTGCGTGGCCCTGTGCCTGACAGTTCTAGCACACTAGACTCTGTACCCATCATGTAATAGTAGTACTCACCTAGTCCGTTCTTGGTACGTGTTAGACGTTGTTTATTATATGCACTTACAAGTCTTCCTTCACTGTAGTAACGCACTTGATTGTAGGCAAAGCCATCTTGTTCGTAGTGTCCTGTACCTAGTGCAAGGTTACGCTTGTTGTCTATTAGATATGTTTCAATCTTGTCTAGTGCAGTAAAGTATTCTTTCTTTTGTTCTTCTGTACCTTCATGACACACATTAGCACAATATCCACTAAGGCTACCTTCAGGTGTTAGTATCCAATCAGATGTTTTGTGTGTTTCAAGTACATCCATAATACATTCAAGATTTTCTTTGATACTTGCAAATACAGGTTGTTGACTAGCTGTTACTGTTTTCATCATCTTCTCGTTTAAATATGTGACTGCTTGATTTTTCAACATGACGTCTTGATTTAATATCTAGATCCACTGTGATACTATCCATACCTGTGTCTTTGCATTTAGCAATCCATTCTCCATCTGGTCCTATTATACCTGTGCTACATTGTAAGAAGTCTGTCTCTTCATGATCAACAGTGGTAGCACTTCCTGCATGTACTACATACATTGCAAACTCTCTTGCAAAAACTTGTAGATGGTTTTCATTCCAAACCTTTGCTAGTTCGTCACGTTCTCCGTTACAGTTACTACTTACAAATAAAACATCTACACCTTGCTTTGCAAGTTCAGTATGATAGTAAGGATTACCATCTGGCGCTACTCTAGGCATGCACCAAAAGTCATTGCATATCATACTAGATGCAAGTATAGTTTCTTCTTTGTCTAACCAAAAATAGTTTGGTACATAACCAGGTAGATAGTGATGAGTTTCGCCGCCACCTTCCCAACCTCTAGTTAGTATTCTTTTTTTGTATTTGCTAATTAGTTTACCTTCATCATTGTATACTAACATAGCATTGTAAGGGTACTGGTCTGTGTCTTTTATACCACTACCTAGTGCTAGATTTATTTTATATTCTGCGGCTTTGTCTTTGATCTTTAGAATAATATCTTCTACCTGCTGTGTTCTAGCAGTAAAGGTTTGCGTTAGCGTGGGTGGCAAACAATAACCGCTTACAGCACATTCAGGTGTAAGTAACCAGTCAGTGTCTTTGTTTGCTTCTAGTACATCTAGTGTGCAAGCATAGTTTTCTAAATGTGATCTAAATATAGGTTGTTGGCTTACTGTAATTTTCATTTAAATTTTTTCTTTCTATGGAATATTTTTGAATATGCATCTGATAGGAAAAATTTAAGTGCAGAATGACGTTTGATTGAATTTTCATTTACTTCTAATTCCATTTCCCAATCTTCACGTTTGAACGGAATAACTTGTGCTAAAGGTTCACCAGGTTGTAATGTAAATCTATCTTTGAGCATTGATCCAGGCCAATTGTTCCAAGGCACATCAATTGTATCTGTGTCAATAATAGCAGGAAACAATTTAAATCGATCTTCAAAAAAATAAAAAGGACTCATAATTAAACAACTGTATCCTGGGGGTGTTTCAATACGCCACGGCACTGAAAATGTTATGTAATCACGTTTATCACCTTCGATGTCTACAGGGCATTGTGAATGTTCGTGTCCTTCTTGCGGTGCTTGTATTGTCCATCCTTGTGGATATTCTCTTGCAAAGCCTTTTACACCAGGCTCATCAAATCTAGGTGCTACATTAAATTCTTGTTCAACTGGGTTTGGTACAATGTAACCTCCTTGTATAAGATCATACACAGGCATGCATTTCTTAATAGTAGGATAACTCTGATGCGGTTCGCCAACCCAAGGCTTTAGTTTACTATACCATTCGGGTCTCATCTTGCTTGCAGGAACAACAGGAAAGTGTTCTGCTACAGCAGGGTCACCACATATAAATTTAATCTTCATCGCCACTCCTGAAACGTGTAAACATTAGCATCACTACTATCTATATATTCAGAATTGTTGCTCTGCTTGACCCTTCCTGAACCGTGTACAATATCGCCATCTCTATATGCTACAGGCTTTTGCACAGTTATATCAATGTATTCGCCATAACCTATACCTAGTGTAAGGAATGTAATCCAGCGTCCTTTGTTACCTTTGTAACATCTACTATTTGCAATTACACCTGCATACTCTACACGATCTAACCATTGTTGCTTCACACCCAAACGTGGAGGGAAGCCATGCCACCACCAACCACTCTTAGTTGGTACGTCTAGTCTATGGGCTTCACATTGATATACCCATGAACGATATGACCCTTGACAGTGTTTTAGATTTGCTTTCCAAAACTCTTTTTTGTTATGTGCTTTTTGATATGCTAGAGCCCAAATCAATCTGCCTAAGTTTACAGCATGAGCTCTACACAATCCAAACCCTGACAGTTCTTGTAGTGCGGCCATTGCTTCTTGTTTGCGAGGATGTCCGCCCATTCGTTCTACAAACTCTAGTATCTTCTCGTCATTCTTTTTAGCAAAAGCTCTACGATACATATCAGCTTCGTACATATCTACACCAATAATGTCTGAGATAATATCAATAGCATCATCTTCAAACACGATACTATCTTGTACAACTTCCTGTGACCAGTCTTGAAACATAGCGGCCTTTTGTCTACCACTCATAGCAACAGGACGTATCATAGCTGTGGCAAAAACACAATCATATACTGACTGTGGTTTGATTGCACGGAAAAGTCTACGCATAGCAGGACTTTCGCCTTGTGTTACACCTAGTACATCTCCTCTACTTAATAGTTTACTTGTTGCTTCATCGTGTGTAGGATAGTGTTGTAGATCTGTTAGTTCATCTATTTCAAGTAATTGACTTAGTCCTCTGTTTGCTAGTACATCTAGTTTAAGATGTTCTAAGTCTTCTATCTCATATTTGTCTAACAGTATTTGATTGTCTTGTGATATCAAACTCTTTGGCAGTTGTCTATCAAACATAATAATGCCGCCGCAGTGTTTTGAGATAGCACGTTTCTTACCAATTAGTTTCTTTTCAATACGCTTGGCTTCTACAGGATCAATATCAAAGTCTTCATACTTAAAACTGCGAGGTAGTTTGCCTTTGACTCCTAATCTTTTGGCCGCTTCTTTCTTTGCACTCTTTTCTCTAAACATTACATAGTTAGATAGACGTGCAGTCTTACCTGGCCATTTTTTAAATATGCGTTCCATAACTTCACCCTGACGCCAATGTTCAAAGTCAATGTCTACGTCTGGCAAGTCATCACGCAAAGGGTTCATAAAACGTGCAACAGGTATATTCCATTCTATTGGGTCAACGTCTGTGATGCCCAATAGGTAACATACAAGACTAGAGCCTGCTGAGCCTCTTGTCATATGTTTTAAATCTTTTGTGAGTTCAATTACATCACAAATACGTAAGAAGTATTCTGTGAATCGTTGGTTAAGGATAAGTTCAAATTCTTCTGCGAGCCTGTTCTTATAATCTTCTCTGTCCGGTATAGGCCTTTTAAATCGATCCAAGAGTAATTGTATGTTTTCTAAGTCTGTTTTCATTGTAGCCTCCATTTGCCTTGTTGCCTAAGCAAAGTATTTATGATTTGGCTATTCTTGGTCTTGACCCAGATTGGCTATGAATGATCTTAGTTTTGTGCTATCTACATCTGCTTTTATCTTACCAACACTGTCGCCTTCTTTAGGATCTGCATTTGGATCTGGTTCTGGTGTTTGGTTCAAACTATTTCTTTTTAGTCCTTCATAGATAGTAGACTTACGTTTGTTAAATTCTTGATACTCTTCATCATCTGCTAAGTCACGTATACGTAAACTATCAATATCAAACTCAAGATCAATCTTTTGTCCTACGCCACCACTATTACGTGTCTTCATTAGCTGTAGTTGATATCTACCACGCTCACGCATGGCTCTACTTGTAAAGATACCAAATACATTATCAGCAGTTTGAATCTTACTCAAGCCACCACTAATATGCGAATGATCAAATTCAATTTCTTCTACTGCACCTCTGTTCAACTGTGCCGCAGTAACAAATACTGTGTTCAATTCCATTGCTAGATTACGCAGTTCTTCTGATACAAACTTGTCTTTAATATACAAGTTCTCTGCACTTACCTTTGAACCATTTGGCATAAGCAAGTCTAAGTAATCAATTAATAGTACATCAATCTTCTTGCCTGTTTTGATTTCATACTCTTTAATATAACTCCTTACATCATTAGGAGTCTTACCACTTGGCATATACTTAACTTGGAATGCACCTGCCTTCTTGCCAATCATCTTAACTTTCATATGTACATCATCAACATCTTTGAAAATGTCTCTGCTTGGAATATCAGTAGTCATACTATCTACACGCATACTGACTAAGTTCTCACTAAGCTCAAGTGTTAGATATAATACATTCATTCCTGCTAGTGCCCAGTTTACACCTAAGTTTGCTAAGAACAAACTTTTACCTGCACCACTACCACCTGCAAATATATTCAGTTCACCTCTGTTAAATCCGCCAAACAATTTCTTATCTATAGCACTCCAACCTGTGCTTACCTGCCCATTGTTACTTTTGATTGCTTCTAGTCTGGCTTTAGGATCAGCCCAATAGTCTGTGCCTAAATCTTTCTGTAATCCAATCTGTACTGCTTTCTTAACCAAGTCTTCAACAGGACCATATTCACCTTTTTCAAGTAAGTCTGCACTCTTAAGTATTGCGGTTTCTAGTGCTTTGTGTCTACTAAATGTTTCAAACTCTGCAAGTAACCAATCATAGTGTTCTTCTCGCAGTTCACCTGGATTTTTTAAATCATTTTTAGTTGCCGCATTAATCATATCAAATGTAGGCAATGCATTATGTTCAGTTACATAAGTGTTTAAGAATGTAGCACTATCTTGCAAGCGTCTATCAAATACACTAGGATCAAATACAGCCTGACACCTAACAAAAGACTCTGCATCTGTTAGCATCATCTCTAAATAAAGTTTCTGTATATCATATCCGTAATCTGTATTCTGTCTAGTCTTGTCCATCTATCGCCTTTACTAATTGATTCAGTATTTTTGTGTAATTCAATACTGCTTCAAGTTTTTCTTTTTGTGTCGTATCACCTTCTACTACTTCCATCATCTTAGGAAATTGTTCAGTTAATTGTTTGTTTATTATAGCTTCTGATACCATTGTTTGTCAAGTCCTACTTTGGTTTTTGTTTTAGCTAATACTGCTCCTATACAGGATCCTGGATCACCTGGATTCTGTGGCACATGTACACCTTCCCACTGTACTCTAATAAGATCAACAGCCTTTTTGTTTAATGCTCCACCTCCTGCAAGTGCTAGGTGCTTTGAACCTGTTTTTACTTTAGCCCAAATACTTAGTATGCTTACACAGTATTCAAATATACTTTGTGTTGCGGCCGCTATATCATACATATCTTGTTGACTCTTTAGTTCGGGCCTCCACCACATACATCCTCTGTGCAAGTTGTGCTTCATTTTAATCTTATATGGTTTTGCATTTTCATGGTTGACATCTATTATTTCTTCACGCATTGTAACACCTAATCTCTTAGCGTTACCTTTCTTAGCCCATTCAGATACTAGATATTCGTCACGTTGTGGCACAAGACCCATACGCTGAGTCATAGCACTATAAAATAATCCTAAACTATGTGGATAGCTCTGACTGTATATTTTACGTAGTTTATTATTTTTGCCGTGCCAAATAGTAAGTGTCTCAAACTCTCCTATACTATCTAAACAAATTACTGCACAATCGTCTTCGGGTTGTGTATAATATGCATAAGCCGCATGTGAAAGATGATGTTGGGTATATGATATAGGACAATTTATCCCCCACTTATTAAGATAAGCCTTGATATCATTTTCTTTGTATAGCCAACCTTGGCCTGCTTTTAATTGACGTAGTGTCTTAAGGAATGGACGTTCATACCAAACAACTTTTGTAGGTGGTCCAAAACTTTGTCTTGCCACTTCAATTTGTGTCCAGTTAAAGTCAGGATCATTTGGAACACCACTAAAATCTTTTGAAAGACTTGCCCAAAGCAGATCATTGTCATCGAAAACTGCTAAACTTGCATCGTGGCTGTTTCCAACCATACCCCATTTAATCATTATATTTTGTCCATAACTTATGTAATATATAAAACCAAAAACCATTAATAGCAGGTTCAATTAATGCAACTGCACCTGCCTCCCATAGACTTGCACCTGTCATTATTCGCACAACTGTCATAGCGATTACAACATGACCAAGGGTATAAACTACAGCCAATGCAAGACTATTATTCTTAAAAATACTTACTATACCTTTTGTGAACTCACTCATTTGTAAATAAAAGGATCCTTCTTTTTAAGTTCTTCGATTTTCTTTTTAACTGCACGTTTGCGTTTCCAATCTGCAATAAAATTTTTCAACCATTTAACCATTTTTTGCTCCTTAATCTAATTTTTAATTCATTAGATTCTGCGGCACTAACAATGCTGTACAATGTATATAATCTTCCATACTTTGCGACTGCATCGCCAATGTCATTTATATTGTCGGCCCATTCAGGTAAACTTACGGACCATCCAAGCTCTATAGCTTGATCTATTAGTTTGCTACCTGCTTCGTCTTTGTCAGGCACAACAATAACTTGTTTGCCTACTTTATTAATTAGCATAGCTTGTTGGTCTTTAACCTCACTTCCGAGAAGTGCTACGCCATCAACTTGTATAGCATCTATTGGACCTTCACACACAATAGTAAACACTTTGTTAGGTCCTTGTTCATCTAATCCATAAACAAAACCAGGTTGTTGTTCACTCATGTACTTAGGTTGCTTGCCTGGTTGTACTGTTCTTGCGGTCCATCCTACAATTCTTTTTTCATAGTAGAAAGGAATGATCAAACGATCTCTATAACCTAGTTCAGGTGTCCAATAGTAATCTGTATCGTCCATAAACAGATTTCTATCTTTCATGTATTCAAAAATTTTAACTAAGTTTTTATCTACGCCTGTAGGTTCTAACGCACAGTAGTCAGCCCAATCTTGTATCTTACGAGCTGAGTCAGGTAAAGACACTGTATTAAACTTTGGCAATTCTACAATTGGCTTAGTAACTTGTACGCCTTCGTTTTCTTGCATTACTGTTAATGCAAGTTTGTTTATTACATCATCTGGTGTGCCAAGCCAAGCAAGTAGTCTACGCATCTTACCACTTAGGTTACGTCCTTGTTGCCAACTTGCTTTGTAACCACAGTTGAAACAATGATAACTTACACCACCATCTGGGTTTGTAATAAGTCCACCACGCTGTCTTTTATCTGCACTGTCTCCATTGTGTATACAACAGGGTGCATTAAACGAAGTCCACCCACTAGGAGTAGTCTTACGCTTTGCTGGCAAGTATTGTGTTATTGTATCATAGACTAAGCTCATAGTATTATTATACTATATTGTAGCCTTAATGTCAAGTATTATTTCGTTAATTTGAACAAAATAAATTCATTGCCGTTCTCTGGCTTGACTGTGATAGCAGGATCACCTGATGGTGCTTGTTTTCCTACATAAGTCCATTTGTAGCCTTGTGCTATCTGTTCATTACTTCGTTCGATAAATTCTGCATTGTTGGCTGAAGCCAGAGCCACAAAAATGACTGCTAATAGATCTTGCATTTTAGTGCCCTTCTAGTTTCTGATTAAGATTTTATCTATGCTACCAGTGTTGCCAGAGTCATTTGTTTTTACAAAACGCAAATAACTAAACACACCATTAAAGTTAACATAGTGTGGTGCTGTTGGACTTGATAAAGTCGATGTTGTTATATCAAACCAACTAGTGCTAGTATTGTCTCCAAGTGTCCCTTGTACTTTGACTGTACCAGCAAATCCTGTTGAATATATAGCCGCAGTGTGCAATGCTTCATTACTATTAATGTGTGGTTCTGCATCCACCACTGAACTTATATCATCTAAAAATGTAACTACTGATTTACTTTCTATTGGTCCTGGAAATGCAGAACCTGATAATTCAATAGTGCCGCTGGCCCCAAATTGATCATCTGCATATGTAAGCGTATTAGTAGCATCAGATGTTTTGTTAAGATATACAACATAACTTAGATATTGACCATCAATATTAAGTGTATCAGCGTCTGTAATATTGATTGTAAACTGTCCTTTATAACTAGGTGTACTAGTTTCTTTGATTGTACCTGTATAACGTTTAAGTAATACATCGTCCTCTGTAAATACTTCTACGTACGGTGTGTACGTATTAAGTATTGATAATGGTTTATGGTC
>CENT01062210.1_pt1 | contig 11881 bp, 9 predicted proteins | sample 530141 | NCBI WGS metagenome assembly CENT01 (sample SAMEA2591074, study PRJEB7988) | marine metagenome | isolation source: saline water (ENVO:00002010), including | reverse complement strand
TTCTTCGACCGGGTAGACCATGACATCTTAATGTCGAAACTGGCGAATCTGATAGAAGATAAACGACCGTTGAAACTCATCCGCCGCTTCCTTGAAGCGGACATGATGGACAATGGCCAGCGGGTAACACGGGACAGAGGCATGCCGCAAGGCGGCCCACTGTCACCCTTGCTATCAAACATCCTGCTGGATAGCTTAGACAAAGAACTCGAGCGACGAGGCCATAGCTTCTGCCGCTATGCTGATGACTGCAATATTTACGTGAGCAGTCAGAAGGCAGGCGAGAGCCTACTGACCGATATCACCGAATTCCTGTCGAAAGAGCTGAAGCTACAGGTCAATGCCGATAAAAGCGCGGTGGCGAAGCCATGGGAACGCAAGTTCTTAGGCTACAGCTTCACGCGGCACAAAGAAAGCCGGGTGAAAATCGCCGCACAAAGTGTGAGTCGCTTCAAGGATAAAATCCGCGAAATGACCACAAGACATTGTTCTCGCTCTATTAATGAGACAATACATGTAATGACACCGGTGCTTCGAGGTTGGATAAGCTACTTCCGCCTGACAAAGGTTAAAGGTGTGCTGGAAGAACTGGACGGATGGATACGACGAAAACTCCGCTGCCTATTATGGCGGCAGTGGAAACGCGTATACACCCGAGCCAGAAACTTAATGAAGGCAGGTCTTACCGAAGAACGCGCTTGGTGGTCAGCGACCAACCAACGAGGCGCATGGTGGAATGCAGGGGCCAGCCACATGAATCAAGCCTTTAGGAAAGGGTGGTTCGATAAAATGGGGCTAGTATCACTGCTGGAGTGTCACCGACAGTTCCAGTGTTAATATGAACCGCCGTGGTACGGAACCGTATGCCCGGTGGTGTGAGAGGACGGGAGTTGTAAAACTCCCTCCTACTCGATTGAAAATTGTGATTTTTCTGTGAAACTTTTGCGAACTTTGTCGGCCATCCTTAGCGCTATGAAGAACGGTGTTAGCACATATCAGCGTTATTCCGCTCTTCAGTAACGTGAACAGCCAGTGCTTCGGTAACTCAAAGTGTTTAGCACTTACTGAATGAAATACCGAAGCCTTAGAATGATTAAGCGCAAAAGGAATCTCTATGAAACTAAAGCAACTGACACCCTTGATGGTCGCCACCGGCCTGACTGCAATGAGCGGATTTGCTCAGGCCGCCGAGCTTGAAGTTACCGTGCAAAACCTCACTCGTGGTATTTATTTTACGCCCATTTTAATTACGGCCCATAGCCCTGATCAGCAGCTTTTCAATGTGGGTGAAGCCGCCAGCACCGAGCTGCAGGCGATGGCCGAAGGCGGCGATATTTCCGGGCTGGAAATGGCCGTCGATGCATTAAGTGCTGATACAGTAGCCAACCCTGCTGGCGGTTTATTAATGCCTACCGCAGCCACCACAACGAGTTTGTCTACCATGGACGGCAACACCACATTATCTATTGTTGCCATGATGCTGCCGACTAATGATGGCTTTATTGGTCTGAATAGCTGGATGATCCCCGATGAGCCGGGTACTTATACCGTGTATCTTAATGCCTACGATGCCGGCACGGAAGCCAACGATGAAATCCGGGGTGGCGGCGCACCTGGCGCACCGGGTCTGCCTGTTCCACCACCGCTTGAGGATCTGGTAGGTAGCGGTGGTAGTGGTGTCACCAGCGAAATCACCAATGCCACGGTGCACATTCACCCCGGGAATCTTGGCGACAATGATACCGAGGCTGGCATGTCTGATATTTCCAATACTGTCCAGCGCTGGTTAAACCCTGTTGCCATGGTCACCGTTACCGTATCAGAGTAGGAGGTCCCATGGTTATACAACAACGATTCGGACTTTCACTGGTCGCGTTAAGCTGCCTGGCCCTGACTGCATGTGATCATAACGATGATAACGAGCCTGCCCCGGTGCCACCCGCTGATGTCTCGTATTCCTATGAGGTGACAGTACAAAACATAACGCAGGGACAACCGCTGTCGCCGGTAGGTGTAGCGCTGCATGGTGATGCGGTGATGTGGGAAGTAGGCATGCCTGCCTCAGCGGCTCTGGAAGTACTCGCTGAGGGTGGTGATAACAGCGATTTTACTGCCTCAGAGGGCGTAATGGCCTCTGCATCAGGTGCAGGGCCTATTGCGCCGGGTAGCAGTGAAACCATCACTGTCACAGTGATAAATGAACCTGATACGTTTATCAGCGTTGCTACCATGTTGGTTAACACCAACGACGCGTTTGCCGGCGTTACCGGCCATGCTTTGGGTGAGCTTGAAGTGAACCAGAGCATGACCATGGTATTGCCCGTCCTCGATGCAGGTACCGAGGCCAACAGCGAGGTGGCGGGCACTATTCCCGGCCCGGCTGATGGCGGGGAAGGCTACAATGCTGAACGGGACGATGCGGATTTGGTGAGCTTTCACCCTGGCGTGGTTTCGGCTCAAGATGGCCTGACAATGTCGGTGCTTACTGCTGCGCATCGGTTTGATAACCCGGCGGTAAAACTCACCATTACCCGGGTTGAATAACCACCGCAATAAAAAAGTGGAATAAAGTTTCCTGTCTTCCGGTCTGTTGATTAATAACAGGTACGCTGACTGCGTCTGCAGTCAGGCAACAGACCGGGAGAGGGAATGATTCTAATTGTCAGCGATAATCGTCATCATTGTCGGCCGCTACTTACTTGCGTTGAGCGGATCAGCGAAAACTGTGAACTGGTATGCACTTCATCCGGGGTCATTCAGCGTTGCCTGCAAAAACGTTACCCGGTAATCATTATTGACAGCTACAGCAAGCTTGCCGAACACTTTGAGCTGATTGCCCAGCTACAGACTAAGTTACCCGACAGCGCAATCATCGTTATGGCTCATCAGGGCTGTGATTCAGAGCGTATTGTCAGCCTTGAACTCGGTGCCCAGGACTATATTGAGTATCCGTTTAATCCGGCCGAGGTACAGGCCCGGATAAGGGTTCAGTTACGCCGCGCCGCCGGTCGAACCGGGGCGGATAAAAGCAGTGAGCACCCGGTTCGTATCGGTCGCTTTTATATCGATAACAGCTATCACCGTGCCGAGCTGGACGGCCAGGCATTACCTCTCACCGCCAAAGAATTCTCGTTGCTGCATTTCCTGGCCAGTCATCCGGATCAGGTATTTTCCAGAGAGCAATTGTTAACCTCAGTCTGGGGATATCATTATGGGGGCTTTGAACACACAGTGGCCAGTCATGTAAACCGCCTGCGTGCCAAGCTGGGGAAAACCAAAGCCGGCGCTCATCTGGTCGAAACCGTATGGGGTGTGGGGTATAAATTTAACAGCGACTGTTTACAGTTATCCCAATCCGCTTAGGGATTGGGGAACCAGTAAAATGAAAAAAGCCCGTTAACGTAACGGGCTTTCTTGTGGGCTTTTCTGGTGAAAATCAGCAGGCTTAATCTGCGCTTTCAGCCATCAGTTTCTCTGTCAGATAGGTGAACTCAAGGGCTACCCGCTTAGCGGTTTCTTGCTGGTTAGCCGCTGCTGAATGACCACCATCAATGTTCTCGTAGTACAAAAACGGCTTGCCGGCGGCCTCAAACAGTTTGGCCATCTTACGGGCGTGTCCGGGATGTACCCTGTCATCCTTGGTGGAGGTCACAAAGAAAGGTTCCGGGTAATCCGCATCGGCATCAAAGTTGTGGTAGGGCGACATTTTTTCCAGCCATTCGCGCTCTTCGGGCACTTCTGGTGAGCCGTATTCTCCCACCCAGCTGGCGCCGGCCAGCAACAGGTGGAAACGCAGCATATCGAGCAATGGTACCTGCACTATCACCGCATTCCACAGGTCCGGGCGTTGAGTTAGCATGACCCCCATTAGCAGACCACCGTTAGAGCCGCCCTGGATCCCCAGATGTTGTGGAGAGGTCAGTTTGTGATCAATCAGCCATTCGCCTACTGCGATAAAGTCGTCATAAACCACCTGACGTTTGGTTTTCAGACCGGCCTGATGCCATTTAGGGCCGAATTCACCCCCGCCACGGATATTCGCCAGCACAAAAGCACCGCCTCGTTCTAACCACAGTTTGCCCCTTAAGCCACTGTAGCTGGGTCGCATAGAAATTTGAAAGCCGCCATAGCCATACAGCAGAGTAGGCGTTTTGCCATCGTGCTTAATGCCTTTTTTATGGATCACGAAAAACGGAACCATGGTGCCGTCTTTCGATTTTGCTTCTTTTTGCTCTACTACCAGATCCTCAGCGTTAAACCAGCTGGGCAGGCTCTTTAAGGTTGTCACTTCGCCGCTTTGCGGTGAATAACTCATTAACGAATCGGGCGTCAGGAAGCCTTCGTAATTGATCAGTACCGTTGCCTCATCTTTACCAGCAAAAGAGACCGACAGCGTGCCATTGGCAGGCAAGTCCAGTTGTTCCCGTTGCCATTCATCGCCGGCTTTAGTGATGGCAAATACTTTGCCTACCACATTGTCGCTTAAAGTCATCAGTAACTGTCCCCGGGTCATCGAGACACCTTCGATAGCCTGACGATCGTTAGGTTCAAAAATGACCTCAGGCACCGTTTCAGAGGTCATTTCGCCTGCTTCAGTGAAAGGCATCGCCAGCAGACTACCGGTAGAATAATGCGTGGTACTGCCACCGGCTTCCACGGTCCAGTCTTGTTTGATGGTAAATATCAGTTGTCCTTCAAACAAACCCACGATATCGGCTTTATCTGGCAGCGGAAGACGCACAGCATCTTTACCTGCCGGGAATATATAGTTTTCGCGGGTAAAGAAAGTGGGGGCAACGACTACCCCTTCCAGGCGGGTGCCATCATCCCGTTCCTGGGTGTAAGGAAATACGCCAACATCAGTTTTATTGCCGCTGAACAGCTGTGTTGCTTCGCTAAGTGGTGTGCCGCGCTGCCAGCGTTTTACCGTAGAGGGGTAGCCGGATTGCGTTAGGGTAGTGCCATCACCGCCCCAGTCTGTCGCCACCAGCAGTGTATTGTAGTCAACCCAGGCTACGCCGGATTTGGCTTCGGGCAGGGTAAAGCCGTCATCCACAAAGCGCTTGGTAGCAAGGTCAAACTCACGGATCACCACCGCGTCTTTGCCGCCATTGGATAAGCTAATCAGGCATTTGTAATCGGCTTTTGCCTTGGCGGTGTAACAGTTGGCGCCTTTATATACCCAGTTTCTATCTTCGCGTTGTGCCAGTTGGTCGAAGTCGAGGATAGTTTCCCATTGGGGAGATTCGGTAGCATAACTTTCGAGTGTGGTTCGGCGCCACAGGCCTCTTACATTAGTCGCATCCTGCCAGAAGTTGTACACATAGCCATTACGGATGGTGCCGTAGGGAATACGCTCGGAGGAGTTAACCACTTCCAGCGCTTGCTCATTCAGGTCGGCATAAACTGGATTAGCCTGAAGGTCGGCCAGGGTGCGCTGGTTCTGGCTACGTACCCAGTTGAGTGCTCTGTCGCCTTCGACTTCTTCCAGCCACAGGTAAGGATCTTCAGTGGTGGCAGGGACGGCCGGGGTTACCGAACTGGCGGTGTCCTCTGTAGAGCTTTGTTGCGCGGTCATACAGCCACTCAGCGCGAGGGCGGTTGCAACAGCAATGCTCAAAGAGCGGATCAGTTCCATGTGTTCTCTCCTTTGAAAGATGGCCGCTCACCACTCAGCAGCGGGTGATAACGGCAGGCTACTTTATTGATTGTTGGTTACATCGTCAGGGTAGATGTGGCGAGTTACCGCTACACCAGAAATAGCGTTGCGGTGCCCAAAAAGGCAAAGATACCCACTACGTCGGTGATGGTAGTCAAAATCACACTACCAGCCAGCGCGGGATCAATGCGCAGCTTTTTCATAACAATAGGTAGTGTAGCGCCTGACAGCGCCGCGGCAATCATGTTCATCAGCATTGCGAAGGCAATGATAATTCCGAGTGTAAGGTCTTGTTTCCAAGCGGCTATTACGGTGGCAATCAGGACTGCCCAGATAACACCATTAAGCAAGCCTATAGCGAACTCCTTGGTGATCAGCCAGCGCGAGTTAGACGGATTAACGTGGCCAAGCGCCATACCGCGGATCACTAAGGTGAGGGTTTGGTTACCTGCAACGCCTCCCATGCTGGGCACAATAGTATTGAGAATGGCCAGTACTGCCAGTTGACTCAGCGTCGCTTCAAATAAATCGCTTACCGCAGCGGCCATCAGGGCGGTAAGCAGGTTAACGCCAAGCCAGACAGAGCGTCTGCGGGTACTTTGCCAGACCGGGGCAAAGGTATCTTCTTCATCATCCAGACCGGCCATACTCATCATGGAGTGCTCGGCGTCTTCACGAATAATATCCACCACGTCATCAATGGTGATCCGGCCGACCAGACGGTGTTTATCGTCCACCACCGGTGCCGAAAGCCAGTTATACCGTTCAAACATGCTGGCGACTTCATCATCGGGCATATTCACGGGAATAGCTTCTGGCTCTTCGTCCATGACATCAGAGACTTTGGCTTCCGGATCGGTTGTGAGTAGCCGCGCTACGGGCACAATGCCCACCAGATTATCAGTGCGGCTGACGACGTAAAACGTATCAGTATTTTCCGGCAGCTCACCTTTCAGGCGCAGATAGCGCAGTACTACATCAATGGACACTTCCGGGCGCAGCGTAATGGTGTCGGTGTTCATGATGAAACCAGCGGTTTCTTCACCGTACGACATGGCTTGTTCTGCGCGGTGGCGGTCCTGGGCATCCATGGACTGCAGCACATCCTGCAGCACTTCTTCAGGCAGACTCGACAAGGTTTCGGCGAGGTCGTCGGTGTCCATGTCTTCGAGGGCATCGACCACCTTGGCGGGCATCATTTTGGCAATAATACCGTTACGGACTTCCTCGGAAAGCTCTTCGATGACATCGCCGTGAAAATCACTGTCGAGTAATTCCCATAAATCATCACGGGTTTTGGTAGGGCTGGACTCAAGAATCAGCGCGACATCGCTGGGGGGCATCTCGTGCAGCTGCTTGCGCACAGAAACAAAGCGACCCTCAGACAGCGCCTGATTGATGGCACGTAATTGCCCTCGCGCATAGTTCGCTTCAATCGCTTCTGCCACCCGTAATCCTTAAGTATATCGCTATGCCTGTAAGGGTAACTCAGAGGCTGATTTCTGTCATGGATTAAAACGTTAACTGGCGCTTTTTTATTCTATACAACAGGTTTTAGCGTGACTTCTATAGCTAAAGGTTATGGTTGTTAACATAAATTATACGATATTTTATTTTACCATCTGTTATAAAGAATATTAATAACCCATTTAAAACAATAACTTATACTAAAGTATTAGGTGCGGCGCCGTGGAAATTTTAAATACCAGAAATAACAATGCGCTGGCAGTGGTTTTTCCTTCTGTCATAAAACATCAGTCTAACCTGACAAACCTCAATCGTTGGTGGGATAAGGTAGCTCTGGTTGGCAAAATTAACAGTTTGAATGTGCCTCAGAGTTTGTTAGCTAACATGCTGGATACTAAGGGGGAATTTGCCGACCTACAGGAATTGCTGATTGAAAATCTACTGGCTGAGCAGCTACAACAGGTGGGGCGCAAGCACCGCTCTATGGCCCAGACGCTGATTGATATTCCCAACCGTAATTTGTTTGAACGCACCGCTGATGTGGGCTTTCTGGCCACCGATACCCGGTTTGTCAATTTTTTAAAAACGCCGCACAACATCACCGATACTCAAACCGCAACTGATACTCAAAACATCGTGCAGCATATGCAGGAATACGCAGCAAAATATTCCGTGTACGACGATGTGATATTACTCGACCCGCAGGGCCGCGTAAGAGCCCGTATGAATAGCGCGGTGGCCGGTCAATTAGGCACGGATCCGGTAATCCAGGAGCTGCTAAACAGTGGTAAAGACTACGTGGAAGTTTGCCGGTATTCTGCACTGTGTCCGCATAAAACGATTGCTTCTTTGTTTCTCGCGCCGGTCAGGGATCCGCATAGCAACGAACTACTTGGAGTGCTGTGTTTAAGCTTTAAACTGGAAGATGAAATGACTTCGCTGTTTGCTGACCTGGATGATGGCAGCGGGCTGCTGATGGCGTTACTGGATGCCCGAGGTAAGGTCCTGGTGTGCAGTGATCAGACGGTATTAGGGCGAGGAGAGCAGGTAGCAACGAATGATAAGGGCTCGTTAATTACGCTTAACAACCAGCAATATTTTTGCACCGTTGCACCCACCAGGGGTTATCAGGGATATACAGGGTTATCCTGGCAGGGGTGTGTATTAATGCCGTTTACACAACCTGCCGAACAAGGAGAGCTGGCAGACACTGCAGCGGCTGAGCAGGACGTTACCCGTTGGCAGGGATTTTCTGCTACGCTCAGCAATATTCAGCATCGTTCCCGGGTGGTTACAGACGATCTCGATTTGGTGGTGCTTAATGGTCGTATCGCGGCGGCCCGCACCGATGCGGATGAGTTTATTCCGATACTGGAAGAAATTCGCCAGATTGGCCGCCAGATGCAGGGCATTTTCAGTCGCTCCGTGAGCCAGCTGATGAGTACTGCATTAACTACCCACTACAATGCACTGAGCGCTCAGGCCGCTTTAGCGATTGATATTATGGACCGAAATTTATACGAGCGGGCCAATGATTGCCGCTGGTGGGCATTAACGGAAACCTTTACAAAGGTGCTGTCTGCACCTGATATTTCGCCGCAGGCGAGCCAATCCATAAGTGATACCTTAGCTTACATCAACGATTTATATACGGTGTATCAGGGGATCTACGTGTTTGATAAAAGCGGTAGGATCATTGCCGTGTCAAATCCTGGCTTCAAAGCGTGGCAGGATACCCAGGCAACAGAGCACAGCCGTTGGCAAAGCGTAATGGCCCTGACGGACACACAGCAATACAGTGTGTCGTCATTTCACCCCTGTGATTATTACCAGCAGCGACCCACGTATATCTATAATGCCGCCATTCGCAGTAATAACCGTGTCGTTGGGGGGATAGGTCTGGTATTCGACAGTGAACCCGAGTTCCGGCAGATGCTGGACGATGTGCTCAATAGCAGTGATTCGAAACGGATGGGGATTTTTGTAGAGCGTAGCGGTAAGGTAGTTTCCGCCAGTAGCAATGCGCCCTGGCAGGCGGGCTGTCAACTGACGCTTCCTGCAGATATTGTTCGTTATCGTAGCGGCGAACAGGGAGCGGGTATTTATACTCTCGATGGGCAGCAGTACGTGGTTGGTTTTGCCGTCTCAAAAGGTTATCGGGAATATAAGACCACGGATGGCTACCGCAATGATATTGTGGCACTGATGATTGAGAAAAATGCTGGCCAGCCCGGGTAGGCCAGGCTGGTATTACTCCCGGCGCATTGCTTCAAATAATGATGGCTCCCAGGGGCGCATGGCCATGAGCAAGCCCATATGGGTACGTTCGCTTATGGGTAAACGGGCATCTTCTTCATTAAGTTCGGCCGCCTCCCGGGTGAGCTGATTGAGCCGGCGCTGAATAATCTCCACCGAACTCGCCGAATAGCGCCCGCGCAGGTAAAAACGAAAAGCCCAGGGTTCGTTTTTTTTGGGTGCCATAAATTTAACCATGACCTCCTGTTCCATAAACTGCTCCAGGGGGCCGCCGGGGATCCAGCGAAAATCCTGAGCAATCAGCAGTCGATAGCGATTTCCGGGCAGAAATTCTATCAACTTCAGGCGATCCAGTTTTACCATCAGGCGCACGGCTTCAGGCTCGCTGATATCGTAGTAATCAGTGATCTCGTTAAATTGCCAGCCGTCGCGCACACACACAGCAGCCAGCAGCAAGCGTGGATCCTCCAGCAGTTCACGCTCCTGCCCCTTCGATAGCTGGGAGACCCGGGGCTGAGTCTGGGCAACCTGAATAAACACATCGCTCAGGGTTAAACCTAACGCCTCACAAACCTGCTCCAGACGCTCCAGGGTAAAGTTCTGTTGTGAGAAACACCTTTTTATACTCGCTTCACTCAGTTGCAGCTGTTCAGACAGGGATTTATAGGTCATTCCCTGTTCTTTGAGTAATTGCTTTAAACGCTGTGTTACCTGCTTAACCTGACTCATAGTATTAATATCTGATACCTTTGGTGTAGGAATATACTACAAATTTTAATTAAGTTTACTTATTTTCTACCGGGTATTAGCTTGAAGAGGAACCAACCAATGAAGGAATATGACTATGAAGAAATTAGTTATGGCGATGCTTACCAGTGTTGTTGTTTGCCAGGGAGCTATAGCGGCGGACTCCGTTGATCACAGCGGCCAGGCCAGTAAGCACAGTGTGCTGGCCAGTGTGGAAGGTGCTGCTTCAACGGCATCGGTAGCCAGTGCTGTGGTAGCGGCACCGGTGATTATTACCGGCATGAGTGTGGTGGCCGTCGCCGATTCTACCCATCAGTCAGTAAAAGCCCTGCATGCAAAACATCAGCAAAACACTAAACCTCTTACTATTACTACCCGCGTAATTACGCGCGACCCACCGCCTTCAGAAGTCGTGGTAGAACAAACGGTAAAGCACTAAGGGTTCACCCTCAGGGGTAATCCGACAAGGAGCAGATCATGCGAGTCATTATTGCAGTACTATTGATTATACTGACAGCCGGCGCTCAAGCCGGCAGTCAGGCGCCGTCAAAAACGGTGTTTGAGCCTGAGCAAATCATTGATTTTGCTAAGCAGGTAGAGCGGTACGCGGCAGCGCATCAGGCTCACGCCTTTATTATCGGCCGGGTCGGCCGCCCGGAACAAGAGCTGCCCAAAGGCATTCATTTTACCCATACAGCGGTGGCTGTTTATTCTGCCATTACTCTGGATGACGGCAGTACCGAATATGGCTACGCGATTCATAACCTCTATCAGCGCGCAGACAACCCGGGCCGCAGCGACATCATTGTTGATTACCCGGTGGATTTTTTCTGGGGCGCACAAACCCTTAAAGCGGGCATTGTAATACCAGCCCAGCCGGTGCAGGAACGCCTCATAGCACTTATCAGTGAACAAAAGCACTTTGGTTTGCACAATTCCCGTTATTCGGTAGTGGCTAATCCTTTTAACAGTGAACGGCAAAATTGTACTGAGTTCACCCTGGATATGCTGCAGGCGGCCATGTACCAAACCGAAGATAAAAAGCGAATCAAAGCTAATAATGCCGCTTACTTTAAACCTCAGCGAGTCCATATCAGCCCACTAAAACTGGCCCTGGGCAGTATGGTAACAGACGGGGTAACCACTTCAGATCACAAAGGGCGGGTTCGCACAGCTACCTTTACCACCATTGGCAATTACTTAGCGCAGTTTAACTTATCTCAACATGCCGTGGTGCTCTATGCCAACGGCCGTACTCAAGCCATTTAACCGAGGATATCGACATGGAAATCTCAACTCAAACGATGACAAATGCACCCACCAAGGCTTTTCGGACTGCTGCAGTAGCGGCGCTTATTATTGGGGTTGCCAGTTATCTGATTGGCTTATTTAACGCTTATATGCAGCTTAATGAAAAAGGCTATTACCTGACCGTAATGTTACTGGGACTTTTTGCTGTGGTGTCTCTACAAAAAACCATCCGCGATAAAATGGCGGGTATTGAAGTGACCCGTGCCTACTTTATTGCTTGTGGGGTTGCTACTGTGGCAGCCATTGCTTTGTTAATTGTGGGGCTGTATAACGCAGAACTGGCACTCAGTGAAAAGGGCTTTTTCGGGATGGCCTTTGTATTAAGTATGTTTGCGGCTATCACCGTGCAAAAGAATGTGCGGGATTGTGCTGAGGCGAAATCCGGGACTGCCACTATTCAACCCGCCACAAGCCAGGCAGCCACTTTTGCTCCAGAGGCAG
>CENT01097574.1_pt1 | contig 12026 bp, 10 predicted proteins | sample 530141 | NCBI WGS metagenome assembly CENT01 (sample SAMEA2591074, study PRJEB7988) | marine metagenome | isolation source: saline water (ENVO:00002010), including | reverse complement strand
TGAGCCCGACGAGCTACCAGACTGCTCCATCCCGCGCCAGAAAATATCGGTTGAGATTGCTTGGCTTTTCTTCCTCGCCTCAACGTGGAGCGTATTATACATAGGGACTTTTCTAACACAAGCGTCTAACATCAAAATATTGCATTTTTCTGACTGTTCGCAGGTTTATTGAACAATGTGTGCAAACATAATACAAAATAATGCGTTTTATCCGCTTTTACGTCTCTATCTATTTAAACTTTTCCATTTTTTCAGCCAGTGAAAAGTCGAGTTCACTCAATCCATCAACATCATGAGTGGTTAACTTTACTTCCACTTTATTATAAACATTAAACCATTCGGGATGATGCTTAAGCTTTTCTGCCCAAATAGCAATTTGTGACATCCAGCCAAACGCTCGAATAAAACTTTCAAACGAAAACGTCTTTGTTATTGCATCACCTTCTCTCACCCATTTGTCACCATCAAGGACTAAATCGTTGAGTGTTGTTAATTTAGACTCAATCGCAGCGACATCAAGTTTCGTTGTCATAGCATAATCTCCTATTGTTTTGGATACTCTAATTAACTCAGCGTTAAATTGAAAAGTAACCATTAATATTAAAATGCCGAATTTCAAGTACCAGTGGTGTTAAATGTTTACAAAAAAGCCGGCATCGAAGCCGGCTTTGCTATTTTTATATAAAAAACTAACTATTAAAACTCAACAGCAAGCCTTGCATATATTTGACGACCTCTTGGGTCATGAACCTTGGAGTCGAAACCACTGTTTGTAAACAATCTAGGTGGCTCTTCGTCGAACAAGTTAATTCCACCAATGGTAAGAACGTAGCTCTGCTCAGTATCGTACATGCTGCCAATATCGATATTATACTGCGCATCGACTGTTACCATACTGTCAACTTCAAAGAAGCCCCCAGCGCAGGTACCTGTATTAGATGTGCCGTCAGCACAGTTTTGGTCATCGTCATACGAAGAAATGTAGCGTACAAACAAGTTTGCTGCGTGAACGTCGTGTTTCCAACCAAGGCCTAAGTTAACGCGAAGCTCTGGTGAAGAGGTTCCGATATTGTTGAAGTTACGTCTTCCCGCACCGTCGATGTCTCCAGCTTGTGGGTCAGAAAGGTCATACTTTGTAATGTAGGTCGCATCTAATGAGGGTGTAAATACACCTGCATCAGACTCCATTTTATAACTTGCAACAAAATCAACACCAGACGTTTCCAATGAACTCGCATTAACATAAGTATTGTTTATTTGCAGCACAGGCCCGGTAAGTGGGTCGCCGGCACGCAGTACGCGATCAGTATTTGTAGGGTCTGCATTCAATACTGCTTGCGCATTCTCCTGAATAATGAGGTCTTCAAACTCAAAGTTCCAATAATCAACTTCAATAGATAGATCTCTGAAAGGCTCATAAGAGAAGCCAATATTATAGGCTGTTGACTCTTCTGGCTTAAGATCCTCGTTACCTTCCGTTCTAACTGCAACAAATGCTGTCGCGCCCTGAACGGGATCTTGGAGTTGTTGCAAGGTCGTCGCACCACCTTGAGCTAAAAACACAGTAGGTGCACGGAATGAGGTAGATATTGAGCCTCGTAGTGAAAACTCGTCAGTGGCTCTGTAAGAAACCGCTAACTTAGGGTCTACCGTACTGCCAATAGTACCGCCGTAGTCTTCGTAACGAACAGCTACCTGAACGTCTAACTGATCGTTAATTGGCAGCGCTAATTCACCAAATGCAGCCCATACGTCCTGACTACCGTCAATGTCTGGGTTACCAATTACAAACGTAAAGCTATCTTGGTTAGATAGCGCATCGTAATCCATACTAAGGTCTTGGTTTCTGTACTGCAAGCCAAGCGCTAACGCAGCAAAACCGCCGTCCATTTCAAACACATCGAAAGAGGTGAAAGCTTCAATCACTTCTAGGTCAGATTTCGAATCGATAACCTGTTTCGCTGTGAATGAATCGACAACATATTCTGAGTTAGGCGCCGACGTGTAAGACGTTGAAAACGGATTAAAGAATTCACAACTGCCTGCGCCTGGGGTGCCTGTAACCGGGTTACAGTCTGAACCACCAAAACCGAATAGCGCCAACTGGAATTCTGTATTCAGTACGTCAGGTACTTGGAACATGAAATCGTTAACTGCTCTGGTATAGCTCATTTCCCAGAAACCGGTATCTGTTACGCCCTGAAGGTTCGTACTGAATCTAAACGTATCTGACTCTGTGTTAGCAGGGTCGCCCGCAAAACCATTACCCTCGGCACGGCCAAAGAAAGCAACGCCTGTGCCGAATGGGTTTTGTGGGTGGTAATCTGGAACAATGGGCGATGTTAAGATAGGAAAGCTAGGTGCTCCACCACGTTCAGCGCGGTTTCTAGCCATACCGAACTCTGCAGACCACGTTATATCATTATCAAACTCATAGTTTGCGCTCACATAGGTGTTGAGACGACTTTCATCAGGTACATAAGAGTAGAATTTGCCGAAATCGAACTGACAAAAACCAACCTCAAGACCTGGTACAGTACCACTAGGGGCTAATAAAGCTTGTGAGCCACCAAACTCCTCGCATCCGTAAGGGTCGATAATGGGTGTTCCCGATGGTAAAAAGTACGAACCCGGGTTACCTAATGCACTGGTGTCATCCTGTGGGCGACTTAGACGTCTGTCAGCGATAAATAAGGGTGAACGATTCGTGTAACTAATTGCGGCCATTACATTGCCGTTATCGCCAGACGCTCCCCAGAGACCTTGGAGTACGTATTCGCTGTTATCGCCATGAGCACCATCTTGATAGTCGGCTGTAATCATTGCGCCGTCATAGTTGCGCTTTGTGATGAAGTTCACTACGCCGGCAACCGCATCAGAACCATATAGTGCAGACGCACCATCTTTCACTACTTCCATTCTGTCTATCGCTATCATTGGCACGAGTGAGCTCGTATCAACAAAGTTAAGACCTTGGTTGGTAGGCTGAGCGGTAACAACTTGGCGTTTATTGTTTAGGAGCACTAACGTAGACGCAACACCTAAACCGCGAAGGTTAATGTTCGACGTGCCTGCTGTCGCATTTTGAGTAAATGCATCAGGATTGTTTTCTGCGCCAGTATTAATAGTAAGTGTTTGTGTGATATCTGCGATATTTTTTGCACCAATCGAGTCGATTGCGACGCTGTCTACCACTGCTAGAGGAGAAGGAGATTCAAAGTTTTCGCTGCGACGAACGAAACTACCAGTAACAAGAATAAGTTCAACATCCCTTTTTGCTTCTTTTTCATTTCCGGTGTCAGCTTCTTGGGCTGTTGCGATCATGGGAGAGCAAAGTAGTGCAGCGCCAACATAAGCAGCAACTGCAGTTTTACGCGTATTCAATTTCATAGTGTGATTCCAAATCTGGGCGTTTCACTACCGGCAAATATAATCTCGCGTTCCGCTAGCGACCTGCTATTCGATTTTCTGTTATTTTTATAAGGGCATAAACAACCTATGTCCTCAAATTGATACTATGCCTGATTTCTAAGTTTGTAAATTTATTGTGAATAATATGTTTACATTAATTTTACACATGGTCTTACCAGTTATACTTTAGAATAAGTCTTGCGGTGAATATCGATAATAATGGGTAGAAATTGCGGATTAGGCGTGAAATTAGTTCACAGCATGCAACCCTTTTGTGAAGGATGAAATATAAACCTCAACAAATTCACAATCTTAAAAGATTTGAAAAAGCGGAACAGTTCTTGTTAACCCTTCTCTATTAGTCTCAAATAGAAGAAAGCAACACGCTTATGGAAATACCTCGCATCGACGACGTGTATAAATTGCTCACCGGAAAGCTAGAAACTTGGATGGAAAGCGCAATAACTATCCTTCCTAACATTGTGGTTGCATTAATCATTGCCATCGCATTTGGCTTTATAGCGAGGATTGTAGGAAATATTGCCGGTACTGTGATGCGTCGTACGTTTGAATCTCGCCAGATTGCGGGGCTACTAACGTCTATTGTTAAGTCGCTTGTTCTAATAGCCGGTATTTTTATTGCTCTTGATTTCGTGGGTTTAAAGGGCACGGTGACATCGCTACTGGCCGGCGCAGGTATTATTGGCCTAGCCATCGGTTTTGCTTTTCAGGATATGACAGAGAACTTTATCGCTGGTATCGCAATGGGCATTCGCAAGCCGTTTGAAATTGGTGATGTAATAAAAGCAGAAGGCGTATTTGGTAACGTAAAAAGTATTAACTTGCGCAATACCTTGGTAGAAACATTTTACGGACAGTTAGAAGTTATACCGAACAAGGTTTTGTTTAGAAATATTCTTACCAACTACTCCACTCTTGGAAAAAGGCGAATAGAAGTTCCTGTTGGCATATCCTATGCCGATGATATTGAAAAAGCCGGCAAGGTCATTGTCGAGGCGATGAAGGATAAAGAGTACGTCATTATTAAAGATGAAACTGCGGTATATGCGGAATCCTTTGGCGACTCTAGTATTAATTTAGTGCTGTGGTTTTGGATAAACTACCCCGGTGAACATGGCTTTATGGGCGTACGCCACGATGCAGTATGTACGGTTAAAACCGTTCTGGAAGAAAACGATATTCTAATTCCGTTCCCAATTCGTACTTTGGATTTTAATTCAAAAGGGAGCGATAACCTTGACACTATGCTCAAGGACAAAGAAGAAATTCAGTGAACACTGATTTGCGACATCTTATGAATAGAATGGCTATTCAAATCATAAAACGGAGATACACTATGAATAAGTTAATAGAGTCAAAGATTTTAAGAACTGCGTTTTTTGCACTAGTAATGGGTGCAAGCATTGGTGGCTGTGCCACGGTTGAAGGCGCTGGAGAAGATATTGAAAGTGCTGGCGACGCCATTGAAGATGCCGCTGACGACGCATCATAAGCTAGTACAGATAAGCGTATTAGTTCAAACATCAATGATGTAATAAAAGCTAAGTCGGGACTGTACGTCCGTGTATCATGTACATGGGCGTACAGCACCGGCTGATATTCTCGAATGCTCGTCGCCCTACCCTCAAAACGAGCTTTGAATAAACGTAAAGGTTGGCGTTAGGCCAATACAGCAAGCATTAAAAAAGTCCCTACCAGTGCGGGTTTTCCGCTTGATTTTAGCATGCAGCTAGCTTCGACCTTGTACAATTTCCCTTGAGGTTTATTAGAAATATCAGTGACTTTAAATTGATATCGAATAGCATCATCACGTCTCACAGGCTCTAAAAAACGTAGCTTATCCATGCCATAGTTTATGGTTGAAGCAATTTTATCGCTGTGCCCTACAACTTGTGAAAATGCATTAGGCATTAAAGATGCAGATAGAAAGCCGTGGGCAATCGTAGTTTTAAATGGGCTTTCTTTAGCGCATCGTGCTTCATCTAGATGGATCCATTGGTGGTCGCCAGTAGCATTGGCAAACTGAGTTATCATGTCTTGTGACACGACAAGCCATTCTGACTGTTCAAATGTATCGCCTACTGATAAATCGATGAGTGTTTTCATTGGTTTGTATCCTGTCCTATTTGTAATGTTACTAAACTACTATTACTAAGATGAATGTTTCAATTAACTTTTAATAATAGGTATTTATAAATATTCTTGTTACACTCTCGTGAATAATTAGTGGTTGCTGTGAACATAATTGTGACATTTAATTACGTCATCATAGCTTCCGTTTTATCTATTGGCTTTTTCAGGGCACTCGCCCCACTGAAGGATTACTTATGAATCTCAATAGAGTCGACTTGAACCTTTTTGCTGTGTTTGATGCGATATACACAGCTGGCAGCTTAACAAAAGCAGCCGATGTCCTCTGTATAACGCAACCTGCCGTGAGTAACTCATTAGCAAGATTAAGAGAGATGCTAAACGATCCCTTATTCGTGCGCACAGGCCACAGCATGACACCAACGCCCGTGGCGCAAAATATCATCGTTCCAGCTAGACAAGCACTCGCTCTATTGCGAAAAAGTGTGCAAGAAAGCCACACTTTCGACCCGCTTACGGCTGAAAAATCATTTAATTTTGCGAGTCGAGACTTGTTAGAAGCTAGTATCATGCCCCGTCTAGTGTCTCGCCTTCAAAATTTAGCACCTAATATCGGTATAACCAATTACGAAATACCACGAAGCCAGGTGGTGTCAGCAATGGCAAGCGGCACATTAGATTTTTTTGCCGATGCGTCTACCTTTACCGACCCCCACCTGTGCAAAGATAAAATTGCTCAAGACAGGTTTGTGGTATTAGCGAGAAAAAATCACCCGGCGCTTAAGAACGGCCTAGATTTAGAAACGTTTTTGCGCTTAGGCCATATCAACGTATCTCAAAGAAAATCGGGAGCAGGCCCTATCGATATTGCACTGGATAAAATGGGTAAGCGCCGGAAAGAAGTGATGCGCGGTCAGCACTTTTTAACAGTGCCCAGTACCATTGTTAAGACCGATTTGATTGCGTGTTTGCCATTCCATTTGGCCAAGCACTACGACCTAGCTATTTATGAAGTGCCTTTTGATTTACCGCCAGTAGAATATTTTCTATATTGGCACGTCAGTGCTGATCATGACTATGCTCATATGTGGATGCGAGAGCAAATTATGGAAGTAGCAAGCACCTTTAAGCCTCACTGAGCCTTATAGATATCAATTGTTAAACACCCCATATTAAGCCCCAATAAGATTAAATCTCATTGGGGCTTTTTTATGTCAGCTTGATACTAGCAACACCCTTTTCTAACAGAATTGTGATTTTCAAACATTGGCGAAAAAGCGCATAAAAAATACGCAAATCATTAATACAAAAAGCTAAAAACAACACTAAAGTAGCATGAACTTTAGTATAGGGTATGAACGCTCATACTTAGTTATCTGTTTGCATGTTTTTGCTTTCCCCGACATTGCGTTTAATTAGGTCGTACACAAAACAACCACCCCATATTGAATAGGAATTTTAACCATGTTGAAAATAGTTAAATCTTCTCTACTTATAGCCGCGTCTACTATCGCCTTTTCAAACATTGCTCAGGCAGACGACATCAATGATGCCCTTGCTAACATCTGCACTATTGTGGAAGCAGACGACAAAGGCGAACTACGTAAAAAAATGCGTCGTGTGCAGTCAGATTACAGATTAAAATTACATGACTATTACTCGGGTATATCGTGTGGTGGACAAAGCTTGATTAGAACAGCACTTTCTAGTATTGCGGTTGAAGTAGGTACATTACTGGTTAAGAAAATGCCAAGTAAAGTTTTACAAACGCCTGAAGCAGACGGTAAAACACTGCAAGCATGGATAGCAGAACAGGGACTGCAGTCTTCTCCAATCTCTGAAGAGCTAAACAGCAGAATTTAAGACTCACACATAGCTAAACCCGAAAAAGCGCCTCATAAGGCGCTAAATAAACGCTAACACTCTATCAGACGCCCAGTTTGGAAACTCTCGGTGGATCCAATGCGTTGCTGTCTCGTGATAAATAACCTCACAATGAGGTACATACTTTTCAATCCCGCGTAGCACTGCATTATCAAACGCTAAATCGTTTCTTCCCCACAGCACTAGCGTGGGTACCCCAATATAAATATTGGGCACATGAATAGTCTGTAGCACTTCGTCCGACGCATCAACAGGAGGGATATCTTGAGGCATGCATCTGTAGTAATTGAGCATTGCGCTAAGGCGTGCCTCTTGCCCCCAATCATTCAACAACGTGGAGGCATAATCCCATTGCTGCTCAAAAAAACCTTCTCCAAGCATGTCTTTAAGTAACTTGAAATCTGTAGATATCAAACTCGACACTGCGTTTTTATCACGTAGCGAAGAGATATACTGGCTCTTCACTCGTTGTTGTTTGCTTACGATTAAAGATTGAGTGAATGTGGATGGATGCGCAGCATTCAATATAACCAGTTTATGAATTAAGTCGGGATGAAAAGCAGTGAGCGGCCACGCAATAGCACCTCCCCAGTCGTGAGCAACCAGAATCACTTTTCTGCCTTTTTTTACCTTCTTAATAAAAGTGGCCATACGATTTATTAACGCAGGAACTTCATACTGTCGTTCTTCACTTAAAGGATCGGAAAGATGATAACCAGGTAAGTCTGGCGCAACGATATCGTAGTGCAAAGGTAAGGTACGAATGAACGCTTCCCATGCATGGGCGTTTTCAGGAAAACCATGAAATAATACAAACAATGTGTTATCGCTGGTGAGTTCTTTACCTAGTTTCGCTGAGGGCTCTTTACCTAGCTCCGCTGAGGGCTCTTTTTCTAATCCAGCTAAAGGCTCTTTACCTAAGCCGGCTGAGGGCTCTTTGCTTCGAGTCGCTGAGGGCTTTTTACCTAAACCCGCTGAGGGCTCTCTACTCAAATAATGAATGCGTTTTCCATCAATTGTCACGTATTGCGATTGCAACATAACACTCCCTCATAGGCAGGAAATAAAAAAGCCGGGAAGCGTGAAATACGTATTAAGCGCATTCACCCTCACCCGGCTTTTACCACAAGATGTTGTAAGCGTTAATTACTCAACGGCAAACATGCTTTCAGGCATAGACATTAGGTTGTCTGCACCTGACTGCATCGCCGATACTAGTGAGCGCGTGCGAGTAAGCAAACGGTCAAAGTAGAAGCCTGTAGTCAGTATTTTACTCTTATAATACTCAGTTTCTGTGCTTCCGGCATCAAGCTGCTCTTGCGCTTTAACTGCCATACGAAGCCAGAAGTAACCTACTGTGACATAACCTGAATACATAAGGTAATCTACTGACGCCGCGCCAATTTCATCTGGGTTAGACGCCGCAACTTTACCGATATCCATGGTTACTTGCTGCCATTCATCGAGGTGAGAATTAAGGGCGTTTGTCCACGCGCTAAACTGTGCATTGTCACGAAGTGAGTTACAGTAATCGCGAACTTCCTGAACAAACACATTGAGCAATTCACCGTTAGAACCCATCACCTTGCGGCCAAGTAGATCCACTGCCTGAATACCCGTGGTTCCTTCATACATAGTACAAATACGCGTGTCACGTGCAAGCTGCTCCATGCCCCACTCTTTAATGAAACCATGGCCGCCGTAAACCTGCATACCGTAGCTTGTGGTTTCCTGCGCAGTTTCAGTCAGAAACGCTTTAACAATCGGCGTCAAGAATGCAAGTTTTGCTTCTGCTGTTTGCTTGGCAACTTCATCGTCGCCGTAAAGCGTTACGTCTACCATTTGCATGCAGTACGCAGCTAAAGCACGGTTACCTTCGGCAAATGCTTTTTGCGTTAACAGCATACGACGCACGTCCGGGTGCACAATAATAGGATCCGCAGGACCGTCTGGGTTCTTGCGTCCTGTCATTGAACGAAATTGCACTCTGTCTTTGGCATACTTAAGCGCACCTTGGAAAGACACTTCTGATGCCGCCAAACCTTCAAGACCAGTACCGATACGTGCAGTGTTCATAAAGGTAAACATACAGTTTAAGCCGCGGTTAGGAGGACCAATTAGGAACCCTTTCGCGCCATCGAAGTTGATCACGCACGTCGCGCTCGCTTTGATGCCCATTTTATGTTCGATACTGCCGCAGCTTACTGCGTTTCTATCTTGCTTCTCGCCGTCGTCAGACACGTTGAATTTAGGAACAACGAATAACGAAATACCTTTTGTGCCTTCTGGCGCATCCGGTAAACGCGCAAGCACAATGTGTACGATATTTTCAGACATATCGTGCTCACCAGCAGAGATGAAAATCTTAGTGCCGGTGAGGCTATAACTTCCATCTTCTTGTGGCTCGGCGCGACACTTCAGCATACCAAGGTCAGAACCACAGTGCGCTTCTGTAAGACACATGGTACCCGTCCATTCACCGCTGATAAGCTTGTGAAGGAACTTTTCTTGCTGCTCTTTAGTACCGTGCGCTTTTAATGTTTCCATACAGCCTTGACTTAGGCCTGGGTACATTGCCCACGAGTGGTTAGCACCAGAGAACCATTCAGCAATAATAGAAGCCAGAGAGTAAGGAAGATTTTGTCCGCCAAACTCTTCCGGATGCGCCATACTCGGCCAACCGCCTTCTACGTAGGTCTGATAAGCTTCTTTAAAGCCTTTAGGTGTTGTTACCACACCGTCTTCCCATTTACAGCCTTCTTCATCGCCCGACTGATTAATTGGGGCTAGCGTGTTTTCTGAAAACTTCGCTGCTTCAGAAAAAATGGCTGATACCAAGTCTTCAGAGGCTTCATCGAAGCCTAGCTTTTGATAGTGACTTTGAAAGTCGAGTAGCTCATGTGTTACAAACATGGCGTCGCGTTGTGGAGCTTTATAACCTTCCATACTAATTACCTATAGAACTTCAAATAAACCAGCAGCGCCCATGCCGCCACCGATACACATAGTGCAAACAACAAATTTCGCACCACGTCTTTTACCTTCGATGAGTGAATGACCCACCATACGAGCACCGCTCATGCCATAGGGGTGACCAATAGAAATGGCACCGCCGTTAACGTTTAATAATTCGTCTGGAATGCCCAACTTGTCACGGCAATACAATACCTGTACTGCAAATGCTTCATTAAGCTCCCATAGACCAATGTCGTCCATGGTTAATCCATGCTGCTTTAATAGCTTAGGAATGGCAAATACAGGGCCAATTCCCATTTCATCTGGTTCACATCCTGCAACCGCAATCCCGCGATAAATACCAAGGGGTTGCCCTTTGCCTTTTGCCGCAGAGTGCTCATCCATAATAACAGTAGCGCTTGCACCGTCAGATAGTTGGCTTGCATTACCTGCAGTAATACACCCGCCTTCAATCACCGGGTTTAAGCTTTGTAAACCTTCTAGTGATGTTTCTGGACGATTGCCTTCATCTTTAGATAAGGTTACTTCGCGTTCGCTTGTTTCACCGGTCTCTTTATTAAAGAGTGTCTGCGTTGCAGTAATTGGTACGATTTCGTCATCAAACTTGCCTGCTGACTGAGCCGCGGCTGTTCGCATTTGACTTTGATAGCCGTACTCGTCTTGCACATCACGACTGATGTTGTATCGCTTTGCAACCACTTCAGCGGTTTGCAGCATAGGCATATAAATATTTTTATGCTTCGCTACTAATGCTGGGTCTACCGCACGATGCATGTTCATGCTTTTGTTTTGCACTAGTGAAATAGAATCTAAACCGCCAGCAACCATGATGTTGGTATCGCCAGTGCGAATAGCATTCGCCGCCGTCGCGATAGCATACATGCCAGAGCTACACTGTCTGTCTAATGTCATTCCAGCAACAGACGTAGGTAGGTCGCCAGCAAGCGCTGCTAAGCGGCCAATATTCATTCCGCCACTGCCTTGTGTTAGGGCTGCACCCATCACAACATCATCTACGCTTGCTGGATCAATACCAGCGCGAGAGACTGCATGCTTTATCGCATGCCCGCCTAGTGAAGGCGCAGGTAGATTATTGAGCGCGCCTTTGTAGGCACGGCCAATTGGTGTTCTTGCGGTACTAACAATTACTGCATCACGCATAGTATTGTTCCTTATTTTTTATAGTGCTTAAAACTGCCGCCTTCTTGCGCCAATTTTACAAGTAAATCGCTAGGCTCTAGCCACATTTTTCCGTAGTCGCCAAGTTGGTCACGGTATGTAGTTAACTTATCGAGAATAGTCTGAAGCCCTACTTCATCTGCATACTGCATAGGACCACCACGGAACACAGGGAAGCCATAGCCGTAGACGTAAATCACATCAATATCGCTAGACTTAGCAGCAATGCCTTCTTCTAGAATACAGGCACCTTCATTGATAAGAGAAAACATGACTCGCACCAAAATCTCATCATCGCTGATGTCAGAGCGCTGCTCTACGCCGAGTCTCTGTGCTTCCTTCTTCGCAATATCGAGTACTTCAGGGTCAGGAATAGGAACGCGACTGCCCGGTTCATAGTTATAGGTTCCGCGACCAGTTTTCAGGCCATTGCGATCCATTTCTACCAAGCGGTCGGCAACAGC
>CENT01071128.1_pt1 | contig 12126 bp, 9 predicted proteins | sample 530141 | NCBI WGS metagenome assembly CENT01 (sample SAMEA2591074, study PRJEB7988) | marine metagenome | isolation source: saline water (ENVO:00002010), including | reverse complement strand
TGCCGTTCTGGCTTCACCGGCTGAGCCGATATCACCCTTGCCCCACAGGGGCACCGTAGTGGATAAATCCTGTCGGTCTAATCGCTCGGTAAGGGCTAGAATTTCCTCATCGGCAACAAATATGCTGTTAGAACCGGTGAGATTGATTACATCACCGGGTAGAATGGCCTGCAGGCGGCCCTCGGCAATGCGGGCCGACAGCATTTCATTAAACAGCCAGCTGCGTAACGCTGATAATGCCATAGATCGTTTATTACGATTTTTAATGACCTCACCATTGAGCATGCGTTCTGCCATCAGGAGATTGCCGCCTCGGTTTACTTCGCCGCTTTCACTGATGCGCTGGATGCCAAATCGCTGGCTGCCATAATAATTGGGTACGCCTTGTTGGGCGGCCTGATTGAGCCGGTTTATTACCGCTTCCGGGTCGCTTACGTCACGCAGGGTAATTTCAAAAGTGTTGCCTTTTAACTGCCCGGTGCGTAACTTTTTATTATGGCGCTGTACCTGAAGAATACGTGTACCCTCGAGGGTGAACTCGTCCCAGTTAAATTCTGCTTTGCCCGGGACATGCAAACCGAACCACTGCCGGGTGACGGCATATTTATCCTTGCGGCCGGCATAGGTAACCTGCCGGAGTGGCAAACCGCAGAAACTGGCCAGCTGTTCTGCCACAAAGGCGGTATTAAGCTGGGTTTTCTCAAGCTCGATATAGATATGCTCTCCCTCTCCGGAAAGCGTATAACCAAGCTCTTCGGTTACTTTAAAGTCTTCAACCTGTTGCTTCAGCAGCCCGCTGGCGACAGGCTTATCGTTGAGGTACTGCCAGTGTTGCGTGTTTAATTGCATGCTATTCACTTAGTAATCAGCACCACTGCGTGTGCCGCAATGCCCTCTTTACGTCCGGCAAAACCGAGCTTTTCAGTGGTTGTGGCCTTCACATTGATTTGATCGGTGTCGACTGCGCAGTCTTCTGCCAGTAAGCGCTGCATGGTAGTGATATGCGGCGCCATTTTGGGTGCCTGGGCAACGATAGTCATATCTGCATTGACCAGCTTATAGCCCAGGTTATGTAACCGGGCTATTACATCACGCAATAATCCGCGACTATCGGCACCGGCATAGGCGTTGTCGGTATCCGGGAAGTGCTTACCGATATCGCCCAGTGCGGCCGCACCTAACAGTGCGTCGCAGAGGGCATGGATAAGTACATCGCCGTCAGAGTGGGCGAGCAGACCCTGTTCATAGTCAATGGATACTCCACCAATAGTAATCGGGCCTTCGCCGCCGAATTTGTGAACGTCGTAACCGTGTCCGATCCGCATATGTGTCACTTACCTGCTTTGTTGTAAATAAAATTGCGCCAGCGGCAAATCTGCCGGGCGTGTAATCTTTATGTTGGCCGGATCGCTGTCGATTAACTCAACGGTGTATCCGGCAAATTCCATGGCTGAGGCTTCATCGGTCACTACGGCACCAGCCCTGAGCGCTGACGCCAGCGCTTCACGCAACTTGTCCGCCCTGAATAACTGAGGAGTCAGCGCATGCCAGAGGTTATCCCGCTTTTCCGTTTTAAGCACCACCGGGTTGGCAGCATCTGCGCTGGCCCGTTTCATGGTGTCGCGAACCGGCGTGGCCAGGATGCCGCCGCCAAAGTCGTCTGCCTCAGTACGTTCAATTAAGCGGCTAATGTCGCTGCTGTTTACGCAGGGGCGCGCGGCGTCATGCACCAGCGCCCACTCGTTGCCCGCTAACTCAGCCAGGGCATTGTTTACCGACTCAGCACGACTTGCCCCGCCGTCTACTACAGTCAGCCACGGCGCATTCTGCAGCGACAACTGACTAAAGTAGTGATCGTTGGGGCTCAGGGCAACTACCACCCTGGATATAGCGGGATGGGCCGCCAGTTTTAATAAGGTGTGTTCCAGAATCGTTTGCGAGCCAATGGTGAGATATTGCTTGGGGCGGTCGGCCTGCATCCGTGAACCAATACCCGCCGCGGGTACCACGGCAACAATAGATGTATTAGCTTTGCTCAAAGGTTTGATTCTCTTTGTTGTTTTTTTGATGGTCATTGTTGGAGTGGATTAAGGAAACCAACGCTAACTGCGCCACTTAGTCATCTTCGCTGGGCAGTATACGGTAAAAGGTTTCACCCCGTTTGATCAGGCCAAGCTCGTTTCTGGCTCTTTCTTCTACCGCCTCCAGGCCAATAGTGAGGTCGCTGATATCAGCCTTTAGCAGCGCATTACGCTGCACCAGATTAGCGTTTTGCTGATGCTGCTTTTGCACTTCCTGTTGTTTGGCCAGATAATCAGGAATACTGTTTTTCCCGAGCCACAGGCGATACTGCAGCGCGCCTAACAGCGCCAGCAGAATAAAAAGGATTGCCCGATCTCGCCACACAATGAACACCTGTTCGAATTAGTCGCAGTTATTATGCCGCGCCGGATGCTCAACGTCCATCCAGTTTATCGAACAGTTTATTCAACAGTTTGTCTTTGTGTTTTTCCACCGCGTTTTTAAAGGTCGCCTGCAGCAACTCCTGCAACGCGGCTTCATCGCCCTGAGTAGCGCTCAGCCAGGTTGAAATATTGCCCAGCTCGCTGGCCAGGTTGTCATCCTCACTGCCTACCATACCCTGTAATTTACTATTCAGTTCGTTGAGTTTGTCCTGTTGTGAGGCGCTGAGGCTGGATAGTGCCGCGTTGGCCAGCTGGCGGTCGAGGTCGGATGAAAAGCCAAAGTCTGGTGCACTTAAGGTACCGCCAATGTTCATGGTCATATCAAGCCGCTGCAGGCTGTCGAGCAGGCTGGCAATGGCGTTAGTCAGGTTATCGCTGCCCGTTGCTGCCATGGTCAGCTTAGTCAGATCGACGGTGCCCGAGCCATCCAGCGCGTTATCGGTGATTTGCAGCGAGCCACTGGCCGCCAGTAAGGCCTGCTTAATAGAAGCATCAAGGCGCGGATTATCGCTCAGCGATACGCTGTCTAACAGCAAACCGGCAATCTGCCAGGTCTGCGACGCATCCAGCCCGTCAGAATCCATAAAAAACTGCCCCTGCGTTACAAACTTTTGTGCACCCTCGGCAGCGGCATTTAATATGAAGGTGGTAGGGTTGCCAAATACCGAGTGCTGGTTGGTGATATTTTTCCAGTCACCGGTTAGCAGTGTATCCTGCCAGTTAACGGATAGGTTGGCCTGCCTGACTAACACCTGCAGTGGCGTACCGTACTGTTCATCTGCTTGTGGCGCTTCGCCGCCCTTAAGTAAGGGCACCAGCAAATCAAAAGCGCTGAATAAATAACGGTTATACTGAGCCGCTTTATCGCCGAATACCGCTTCGGTTAGTTGTGACAGGGCGGCCTGGTCGCCAGCGTAAACACCTTTGAGCAATTCGTAATCTTGCTGTGGTGCCGATTTTAAGGTTTTCAAAGCGCCGCTCATCGCGGTTCTGGCCTCACTGGCTTTTTCTCTGAAAGTGGTGATTTTCTGTTTATCGGTGCGAATTTGTTGCTTTAATTCATCAAAAGCCGCTTTGGCTTTCACTACTTCTGCCGGATTTTTAAAGTCGGTGTCGCGAAGTTTCTGAATTTCTGTTTTGTAAAACTCAAGGCGGGATTTGTCGGGCAACGCCTGATACTCAGTTTTCAGCTCGGTGGCATAGGTGTTGTAGGTGGTGCTGGCTTCTTCCACTGCAGCGGTGGTTTTCAGTGGTGACCGTTCCAGCAATTCATCTACCGTTGGCAGGGCCTCCTTCGCTTCGCTTAGAAGATCATCGAAGCTTTGTCCCTCAGGCTGACGCAGCACTTTGCCCGGCACAGGACGAGGCTGATTAAAAGCAACATCCAGTAAATCCACCTGATTCATGATGAGTTGGTCAGACAATAAGGGGATCAGTTCTACATCGCCTGCCAGGCGTCCTACAACCAGCTGATTGTTTTGTGGCTGGGCCGGATCGGTAAAGCCTATCTCAGTAACTTCGAATTCCAAAGGGAACAACCTGTGCTCAAAACCGCCAATGTTCACTTCTGCGCCATGGGCCTCGGTTAGCTGGGCTTCCAGCACTGATTTAATCAGTATGTCGGCAAACAGCCAGTAGATGATCACCGGGGTGAGAATTATCCCTGCTATCCAGACGGTAAACTTAGTGGCTCGACTCTGCATAACTTGCTCCTTTAGTGTAAAACACGCCATTTCCGTCAGGCTGTTAGATATCGCACAGCGACGCAGTGCACCGGCTCTGCCTTGACGCACAAAAACTGGCCGGTTAATGTGGCAACAAAATCTTACGTTAGTTCACCGGCTTTCTCGTCACGGGCAGGTTAGGGGGAATACCCCGGCGCAGTCGTCTTGGTTAGAATACATAACCTTTGTTAACAGAGCGCATCAATAAGCGCTTCTACAAATAAAACAGTGATCTGTATTCACACTGCCGCGTTAAAAAACGGTGTTAACTTTAAATTTTATACGACAGAAAGTACACAAGGGGTTCAATGTTAACTAAAAGCACGTTTACGACTACCAGCCCGATCCGACAGTTGATCCGCGATTATTATCGCATCCCTGAAACTGACGCGGTCGATCAGATCCTGCCGATTGCCGAAGTCAATCCCCGTGCCCGCAGTCGGGCATGGGAACGCGCCCGACGCATGGTGCTTAAAATTCGGCGCGAGCAGGAGGGGCACGGTGGTGTTGACGCTCTGCTTAATGAATATTCTCTGTCTACCTCCGAAGGCGTGGTATTGATGTGTCTGGCTGAAGCATTATTGCGGGTGCCGGATAAAGACACCCAGGACGAACTGATCCGCGACAAATTATCCAAAGGTCAGTGGACCCCGCACCTGGGCAACAGCGAATCGCTGTTCGTTAACGCTTCATCCTGGGGCTTATTATTTACTGGCAACATGGTCAACTATGCCGACAAACGTAAAAGCGAGCAGTTTGGCCTGTTGAAAAAGACCTTGGGCCGCCTCGGTGAGCCAGTGATCCGCCGGGCCATGAATATAGCCATGCGCGTGATGGGTCGTCAGTTTGTGATGGGCGAAAGCATTGAAGACGCGGTAGAACGCGCTCAGGAAAAAGAAAAGAAAGGGTATGTGTATTCTTACGATATGCTTGGTGAGGGAGCTCGCACCTTTGCCGATGCTGACCGTTATTACGATGCCTATGTAAAAGCTATCAAGGTTATTGGTAAAGCTGCTGCGGGCAGAGGGCCGCGCAAGTCGCCGGGAATTTCAGTAAAGCTGTCAGCAATCCATCCACGCTATGAGTTTTCTCACTATGAGCGGGTGATGGAAGAGCTGCCAGAAAGACTTAAATCACTGTGTATGATGGCCAAGGAATACGATATTGGCCTCACGGTGGATGCCGAAGAAGCAGACCGGCTTGAGACGTCGCTGGATATCATCGAGAAGGTGTTCCGCGATCCGGATCTGGATGGCTGGGAAGGATTTGGTCTGGCTGTGCAGGCATATCAGAAACGTGCTATCCATGTGATTGAATGGCTGCGCGAGTTAACTGTGGATGTTGGCCGCAAAATGATGGTTCGTCTGGTGAAAGGGGCGTACTGGGATACTGAAATTAAGCTCACCCAGACAGCCGGTGTGGATGCGTTTCCGGTGTTTACCCGTAAATCGTCTACCGACGTGTCTTATCATGCCTGTGCTAACCAGTTGTTGGCGTACCGGGATACGATCTATCCGCAGTTTGCTACACATAACGCCTATACCGCCTCAGTGATTGTTGAATTGGCCGGTGATGACAAGCAGGGCTTTGAGTTCCAGTGTCTGCATGGCATGGGCGATACCCTTTACGATCAGGTGGTTACCGAAGAACAGATTCAATGCCGTGTGTATGCGCCGGTAGGTATTCATGAAGACCTGCTGGCTTATCTGGTACGTCGTCTGTTAGAAAATGGCGCTAACTCTTCGTTCGTTAACGCCATTGTGGACGACAGCAAACCGGTAGAGGCCCTGCTTGAGGATCCTGTGGAACTGACTCAGCGCCTGACGTACCGCTATAACAAGCAAATCAATAAAGCCTCAGAATTGTTTGCCCCGGAGCGGGTCAATTCCAAAGGTATGGATCTTACCGATCTGAATACCGTTAATACTCTCAAGTACAACGTAGGCCGTTATGCACGTCAGTACGTTGTGCAGTCAGAGGATGTGCCGGAAGGTGCGGTGCCGGTGAAGAACCCGGCCAACCTTAACGACGTTGTGGGTTATCATCATTATGCCGATGAAGCGGCTATCAAAAAGGCCCTTGATAACGCCGAAAGCGGTTTCCAGGAATGGTCAGAGCGCTCTGCCAGTGAGCGGGCAATGCTGCTGAATCAGATAGCGGATTCCCTGGAACGGCATATGGACGAGCTGATTGCTATTTGTATTCGCGAGGCGGGCAAGGTAACCCAGGATTCAATCGACGAAGTGCGAGAAGCCGTGGATTTCTGTCGTTATTACGCTGCCAGAGCTGTGGAGCTTAGCCAGGATGAGCGTCTGGTCCCCCGTGGCGTGGTGCTTTGTATCAGCCCGTGGAACTTCCCGCTGGCTATTTTCCTTGGTCAGGTGGTTGCCGCGCTGGCAACCGGTAATACTGTGGTGGCCAAACCTGCTGAGCAAACCAGCATGATTGCCCTGCGCGCAGTGCAGATGATGCGCTCGGTGGGCTTACCGGACAATGCTCTGCAACTGGTTATCGCCAAAGGCCCGGATGTGGGTAACGTACTGCTGCCGGATGAGCGTATCAAGGCGGTTATTTTTACCGGTTCAACCCAAACCGGTACGCTGATTTCCAAGACACTGGCCCAGCGTGGTGGTGAACAGGTACCACTGATTGCCGAAACCGGCGGTCAGAACTGTATGATTGTCGATTCAACCGCTTTGCCTGAACAGGTGGTGGATGATGTTATCCATTCCGGCTTCCAGAGTGCCGGTCAGCGCTGCTCTGCATTGCGGGTCTTGTTTGTTCAGGAAGACATTGCTGATAACCTGATCAAAATGCTCACCGGTGCGGTGAAAGAGCTGACCATCGACGATCCGTCGTGGTTGAGCACCGATGTGGGCCCGGTGATTGATCAGAAAGCCCTGTCTTCGCTACAGGAACATGCCGAATACATGAAAGAAAACGGCAAGTTGCTGTATCAGTCAGAGCTGCCTCAAAGCGCTAAAGACGGTACTTTCTTCCCGCCAACTCTTTACGAGATCAGTGATCTGAGCGTATTAAAACGTGAGGTGTTTGGTCCGGTTGTACACGTGGTGCGCTTTAAAGGTAAAGAGCTCGATAAAGTGCTGAAGCAAATTAATGATACCGGTTATGGCCTGACCATGGGTATCCATTCACGTATAGAAGAGCGGGCTTATGAGTTGGCGGCACGCGTCCGCGTAGGTAACGTATATATCAACCGCAACATGATTGGTGCCATTGTCGGTGTTCAGCCATTTGGTGGCCGTGGATTATCCGGCACCGGGCCAAAAGCGGGTGGCCCAAGCTACCTGTCGCGCCTGATGATGGAAAAAGCGACGCCGAAACCCACTATCCTGGAAGAGCCTGAAAGTATCGACGATGCCCTGTCGGGCGGCGAGACGCAGCACGAAGAAGCGGCTGCCATTATGCGTAAGGCAACCGAGACAGAAGAAACCTGGCGTTATCTGCCGTTACATGAGCGGATTTCCAAGGTGCGTCAGCTGTTGGCTAAACTGGCAACGGTAGATATTGTTGAGGAGTTAGCCGATGACCTTAACCGCACACTGGCTTCTGCTCGTTCGCAGTTAATCAGCATCGATAAAAAGCTCGCTAAACCTACTGTATTGCCCGGGCCAACCGGTGAGTCGAATAAACTGTACCTTGAGCCTCGTGGCGTGTTGGTATGTTTCGCGGATAAGGAAGTAGCGTTCGAATACTGGATGCTGTCTATCGTGTCGGCCCTGGCTACCGGTAACTGCGTGGTGTCTGTTGTCTCTGATTTGTTCTATGAAGAGGCGCTGGCAGTAAAAGAGAAGTTTAAGGCAGTAGGTGCGCCGGATGGTGTGTTCCAGGTTGCCAGACTAAGCCACCTCGATGCGCTGTTAATGGATGAGCAACTGGCTGGTGTGGTGGTCGACAGTAATACCGAGCGTACTGCTCACATTACTGCGATGTTGGCCGAGCGTCAGGGCGCTATCCTGCCGGTAATCACCGCCGAATATAACGATAAGCTGATTCAGCGTCTGATGACCGAGAAGACTATCAGTATCGATACTACGGCATCAGGCGGTAATACCTCGCTGATGACCATGGTGGACGAAGACGAGTAGCTAAGTTTTAAAATTTAAGTCTTCAAAAATGAAAAAGGGCGCTTATTAAAGCGCCCTTTCTGTTCGCAAAAGCCACTACATCCAAGAGTCGTTCCGGCGACGACGCTTGGGAATAAAGGTCACGATAATACCCAGTAAAACACCGGCACCTGCAACGATACCGCCATAACTGAACATCCTGTAACGTTCCTGGGTATCCTGCTCGCTGATTTGCGCCTCCAGCGACGAAACAGATTGCTGTGATTCATTCAGCGCCGCTTCCAACTGAGCATTTTGCTGTTTTACCTGCGCCAGCTCCTGGCTCAGTTCGGCGTTGCGCGATTGAACCCGGTTAAGTTGCTGTTCGCTGTCGGCGAGACGCTGACTCAGCTGCGGCAATTGCGCCCGGCGGGAAATGGTGTTGATAAGATACTGAGTTTCCACCCAACCCTCACGACCGTCGGCATCGCTGATTTGAGTAAAGTCATTTTCACTGTTGGTTTGCAGCACGGTTACCGGCAATCCGGCTTCAATAGAGCCCAGGATCCGGTAATTACGTCCCGGTCCTGAATGCATGTATACAATAAGGTTATCGGCAATATAGTGATCGCTATCGGCCGTTAAATTATCTGAAGATTGCTGAGCCGCGGCTGGCAGGCTCACAAAAACCAGGCCGAAAAGAAAAGGTAGCAAGCGCATGAGTGTCTCTACATCATAAAATAATGCTCTGATATTAGGGGCTGATACCATGAAAGGCAAGTGCTTCCCGACATACATTGTAATTGCCGGTGGTCTGCGGCGTGGCGCCTATTGCTAAATGATCCATCGGCAGGTAATGTAGCCGGACTATCTCGCAACTGCTTATGAGTACGACTGTTCCATGTCGGAAACCGAAATCAAATTTGTGCTGCGCGAAGATCCGTTGCCCGCACTTAAAAACAACCTCTTCACCGTCTTAACGTCGCAGGATGTCACCATTGAGGAGAAAGGTCAGATTCATCTGCTCAATGATTATTACGACACCACCGAACATTTGTTTCAGCAAAATAAAATTGGCATGCGTGTGCGCGGTGCCGATGGTCGCTACGAGCAAACGGTAAAAACCACCGGACAGGTAAGTGGCGGCTTGCATCAGCGGTTGGAATTTAACGTTGATTTGGATAGTCCGGAACCCGACCTGACCCTGTTTAATGATGTGCCATGGCCACAAGGTCATCAGGCACAAACGCTAAACGAGCAGTTAGAAAAGCAGTTCGGCACACATTTTAACCGAACTATCTTTGATATTAGCTATCCCGATGCTGAAATTGAGCTGGTTTTCGATAACGGCAAAGTTGCTGCGCAACAGCAGGAAGCACCGATCCGCGAAATCGAGCTTGAGTTAAAAAGCGGCGAACTGAGCCGCATGTTCGAACTGGCAAACCGGCTGGTTGATGCGCTGCCGGCGAGGTTGAGTGATACTTCCAAAGCGGCCCAGGGTTATCAGTTACTGCACGGTGTTTCCCACAAAGTGACGCCGTTACCGGACTTCCTGCCCCTTAAAGAAAATATTTCTACCGAAGAAGCTTTTTGTCGTGCGCTGGAGTGCGGATTAGTGCATTGGCAAAAACATGAACACCTGTACTTTGAAACCGGAGCGACCAAAATGCTCACTGAGGTTACCCGAGCAGTGCGAATGTTGCTGCAGACGGTGTCGCTGTACTTACCGGTTTTGCAATGCCCGGCTATGCTTACACTGCATAAGCAACTGCTCAGTTATGCCGATAACTGGCTATGGCAGGACGATCTGCAGAGTTTACGTTTGTTGCTGTCGAAGAAGAGTTTGTTTAATAAGAAGCTGTCCCGCTATCCGGCACTGATCAGCTACCTGCAGGGGCGGCAGGCCGGTTTGGTGCAGGCCCATGACCCTGCCAGCCGACTTTTTCAGCCCGCGCCCTCAAAGCTTAAACTTGCTATTGCTCAGATGCTGCTAAGCAAGCCCTGGCGAGCCGAGGTAAAAGGTTATGACATGCCCCTGATGGAGCATGCTAAGGGCTGGCTATCGCAAGGTTGGCAAACCATTCTGCAAACTATGCCCATCCAGCGCCGCATGTACGCTTCCAACTATACATCTGTTGAAATGTTGTTACGCCAGACCTTGTTTAACGGCTTTTTACTGGCCGATATGTTTGCCGACAGCCGTGGCCACTTCCGGGCGCCATGGTTGGATATTTTAATCGGTATCGATGAACTCAATGCCCTGTTATTATTGAAAAAATCAATTTTTGATGCCGAGCTGGCCGAGCAACAGGAGTTGCTGGAATGGGTCCACGAGAAAACTCACGGACTGCTCAATGTGATGGAAAGAAGTCGTCAGGTCGCCATGACCGGCGAAGTGTACTGGTAACTGATCACCGCGGAACAAAAACACCATGTCCACTCAACATATGATCCCACTCTGGAGCGCAGGTGCGCTAACTGTCCTGTGGCTGTGTCTGCTGCTTAAAGTCAGCAGGAATAAGGTTGCAGCGAAAGGCTATAAGGGGTTCTGGCTGGCCATGCTGAGCTGGCCGCTGCTGCTTAGCAGTGAATTATGGCAGCTTGTTGGCGGCGCATCACCCTGGTTGGCAGCGGCGGCTGTGGCTGCAATGCCGGTATTGTTGGCCGGAATTTATCGTAACTTGCTGGCGATGCTGTGGCGTAAGCCAAAACGGATAATGTGGCCGTTTTATACGATAGGGCCTGGAATGTTGGTGCTAGTGGTTATTCAGGGCTGGTTGCATGGCAGTGACTGGCAACAATGGCCTGGATTTGCGCCGCTTGGAGAGCCACTCAGTTACTGGGCTGTGTATTTAACTTGCCTGATTGCTGCCTTTTTATTTTTGTACATCAGTATTGTGCTGATTGAGCAACTACAACAATACCACCACGAGTTACCCTTGCAGGTAGTGGATACCGAAATGTATCACATCAAAGGGCTCAGCGGCGCCAGTGGGTTTGCGGTAGGCATGGCTTTCTGCCTGGCGATTATTGTTGCCGCGGTTGCGTTTGGTTTCTTACCGCTGACATTCTGGTTGACCTGGTTTCATTTAGGGCTGGCGCTCACTACGCTGGTATTGCTGGCACAGTTGAGCCGTGCTCACCGGCCGTCACCGTCGCCCTTCGACCACGACGCTATGAGTGCAGCGCCGAAAATGTCGCAGAGCACTGCTCAGGCGGTATTAAAACGCGCAGAAGCCGCGGTGATCAGTCAAAAAGCTTATAAAGAAATCGGCCTGACCCTGGTGATGTTCGCAGAACGGGCAGGCATGTCTGCCAGTGATATTTGTCTGGCGTTACTGGCGGGTAAGAAAACCCATTTCCGTGGGTTTATCTACCAGTATCGAATGAAGTATGCCAAGCAGGTATTAATGGGGTCTGACACCAAACTCGGCAGTGTTACCAAGCGCCTGAAGCTGGGAGCGAATGGCACTGCCAGTCGCAGCTTTTTAAAATACCTTGAAAGCCGCCGCTAAGGCTTAGCGTCGGTGGGCGTTATGCATACATGGCGGCGTATTTTTCGGCGAGCTGATCAAGGGTTTCTTTATTTGCCGGATCCTGTTCAATACATTCAACCGGGCAAACATCCACACAACGTGGTTCGTCGTAGTGGCCCACACACTCAGTGCAACGTGCAGTATCGATCTGATAAATCTCGTCACCCATGCTAATGGCTTCGTTTGGACACTCCGCCGGACACAAGTCACAGTTAATACATTCTTCGCTGATTAATAAAGCCATGGTTACTCTCCGGGCCAGCCAAATTCTGAGTCCCGACTGTATATAACCCGAGATCGGCTTAAGCCACGACCATTGAATTACGCTCAACAT
>CENT01197564.1_pt1 | contig 12193 bp, 8 predicted proteins | sample 530141 | NCBI WGS metagenome assembly CENT01 (sample SAMEA2591074, study PRJEB7988) | marine metagenome | isolation source: saline water (ENVO:00002010), including | reverse complement strand
GGCAATTTCAATAGCTGCGTCCTCATTAATAGGAACATTGAGAATTTCTGCACTTCTAGTTACTATGGTCGATAGTAATTCAGTGGAATAATATTGTAAGCGATTACTGATCCCAAATCGAGCACGCATGGGAGCAGTGAGTAAGCCTGACCGAGTGGTGGCACCTACTAAGGTAAAGGGTTCTAAATTGATTTGAACTGTTCTGGCATTAGGACCAGACTCAATCATTATATCAATTTTATAATCCTCCATGGCTGAATAAAGGTATTCTTCTACGATCGGACTCAAACGGTGAATTTCATCGATGAATAAAATATCCTGAGCCTGAAGATTGGTCAATAAGCCTGCTAAATCTCCTGGTTTATCAAGTACAGGTCCTGAGGTCATTTTGATTCCAACTTCGAGTTCGTTTGCTAAAATGTGTGCCAAGGTAGTTTTTCCAAGGCCTGGAGGGCCGTGAAATAAGGTGTGATCCAAAGCCTCGCCTCTTTGTTTGGCAGCCTGGACAAATACCTTAAGGTTTTCGAGTATGGCATCCTGCCCCGCAAAATCATCAAAGTTTAAAGGTCTTAAAGCACGATCAATGTCCTGTTCCTCGGGAGAAAATTGGTCGTCGGTAGGATCTAAATATTCGTTCATCTTATCAAAGATAAATGAATTCCTTTGGTTTTGGATATTTAATTAACTGAAGCCTGAAGATATTCGCAAAAGTGCCTGCTGATCAAGAATTCTGATTTTTTTCCTCTAGTCTTTATCCATCCCATTTATTTCACCCCCCTTCTTCTAAGCTTGAATTACAACTAAACAAACCCTAAAGTTATTTTTAAAAAATAAAAAACCCAACAGAAATGTTGGGTTTTCAAGTTTAATTCAATTGTTTAGTTTTAGTGTTGGAGTTCTTCTTCTCCTTTTTTAAGTGGGATGTGCTGAGGAACAAAATCTTCTTCATGCCCTGGCTTTGAATAGTCGTAAGCCCATCGGTGTACATGAGGAATTTCTCCTTCCCAGTTTCCGTGGAAATGCTCAATTGGAGCTGTCCATTCTAAGGTGTTCGATCTCCACGGATTCTGAACGGTTTTCTTACCGTAGAACATACTGTAGATAAAGTTGTATAGGAATACAATTTGAGCTGCACCTGCGATAAGTGCAAATACAGTAATCAATACATTGATGTCTGCAAGGTCATCAAAGTACGGAAATGCGGTATTGGTATAGTATCTTCTCGGCAGACCAGCCATTCCGATAAAGTGCATTGGGAAAAAGACTCCATAAGCACAAACCGCAGTGACCCAAAAGTGGACATAACCTAGATTTTTATTCATCATACGCCCAAACATTTTGGGAAACCAATGGTATACCCCTGCAAACAATCCGTAAAGGGCAGATATTCCCATAACTAAGTGGAAGTGAGCAACCACAAAGTACGTATCGTGAACATTAATGTCTAAAGTACTGTCTCCTAAAATAATTCCAGTTAAACCTCCAGTGATAAAAGTTGAAACCAAACCTATTGAAAATAGCATGGCTGGATTCAATTGAAGGTTCCCTTTCCATAGCGTTGTAATGTAGTTGAAAGCTTTAACCGCAGAAGGAATAGCGATCAACAAAGTTGTAAATGTAAACACAGAGCCCAAGAATGGATTCATCCCTGAGATAAACATATGGTGACCCCATACTATGGTTGATAAAAATGCAATTGCTAAGATTGAAGCGACCATGGCACGATAACCAAATATTGGTTTACGTGCATTTGTAGCAATAATTTCAGAGGTGATTCCCAAAGCAGGCAACAAGACTATATAAACTTCAGGGTGTCCTAGAAACCAGAAAAGGTGTTCATAAAGCACTGGTGAACCCCCTTGATAATGCAATACTTCTCCCTGAATAAAAATATCGGATAAAAAGAATGAGGTTCCAAAACTTCGATCCATGATGAGAAGCAAGGCAGCAGATAACAATACTGGGAAAGACACTACTCCAATAATTGCAGTTACAAAAAATGCCCAAATAGTCAATGGCAATCGAGTCATACTCATTCCCTTAGTTCTGAGGTTAATGACCGTTACTATATAATTTAAAGAGCCCAGTAAGGAGGAAGCAATAAAGATAGCCATGGATACTAACCACAATGTCATTCCTGTTCCAGAACCTGGTTGTGCCTGAGGCAATGCGCTTAATGGAGGATAAATAGTCCAACCTGCTGCTGCAGGTCCGGCTTCAACAAACAAAGACATAACCATAATAACACTTGAAAGGAAAAACAACCAAAAAGAAATCATATTTAACAAGCCTGAAGCCATATCGCGAGCTCCAATTTGTAATGGAATTAAAAGGTTACTAAACGTACCACTCAACCCTGCTGTTAATACAAAAAAGACCATGATCGTTCCGTGGATAGTAACCAATGCTAAGTAAACATTAGGATCCATTACTCCATCGGGAGCCCACTTACCTAAAAGGACTTCAAAAATTCCAAAGGGCTGCTCTGGCCAAGCTAATTGCAAACGAAATAAAAGGGACATTGCAATTCCAATAATTCCCATGAACAGACCCGTAATCAGGTATTGCTTTGAAATCATCTTATGGTCTTGACTAAAGATGTATTTCGTTACAAAAGTTTCTTTATGATGATGTCCGTGATCCTCCTCTGTGTGTACTGCTGCTGCTATTGACATAATCTCTATTTTAAATATTAATTATTGGATGACTTCAGCAAATGTCTGCTGACTGTTCATCCATTCTTCAAATTCTTGTTCTGTTTCTACTACGATTTTCATTTGCATGTTGTAATGCGATGCACCACAAATTTTGTTACAAAGTAAAAGAAAATCAAATTCATAAGGATCTAATGCCATATCGCCACTCGCAACTAGCTCCTTACTTTTTTCAACTCTGATTTTATTAATTTTTTTAACCTTGGCAGTTACATCAGGATCTTGACGCATTTCCTCTGTAGTCTTATTGGGTGTAAAAGCAAACTCGGTAATCATTCCAGGAACACAGTTCATTTGGGCTCTAAAGTGAGGCATATAGGCTGAGTGTAACACATCTTGAGAGCGCATTTTAAAAATAACCTCTCTACCTACGGGCAAATGCAATTCTTGAACCACTACATCGTCAAAACCGTTTGGATCTGTAGCATCAATTCCAACTAGATTTCTACCCTCAAAATCTTGAAGAAATCGTACATTTGCATCACCTAGCGCACCATCTTCTCCTGCATATCTAGCCTTCCAATTGAACTGCTGTGCATAAAGTTCTACTACTATGGCTTCATCATTTTCTTCAACAGTCATGATGTCTGTCCAAGTATAAAGCCCATACAAAATTAGGCCTGCTAAAGTAATTACTGGTATGATTGTCCAAATCATCTCAAGTCTATCATTATCCGCATAAAACAATGCTTTCTTCCCTTTTTCCCCTCTGTATTTGTATGAAAAATAGTGGAGTAGGGCTTGAGTAATTGTTTGAACAAAGAAAATAATGGCAAATGAAATCCACATCAAATTGTCATAATCAGCACCGTGCTCAGATGCTGAATTGGGCAAAAGTACATCGCCATAGGACCAAAAAGAAAAGATTGTAATTCCATAGATAAAAATCAAAAAAGTAAACATGAGTTTACCGTTGAGATTGTTGTCAGCATCATCAGCTACCTGAGTATTGACTTTCTTTGCCTGAGAGAGTTCAAAGATCTTGGTGATTTGCCAAATTGAAATGGCTATCAAAACAAGAACAGAAAGTACCAAAAATATATTCATTTATCTTTTCGATTAATTTTTAATAATGAAAGCGTTCACTCTCTCCCATATAGGGATCACCCTTGGCTAGCAAGGGGGCTTTTGTTAATTCTTTAAATACAATAAATATGAAAAGACCAAGGAAGAAGAAAAATCCTCCTATCTCCGCTGAACCGATAAACCACTGGTCACCCACAGCAGAGGGCATAATCATATTAAATACATCCATATAGTGTCCTAAAATAATTACAATCCCAGCCATCACTATAAAATAGTTGATCCGTTTGTAGTCACTATTCATTAAGATAAGAAGTGGGAAAATAAAATTCATAACCAGCATTCCAAAAAATGGAAGGTTGTAATCCTCGATACGCGTAATGAAGTAAGTAACTTCCTCTGGAATATTTGAATACCAGATCAACATAAACTGAGAAAACCATAAGTACGTCCAGAATACACTGATACCAAACATGAATTTTCCTAAATCATGAATATGGCTGTCGTTAACAAACTCCAAATACCCTTTCGATTTTAGATAAATTGTAATCAGTGCGATGGCTGTAATTCCAGAGACAAACATACTGGCAAAAACATACCATCCGAATAAGGTGCTGAACCAGTGAGGATCAATTGACATAACCCAATCCCAAGACATAATGGATTCTGTGACGATATAGAATACCAAAAAGGCAGCTGAAATTCTGAAGTTCTTTTTGTGATTGGAAATATCAGTAGCTGTGTCTTGTGCTAGAGAAAATTTTCTAGAAAAATATCGATAGAGTGTCCATCCTGATAAGAAAAACACAGCTCTAATTAGGAAAAAAGGTGCGTTTAAGAAACCTGTTTTCCCAGCAATCAATTTATCGTGAGCCACTACTTCTGGATCCATCCAAATGAATAAATGGTTCAAATGCATTCCAGATAGCGCTAATATGAAAATAACAATTATACCCCCTGGAAGAAGATATGCAGTAATTCCTTCCATCACACGATACAATACTGGAGACCAACCGGCTTGAGCAGCACGTTGAATGGCATAGAATGCCAATACTCCGAGGGATATCATAAAGAAGAAAAAGGCAGCGACATACAACGCAGCCCAAGGTTTATTACTCAACTGATGAAAAACATGTTCATCATGTTCAGCATCATGTGAATCACCATGAGTTGAATCAGAGTTCGCTTCTACTTGGTGATTTCCTTCTTGATAGTCGGCGTCAGTTGCATGTGATACTTCATCTGCATGAGTACTTTTTTCTGTATGAGGGGCATCGGCATCATGAGTTGCATGTGCAGCAGTAGACTCATGAGATGTTTCGTGTCCCTCTCCGTGATTTGCGGCGACTATAGCTTTAGCCTCTTCTATGGTTGCTGGTGCTGAAATAAACCCATAGACTAGGCCTATAAAACCAACTGCCATAAAAACGATGGCTAAATTTCTAAGTTTGTTTGGAAAGGTGTACATCATTTATCTTCCTTATTGTTATTTGACTAAGGTATTTCTTAACTCCATCACATGCTGAGCAATTTGCCAGCGCTCTTCTGCGTTGACCTGTCCTGCATGAGATCCCATTGCATTCTTCCCGTACATCAATACGTGGTAAATACTACCTGGTGTAATTTCTCTATCGGCATAACTAGGGACTCCAAGAAATTTTTCTCTTGTCATTAAAATTCCTTGTCCATCACCCTTGTTCCCATGGCACACTGCACAATAAATTCCGTAAAGTTCCTTTCCATTTGCCCCATTTTCATCCGTAAGAGCAAGTGGAGTCATCAAGCCTGCCTTAGCTGCTTCGTAGCCGTCGTTAGTATCAGGATAATCATAAGGCTCCCATCCTCTTGCTACTGAACCTTCAACTGGAATCTGTGCTTCTATTCCATTGGCAAATGCATCTGTATCAGCATAGGTTTCATAACCGACAGATTCATACATATTGGGAAAATACTGGTAATTGGGCTTTGCTGGGTCAAAGCAAGATTGTATTCCCAGAGCAACAATTACACAAATCAATAGGCCTTTATAACTCATCTATTCTGACTTTTCTATTATTGAAACATCTATAGCTCCCGACTTTTTTAAGAGTTTTTGAAGTTCTTTTTCGTTGTCGTTAATCCCAATTTCTACAAGAAATTTATCATCTGTAGTTAAAGGATTTGGATTTTCAGCTTTTTTTAATGGCCACAGCTTACTTCTCATATAAAAAGTAATGACCATTAAGTGAGCTGCAAAAAATACGGTCATCTCGAACATGATAGGAACGAAAGCTGGCATATTTTCCAGATAAGAAAAACTTGGCTTTCCACCGATGTTCTGAGGCCAATCGTCAATCATAATATAATTCATCATAGTGACAGCAACAGCTAAACCAATACATCCATAAATAAATGCCATTATGGCGATACGGGTTTCTTCAAGCCCAAGGGCTTTGTCAAGACCGTGTACTGGAAATGGGGTGTATACCTCTTCGATGTAGTGCTTCTCAGAACGAATCATTTTGACAGCACTTAAAAGTACATCATCGTCGTCGTAAAGGGCATATAATACTTTATCACTCATGATTTACCGTCTCTTAATTTTTTATACTTCTCTCCAGATGATTTTAATATCGTTTTTACTTCAGCCTGAGCAATCACAGGGAAGGTTCTTGCGTACAACAAAAACAACACAAAGAAAAATCCTATGGTTCCAATGAAAATTCCGATGTCTACGAAAGTAGGAGAGAACATCGTCCATGAGGAAGGCAAGTAATCTCTGTGCAATGAAGTCACAATAATTACAAAACGTTCAAACCACATTCCAATGTTTACTACAATCGAAATAATAAAGGAGAACATAATACTTGTACGCAGCTTTTTAAACCACATAAACTGCGGTGAAAATACATTACAGGTCATCATTGACCAATACGCCCACCAATACGGTCCAGTGGCTCTGTTTAAAAATGCATATTGTTCGTATTCTACACCAGAATACCAGGCGATAAAAAGTTCTGTGATGTAAGCCACTCCAACAATGGAACCCGTAATCATGATGACAATATTCATCAATTCAATATGTTGAACCGTAATATAATTTTCCAGATTGGATACCTTGCGCATAATGATCAAGAGTGTATTTACCATCGCAAATCCTGAGAAAATAGCTCCTGCCACAAAATAAGGTGGGAAAATAGTAGTGTGCCACCCAGGAATTACCGAAGTAGCAAAGTCAAAGGATACAATAGTATGCACAGAAAGTACAAGTGGTGTAGCAAGTCCTGCTAAAACCAATGAAACTTCTTCAAAGCGTTGCCAATCTTTTGCTCTTCCAGACCATCCAAAACTTAACAAACTGTATATTTTTTTCTGGAAAGGCAATACCGCACGATCGCGGATCATTGCGAAGTCAGGAAGCAATCCTGTCCACCAAAATACAAGGGATACTGATAGATAAGTTGAGATTGCAAATACATCCCAGAGAAGTGGGGAATTAAAATTCACCCAAAGCGATCCAAATCCATTTGGAATTGGGAGTACCCAATAGGCCAACCACGGTCTTCCCATGTGGATTATTGGGAAAAGTCCAGCTTGGATTACAGAAAAAATAGTCATGGCCTCCGCAGAACGGTTAATCGCCATACGCCATTTCTGTCTGAATAATAAAAGTACTGCAGATATCAAGGTTCCAGCGTGTCCAATACCTACCCACCATACAAAGTTGGTAATATCCCAAGCCCAACCAACAGTTTTGTTCAATCCCCAGGTTCCAATCCCTGTAGAAATGGTGTAAATGATACATCCAACTCCCCATAAAAAGGCTGTCAGTGCAATACCAAAAACTATCCACCACTGTTTGTTAGCTGTCCCCTCTACTGGTGCGGCGACATCTATAGTCACATCGTGGTAGGTCTTGTCTCCTGTTACCAGTGGTTTTCTAATAGGTGCTTCGTAATGCGATGCCATAGATTTTTATTTCTAAATTATACCTCGTCGGTATTTCTAACTTTTACTTGATACATTACGTTGGGCTTTGTACCGACATGTTCCAATAAATGGTACATACGATCGTCTTCATGCAATGCAGCTACTTTACTTTCTTTATCATTCAGGTCTCCAAACACCATTGCTCCTGTTGTACAAGCATTGGAACAAGCGGTTTGGAAAGTTCCGTCTTTAATTTCTTCTCCTTTGAGTTTGGCGTCTAAAATTGTTTTTTGTGTCATCTGAATACACAAAGAGCATTTCTCCATAACTCCTCTTGAACGAACAACGACGTCAGGGTTTAATACCATCCGACCTAAATCGTTATTCATGTGGTAATCGAACTCATCATTTTTATTGTACAAGAACCAGTTAAAACGACGTACTTTATAAGGACAATTATTTGCACAGTAACGGGTTCCAACACAGCGATTATAAGCCATGTGATTTTGACCTTGTCTTCCGTGAGATGAGGCAGCCACTGGACAAACTGTTTCACATGGAGCGTGATTACAGTGCTGACACATAACTGGCTGGAATGCAACTTGAGGATTGGTAGCTGCTTGTTCCATTTCTCCAAAAGTATTTAAAGAATCTCCAATTCCTGAAATAGCTTCTTTTGTTTCGTTATCTCCTTCAAAAGTAGATGCTGAAGAGTAATAGCGATCTATTCTCAACCAATGCATATCTCTTGATTTACGCACTTCGCGTTTACCCACAACAGGGACATTATTTTCTGCATGACAAGCGACAACACAGGCGCCACAACCCGTACACGAGTTTAAGTCAATGGAAAGATTGAAGTGATGCCCTATGCTTCTGTCAAATTCCTGCCACATGTCTACTTCTGGAGAAGTGACATCAAATTCAATATGATTTTTTGAAACCTGAGGCATTGGATTCCAATACTCTTTATTTTTTGTATTAAAGACTTCAAGAGTGGTTTCTTTAACTATATCACCACGACCCATTAAAGTGTTGTGCAACTGCACACATGCAAATTCGTGTTCTCCTCTTGCTAGTTTAACATTAACACTTTGAACTCGATTAAAGTTTTGATAAAAGGTGTAAGCATTGACTCCTGTTTGCATTTCATCTTTCAGACCCATTCGCTCTCCGTAACCAAAAGAAAGGCCAACGGTTCCTTTCGCTTGTCCTGGCTGAACAATCACGGGTACATTTAATGTTTGAGTACCAACCGTTACCTCGGCATAACTACCATTCAACGCTCCGTTAGCAGTATTGATGTTTTTTAATCCAAGGGCATTTGCGTCACTCATGGATACTGTGAGATAATTGTCCCAACTTACTCGTGTAATTGGGTCAGGAAACTCTTGCAACCAAGGATTGTTGGCTTGCTGCCCGTCACCTATACCGGTTTTGCTGTACAATACTAAGCTCATTCCTGTTGAAGTAGCAGTTCTGAGTTGACTTACATCCAATGCAGAAAAATCTGGTGTTGGATTTTCGACAGAACTTTCTGCATAATAGTAGCCGTCATGTAAAGCTTTACTCCAAGAATTTGATCCTAAAATGGATTCATTCCAATGGGCTTTAATTTCATTGTAGAATTTTGAGTTTTTACCCGCTAGCCTAAGTAAAACATCTTGAAATTGTTGCGTATCAAACAAAGGACGAATAGTTGGCTGAGCCAAAGCGTAATGTCCTGATTTTAATTCGTAGTCTCCCCATGATTCTAAATAATGAGGTGTCGCTGCAACAAATTGTGAAGCAGCTGCGGTCTCATCTATCTTAGAAGTAAAGCTCAATGAAAATTCTAACTTGCTTATTGCCTCAGCTAATGCATTTCCGTTGGAAGAAGAAAATACTGGGTTAACTCCAACTGAAATTAAACCACTTACACTACCTGCTTCAATCGCTTGGAAGGCATCTTGAACTTCTTTTACGTTACCTTGTCTGATCAACTTAGGTTGTTGGGGTTGGAAAGCTTTACTACTCAGATGAGTATTTACAGCAAGAACTACAGCCTGAGCTGCATCATCATCCAATCCTGTAACCAAGACTCCTCGAGAACCGGAACTTTTAAGAGCTGAAATTGCTTTATCTGCAACCGCTTTTAAATCGGCAGATAATTGACCGGAAGATCGTCCAATTAGACGATCGTGGATATATGCTAAAATATTTTTTTGATCTGCTGGAGTACAGGGAATACGATAGTCTGCATTCGCTCCAGTCAGTGACATATTGGATTCAAAGTGAAAGTGCTGAGACATCTCTGCTTTTCCATGATCCCTGTGAGGAGTTTTTGAAAGGGCATAGCCTTTAGCGTAGCCACCACCCTGCCAATCTCCTAAGATATCAGCGTCCACAGATACTATGGCTTTTGCTTTAGAAAAGTCATAGTCTGCTAAAGCTCTTTGCCCATAATACGTTTCATATGCATTTAAAGCTGCATCAGAGGAAATAGTATCAAATACTACCGGACGCACGTTTGGGTATGCCTCAATAAAATCTGAAATGATTTTCTGTGTAGTTGGACTTGGTAAAGTCGGTGTTAAAAGAATGATTTCCTTATTGGTTGCTGCTAATGCTTTAAGCATGGCTCCAGCCTGAAGATAAAAGTCATCCCAAGAAACGTCTTGCCCATTTGCAGTGGGTCCTTGTAGACGTAAAGTATCGTATAATGAAAGTACAGAAGCATGCATTCTAGCATTCGCAATTCCTAAAGTAGGTGCATCTGGATTACTTTCAACCTTAATGGGTCTTCCTTCTCGCGTCTTGATTAATACACTACCAAAATCAAAGCCGTCTGCAATGGTAGTGGCGTAATAATTGGCAATCCCAGGCCTGATTTGTTCAGGTTGTACGACATAAGGAACCGATTTAATAACTGGTCCTTCACAGGCAGCAATAGTAGCAGCTGCAGTACTAAAACCTACGTATTTTAAAAAATCTCTACGAGAGGTACTACTATCCTCTAACGTCTTTTCATCACTTAAAAAATCTTCAGGAAGCTTGGAAACAAATTCATTTTGCTCCAGTTTTTTAACTGCCTCATCAGAAGGATCTAATTGAGCAATGTTTTTCCAGTAAGTTTTATTTGATGCCATATGCTTTTTTTAATCGCCTTTTAATAGTGACATTTACCACATTCAAGCCCACCCATCTGGGCAACTGTTAATTTTTCTACACCGTATTTTTTAGAGAGGGCTTCATGTATTTTAGCATAATACTCGTTGCTCTCTACTTTTACGTTTGTTTCGCGGTGGCAGTTGATACACCATCCCATTGTTAAGGGAGAATACTGATACATAATCTCCATTTCTTCAACTGGTCCATGACAAGTTTCGCAGGCAATTTCTCCTACCTCAACGTGCTGGGCGTGATTGAAATAAACAAAATCAGGAAGATTGTGAATTCTAACCCACTTTACCGGTTGTGTTTCCCCTGTATAACGCTGATTGGTCTCATCCCATCCAACGGCTGCATATAATTTCTTAATCTCTTTAGTGTAAAAATCTTTAGTGTATCCGTTTTCAAGATCCTCCTCACCGTTATACTCAGCTATATTTCTGTGGCAATTCATACAAACATTTAAGGACGGAATTCCAGAGTGTTTGGATACCCGTGCAGAGGAGTGACAATACTTACACTCAATTTGATTTGCTCCAGCATGAATTTTATGTGAATAGTGTATGGGTTGAACGGGCATATATCCTTGATCAACTCCAACTTGCATAAAGTAACCGTAAACAAAATATGCACTGCTCAACAACAAGAGTATGACACTTGCCATCACTAAAAATTGGTTTTGTACAAAAGCAAGCCAAATAGGAGTTCTCTTCGGTTTAGCCTCAGGGATAATGTCAACACCACTTACTACAGCAATTCTCAATAAAGTTTTTTGCACTAGAAAGAGCATAACAATAAGGATCAGGAATACCAACGCCAAGGCTCCTAATATAATATTGTTGTTCACTCCTGAAGAACCAGATTGGCTTGCAGCAGCCCCTGGAATAGTGGCTGAAGCAACAGGAGCAGGTGGAGTATAGTCGGTGTAAGCAATAATGTTATCAATGTCCTCATTAGAAAGTTGAGGGAATGAAGTCATAACTGATCCGTTGTACTCTTCGTAAATGGCAACCGCCTGAGCATCGCCAGACTTTACCATTGCGGTACTGTTTTTGATCCATGTGTACAACCACTCTCTATCGTACTTTGCAGAAACTCCTTTCAGGGCCGGACCAACAGCTCTTTTATTTAGCTTATGACAAGCTGCACAATTTGCGTTGAATAATTTTTTCCCTGCCTGAACGGCTTCATCATCTTGCGCAAAGGCTGTGAACGAGGAGAAAAAACTTACTAAAACGATTAGGGTTGGAAAAAGGAATTTTACATTATCCTTGATCTTTATTCTTTCAAATAAATGTGTTTGTATGTCCAAAGTTTTGTTCTAAAATCCTTGGCAAATTTAAGTCATAGCGCTCTTTTAAAATGCCGAATAAAACAAGATTTTATTAATTTATAAT
>CENT01197565.1_pt1 | contig 12214 bp, 9 predicted proteins | sample 530141 | NCBI WGS metagenome assembly CENT01 (sample SAMEA2591074, study PRJEB7988) | marine metagenome | isolation source: saline water (ENVO:00002010), including | reverse complement strand
TTTCAACACTTTACTTAAAACAAAAAATTAACACAGTTAAAAATACGAACGATTTTTAAATTTATATCTATTTTTTAAATAAAACTGACCGTGCTTTACTGCTTAAAACAGAAAAGGAGTAAAACATGTCACCGCAAACCAGCGCATTTTTGCTAATTTCGCTGCCACTGTTCTGGGCCATACTGTCTTGGTTTACCAGTAAAAAGACCACACTGTTCTCGACTGTCAATATTGAGAAAGTGGCTATTGTGGGAAGCATAACACTGCTCATCGTATCTTTAGTTACTGGCCTTTCTAGCAGCATGCTTACTGATGAGGGGACAGCTGCAGTGGGTGTCATGTTAGTCTCTATTTCCCCTATGAAAGCCATTGTTATGCTAACGGTTGTAGCAATAGGCACCATCCTTATGCGATTTTCACGCAATTACTTAGAGGGTGAAGCCTGCTACCCCCGCTTCTTGCGCTGGATGCAGCTCACTTTATCGTCTGTGGTTATTACTATCTTAGCCAACCACCTCATTATTTTCTGGGCTGGATGGCTAGCGGTCAGTCTTTCTTTGCACAACCTATTGCTACTTTATCCCGAGCGCCCACGCGCCATTATCGCGGCACACAAAAAGTTTATTTTGGCTCGCACCTCAGAGTGTTTGATGGCTGGCGCCTTTGTGTTGCTGTTTTTAGCATTCGACACATTGTATATCGATGAAATTTTGTATCTCGTTAATGAAGCAGATCAGCTCAGCCAAACACAAACTGGTTTCACTAACACTCAATTAGCCACGTATGCCGCTTGTCTAATAAGTGCAGCTGCGCTGTTAAAATGTGCTCAACTTCCGGCGCATGGATGGCTCATTAATATCGTTGAAGCGCCTACTCCAGTGAGTGCGCTACTTCATGCAGGTGTTATAAACTTAGGTGGTTACCTGTTATTGGCCTTTGCTCCCCTTGTTGCTGCAAGTAGTGAGGCGCAGTGGATGCTTTTAGTTGTAGCAGGGTTAAGTGTATTTTTCAGTGCATTGATCATGACAACCCGCGTCACGATTAAAGTACGACTTGCTTGGTCAACGTCATCACAAATGGGGTTAATGCTCATTGAATGCGCCATGGGATTGTATTCACTTGCACTAATCCACTTGGTTGCTCACTCGTTTTATAAGGCCTATGCGTTTTTAAATACAGGCTTGGCGGTTTATGAGACCTTAGAGCACGATATTAGCGCCCATCGCCCCCCCCTTTTCGCCGATTGGCTTAACGCTGCATTTATTACCTCTCTTGTCATTGCTGCTAGCTTTAGACTTTCTAGCTATCAAGGGCCCGCAAGCCCTTGGCTTCTCATGGCGCTGGCATTCACCGCGTTTCTTGCTATGCGAACCGCTAATTCAGACCAAACACAAATGTATATCTTAGTGACTATTACCATTGCTCTTGTAAGCTTTTACGCAACAATAAAAGGCGTAATTCAAAGCTATATTGTGCCTGCTTTTCCGGCCCCAATTGGCATATTTTCGCTAATGGACATATGGGTATCAGCACTGTTAGTTACGCTATTTGCACTGCACTTTATTATGCAAACATTTGCTAATCATATTGCAGTAAAGCGTTTTAAACAGCTTTTATTTGCAGGGTTTTACCTTGATGAATGGTTTACCAAAGTCACATTAAAACTATATCCAATACCGCTGCGTGAGAAACAGTCGCGACCTAGTCATGCAGCATCAGTGTCTAAAATTGGGAGTCAATAATGACCGTTATCTCACTTAACGCTTCTAGCCTTGACGAAAAGCGCATTCACAAAGCGGCAGCCCAAGCTTGCGAAGGAGTAGCGCCAAACTTTCCTCTTGATAAATTAATTGCGGTAAATCCCTATTGGAAACTGATAAACAGCACACAGCAAGACGTGTCGGCAAAAGTACATGCCCTTGCCGGTATATCAACCGTCATGCCAGCGTCTCACTGGTTAGATTTGTATAAAGAGGGAGAGATCTCAGACAATGCAATTTCTCACAGTTTAATTCAGTACGGTATTACATTAGATAGCGGGACGTTTTTGTCTACGCTGGGCAATACCACCAAGAAGTTAGAGCTTCCACTTATTACGACGCACTTCGACAGCTATCGCTCGGCAAGTGAAATGACCTGGCAAGATGAGTGCTTATTTCAAATCAGTCAGTTTTGCGCGGCGTATTATCAACACGAATCACCGCTGGTTCACGTTGAAGGCAACTCTACCGCCGACACACTGTATAAGAGTTGGCTTAATGGGTTAAAGCACGACGCCGGCATTAACGTACTGATGAATACCCGAGGACTTAAGAAAGTATTTGAAACCCTGCCAACAAGTGTTGATGCTCTTCTACTTGAAGCGAGTAAAACACTGTCGCTAGATAACAGCAAAGCGCAAGACTATTTCTACGCGCTCATTATGAGTATTAATGGGTGGTCTTCTTATATCGCTTATCGCACTTGGCTCAAAGACGAAAACGAACTGCTAGGTTTACTCGCTATTCGTCTTGCCTGGGAACTCATTGTGTATCGGTATCATGAAAAACACCATGCTGTAGAGGCTAGTCAGGTAAGAACAAGATGGTCTTACCTATTAAATCAACTCCCGACAAGAATAGAGCAGTTTAAACGAGAAGAGCAAAGCCTGTGGGTGATGATGTATGCCTACGAATATGAGCAGCAACAGCGGTTACAGACTAAATTGATTGGCTGTAAGCCGGTTGAGCAAACCCACGCAGAAGTGCAGGCTATCTTTTGCATTGATGTGCGCTCTGAAGTTATACGCCGTGTTTTAGAACTGCAAAGTCCTTCAGTGAAAACCATGGGGTTTGCAGGCTTTTTTGGTATGCCAGTAGCCTATGCGCCTGCGAACACAGATGCAAAACGTCCTCAACTACCAGGGCTTCTCGCTCCGCAGCTTTTAGTATCGGAAACTGGTACTGAAGCTCATCGCACCGAATTTATTCAGCAGCGTTCTACGTGGCACAAGTGGAGCAAGTCGCCACTTGGCAGCTTTTCTATGGTGGAGTCTGCGGGGTGGTGGTATGCCTTTAAACTTTTGAAAAACTCTTGGCTTCCATCAAGCAAAGAAAACCCAATGAACACATTAAGTCATGAGCGCAATTGGGAAATTAAAAATGAAAACGGCCCTATTGGCCTAGATGACAAAGTGGCCTTGGCTGCGGGTGCACTAAAAATGATGGGAATGAATAAGTTCTCTCCCACTGTGTTGTTAGTAGGTCATGGCAGCAAATCTAGAAATAATCTGCATGCCGCTGGTCTTGATTGCGGCGCCTGCGGCGGTCAATCTGGCGAGGTTAATGTGCGCGTGCTGGCTCAATTACTCAATGATGAGGATGTTCGTAAAGCACTTAAAACAATGGGACACAAAATAGCCGGAAATACGCGCTTTATCCCCGCACTGCATAATACGACTACCGACGACGTGGAGTGTTTTGATACGTCTGTACCAGAGAAAGTAAAAAACTGGTTATTAAAAGCCAAGCATCAGGCGCAAAAAGAACGGGCTAAGCATTACAGTACCAATTTACAGTTTGAATCGGACAAAAAACGCGACCAGCGCTTTCAGCAACGCGCAAAAGACTGGTCTCAAGTTCAGCCTGAGTGGGGTCTTGCAGGTAACGCGTCGTTTATTATCGGTCCACGCCAGCGCACTCGAGGAGTCGACTTAGAAGGCAAAAGCTTTCTACACGACTATACCTGGCAAACCGATCTAGATTCTTCCGTGCTAGAAACGTTGATGACAGCGCCAATGATTGTTACCTACTGGATCAACGCGCAGTACAACGCCTCTGTAGCGGATAACGAAAAATTGGGCAGTGGAAACAAGGTACTTCACAACGCAGTTGGCAACAACATTGGTGTGTTTGAAGGCAATTCCGGTGATTTGCGAATAGGGCTTTCAAAGCAGTCGCTACACAACGGCGAACGCTGGGTTCACCAACCTCAACGATTGGGTGTTTATATTGTTGCCCCAAATCACAAAATTCTCGACATTGTGAATAAACACATCATGTTGCAAGAACTTATTGATAACCACTGGATATATTTATTTAGCTGGGAAAAGCAAGCTGTCATAGAAAGACTTTACAAAGGAAGGTGGTACAAGTCTCACGGCCTTTCTATGTAATTCTGCCTACCGGTAAATGTGTTTGTGTGTAAGTGTGTTGACAGGGACGTCTTTTTTGCACATTGCTTTTTTTTATTCCGCTTTTCAAGTGACTGTGTTTTTCCTATCGCTGTGATTCATTCTTTCAATTTTCGCATTGGCGTAAAACGCCATATCCTTTGGTTCATGTTAAACATCTATCAAACAGGTAACCAAAATGAACACCCCAGTCCCATCCTCAAGCTCACCTCAAGCAAACGAGCGTACTAAGTTAGCGCTTATTGCAGAAGGCGGAGGACAGAGAGGAATTTTTACCGCTGGAGTTCTCGACGCGTGGTTGGCTGAAAATTACGACCCTTTCGACATGTTTATTGGAACCTCAGCAGGCTCTCAAAACTTAACCAGCTTTTTAGCGCGGCAAAAAGGATATGCGAAACGATTAATTAGGGGCTTATCGCGTCACAAACGTTTTTTTCAAGTTGGCCGCGGCTTGGTAGGTAAACACATTGTCGATTTAGATTGGTACTTTGATAAAACCAAGGAAACAAATCGACTATTAGATTTTAGTGCCGCTACTGAAAACTTAGGAGATAGAGAGCTATTCATTACCGCTACAAACTCTCGGGATCGTAAACCTTATTTCTTAAGCCCAACAGGTAGCGCTAATCAATGGCGTGAACTTCTAAAAGCGTCCAGCGCATTGCCTTTTTTGTATAAGCAAGGCGTAGCACTGACAACAGACTATAATGCTAGCGCTTATAACGCCTCTTCGAATAACGGTGAAAACACTAGCGTTTCTAGCAGTAATAGAGCGCTAGCGAGGAAAAGTATCGCTAAAGGGCCTACAAAAGGTGAGCAAAATGCCAGCTGTATTAAGCAAACTGCACCTACATCAGATTTTTACTTAGATGGCGGTTTGGCTGCTCCCCTGCCCGTGCGAGAGGCGTACGAGCGGGGCGCGAAGAAAATTGTTGTTATTCGCACTGGTGATATTAATTTTCAGGCGCGCTCAGCGTGGCTACACAAATTGAAGTCGTTAGTATGCGCAACGGGTCATTGCCCCAAAACAATTAATTATTTAGTGCAGCACGAGCAAGCTTATCAGCAAGAGTTGGCGTTTATCGCAAATCCACCAGCAGATGTAGAGATAATCCAAATATTTGCTGGCAAACCCTTGCACAGTAAGCTTCTTGGAAGTACTGACAGCGACTTGCGCCATGATTATAAGGTTGGAGTGAGCGCAGGAAAGCACTTTTTAGCTCAGCATGAGGCCGCAAAAGACCGTGATGTAGCGCTGCCGCCGACAGGTGATTTAGCATTACCAGCAACAGATGATTCAGCGCTTGTAGCGGCAATGAATGGCTCACCTATCAACCAAACAGCACTTGAAAGTCACCGACTGTCTGCCTAGCCCACCGACTCTCTGCTTAGGGTGATGTTCTCTTTAACGCATATCTTAGTCTGGTGCACTGTTCCTTTTAATGCACTAAGAGCAGCCCACAAGTCGAATAAGTGACTGTGCGCCCTTTAAGGGGGCTAGTTTTTAGTGCAAAGGAATTAGGGCATGAATTAAGACATTTGTGTGAAGATAAGGGCAATAGCTCAAAATTTCCTCGACATATTGCCCTTATTTCCTTATAGTGCGCGCGCAATGCAAGCTGCCTCGGCGTACAAACGCGCCCAGCTTTATCTTCTGATTTACTCCCCTGGATACCTGTTTTGATAACCACCGCTAATATTACGATGCAGTTTGGCTCTAAGCCACTGTTTGAAAACATTTCTGCCAAATTTGGCAACGGCAACCGTTACGGCCTAATTGGTGCAAACGGATGCGGCAAGTCTACTTTCATGAAAATTTTGAGCGGTGAACTTACACCGACTTCTGGCAATGTCTCTATGGCACCGGGTACTAAACTCGGTATTTTAAGTCAGAACCAATTTGCATTTGAAGAATTTAGCGCAGTTGATACCGTTATCATGGGTGACCGTGAATTATGGGAAGTAAAACAAGAACGCGACGCTATTTACAGCAAGCCTGATATGAGTGAAGCAGACGGTATGCGTGTTGCCGATCTTGAAACTCAGTTTGCCGAAATGGACGGTTACACAGCTGAAGCGCGAGCAGGCGATATATTGAGCTCTGCCGGTATTGATGAAAGCTACCATTTTGGCCTAATGAAAGAAATTGCACCGGGTAAAAAAGTGCGTGTTCTTCTTGCTCAAGCCTTGTTTGCAGAACCTGATATTTTGCTACTTGATGAGCCAACCAACAACTTGGATATTTACACCATAAGCTGGTTAGCAGAAGAGCTAAACAAGCGTAAATCTACCATGATCATTATTTCCCATGATAGACACTTCTTAAACTCTGTGTGTACTCATATGTCGGATATTGACTACGGTGAACTTCGTACTTACCCGGGTAATTACGACGATTACGTTCAGGCTGCAATGTTAGTGCAAGAGCAGCTGCACAACGAAAATGCGAAGAAATCTGCTGAAATTGAAGAGCTTCAGGGCTTTGTTGCTCGATTCTCAGCAAACGCGTCAAAAGCAAAGCAAGCCACTTCGCGAGCTCGCCGTTTAGAAAAAATTGAATTATCTGAAGTGAAAGCGTCGAGTCGCCGTAAGCCTTACATTGTGTATAAACAACACAAAAAACTGCATCGCTTAGCCATAACTCTTGAAGAGCTGGGTCACAGCTATCCCGACCTTCCGCTTTTTAGCAACGTTAACTTGTTGCTTGAAGCAGGTCAGCGACTGGCGATTATCGGTGAAAACGGTGCAGGTAAAACAACGCTACTTAAAACCTTAGTGGACGATTTAGAGCCTACAATGGGTAACATTAAGTGGGCGGAAAACGCAGCGATAGGTTACATTCCACAAGACAACGCCAAATACTTCGCTAAAGATATGACGTTGTTTGACTGGATGAGCCAGTGGCGCAGTCCAAAGCATGATGACCTTCAAATAAAAGGTATGCTGGGACGCTTACTGTTTACCTCTGACGACTTCAATAAGAAAGTGCAGGTGTGTTCAGGTGGTGAGAAAAACCGCCTCTTATTCGGCAAGCTAATGCTTCAAGATATCAACGTACTTGTGCTAGATGAACCTACCAACCACATGGATATGGAGTCTATCGAAGCGCTCAATAATGCTATTTACAAATTTGATGGCACGGTTATTTTTGTTAGCCACGACAGAGAGTTCGTTTCTTCGCTAGCCACTCAAATTATTGAAATAAAAGATCAAGAGCTTAACCACTTTGATGGTAACTACGACGAGTTCTTGTCACACAAAGAAATAGCGTAAATTAACGTTTTAAACGTTATATACAAAATAAGGTGGCGCAAGCCACCTTATTTATTTAAACCACGTCTACCCTTCACACTATTGTGCACAAAACCCTTTTCCTATAGAACCTCGTCTCTTTCGGCCTTGTTACTATTGGCCCAGTTACTATCTGCCTTATTCCTTTAAGAACGTTTTACTTTACGTCTTCTTTCACTCTATCGTTTTGCGCTCTCCACTTGTAAAAAGTACCCTATTGCACCGCGCTGAGCGTTTGTTTTTGGCGCGCATAACGATTGCTGTATATCATTAGGCAATAACGGAATATAAGTTTGCGCAAGTCCACCCACCACACACACTGGCATTACTGATGAATCGCCTGCTGTTTTACAAAAGCTTCGATAGTACTCGTTCAGCGTGATTATGATGGAGTGAATGTAGCGTGCGCCTTCGCGAATAATCTCGGTAGCTGTTTTGCAGCCTGCTTCATGACACGCTGTAACAAGGGGTGCCAACTCTCCATAATGACTTGGTTTGTAAGAGGAGGTAATGGTAACAACATCGCTAGCTGTGCGTGCTTGGAGTTGCTCAACCACTCGCTTTGCAAGCGCGCTTTCTTGATGAACACCATCCATCGTAAGTAAGGTAATTTTGACTGCTTGAAGACCAAGCCACGCTGCGCTGCCATTGTCGCCTAAACTAAGTCCATAACCACCAATATCTTTAAATGTGCCATCGCGATGACACGTTGCCGCCGAGCCAGTGCCGCAGATAATTAGGCCACCGCTTGCACCTTCATGGGCACCAAAGCAGGCGGCATGCAAATCGCTCATTACGTGAATGCGTTTAAACGGCATTGGCAATGACAGAAAATAGGTCTTTGCTTTAGGAATGTTGGCGCCTGCAAGCCCAGCCATTACCACTACGTTTGAAAGAGAAAGCGACAGGTTGGCATCGGCTATTGCTGCTTTGCATGCACTCACTATTGATTGCAGTGCCTGTTGGGGGTCGCTCATAATATTTGATGCCCCAGAGACTCCCTCTCCCACTATTTTTCCATCGCTACTTTGCAACACAGCCCGACAGTGTGAACCTCCGCCGTCGATGCCAATAATGTATTCGTGCTTCACCATTTTCTCGTCAATTTACTTCATATTACTTTGCTTCATATCCCTCCACTCTATCACAAGCCCTATCATCAACTAAGATGGTTTTTATCACTTGCCACGATTTCATTTTAAAAAACCGCCTGCAGATAAATCTAACGCTTAGTCAGAGGGCAGCAGCAACACTTGGTTACACTCACTCACGCATAGTGCTGATCAATTACGACCCATTGAATGTATTCTTGTTTTAGGTTTTATTTTAAGTTCTGTTTTAAGCTCTGTTCAAACTCTGATTTAAACGTTGCTTTAAACGGTCGAATACATTGCTATTGAAAAGGAGGCTCGAAATTGAAAATACAAACAGGTTTAATACTTAGCGGCTTGCTGTCGGCACTAACCGCGTCTACATTTACGCACGCCCAGGCTCCACAACAACCTCAAGGCTGGATGTATGGTTTTGGCATTAGCGTATCGCAAGATGTCTACGCGGGCTTCGATAACCGAATTGTTCCTATTCCTATTATTGGTTATGCCGGCGAAAAACTCAGGGTGTATGGGCCTTTTGTTAGCTATCAAGTATTTCAAAAAGAGGGCTTCTCAGTCGATGCACAATTGGTTCCCGTGTTTGCCGGTTACGAGGAATCCGACAGCTTTATCTTTGAAGGAATGGACGATAGAGACTTTAGTTTTGCCGCTGGAATAAGTGCAAATTACAACACGCAAAGCTGGACATACTCCTTATCCACCAATACCGATATGCTAGGTAAATACGATGGTTTTCAAGCCACTGCGCGAATAGGCAAACAATTTAGAGTAAATGGCTTTTTGATTGAGCCCTCTGTTGGTCTTAGCTTTCAAGATAATAACTATGTGGATTATTACTACGGCGTGCGTCCTGAAGAAGTCACTGCATTTAGAGGTTTGTATGAAGGCAGCAGCGCGACAAATACCGAAGTAAGAGTCGCAGTGTCTACGGGTAAGTTTTTAGGCGGCATGACGCGAGTTGACGTCGGCGCTACATTTTTTGATAACAGCATAAGTGACAGCCCACTCACCGATGACGACACTGCATTGAGCGCTACGCTGGTTTACACACGCATGTTTTAAAGAGATTTAAAACCAAGAGCGAACTTATTGACATTGGTTATGATAGCGCACAATAAAGAATCGTTTTTAACGTGCGCTTTTAAAAGTGAGCTTTCATCACAGGCTTATTCGCAGCACTCGATTAATTATTAAAAGCCGCAGTTTCCCAAAGTGGTACCGTAGATAAGCTATGTTTGTAACTACCTGATGTTTCTTTCGTACTGTACGACAAATACATCAGTGTTTTTGATTCTTCATCGTAAATGCGGCGAAGCTTCATGTTTTTAAAAAACACACTTTTAGATTTTCTAAAAATCACATCACCAGAGGGCGATTTATCAATGTTCGCTAGCATTTCAGCTGTTATCGGCCCGGTTTGTCTGCAGGCAATCGCGCTATCAGACGGATCTGAAAAGTCTAAATCGGCCTCAATACTAGAAATATGACAGGTAACGCCTGTTACTATGGGGTCTACTAACGCGTCTATCTTAATATCTTTGGTAGTAAATAAACCAAGAGACACATCGCCTACTTCACTATCACTGCAGCCTGTAATTGCCATTATTACCAATAGTACTGCACCAACAGACCATTGTTTAATTAACGCGCCCACGTCAGATACTCTCCCTTCACAAGTCATTGCTTTCTCCATAGTATATTGTTTGCACAGCATGGCGATTGTGGCCTATATGCCATGCAAAAACTAGCCAATTTATTAGTTCTGTCGTTTGAAAAATAAGACGTGTATCACTATCTCTCGGAACGACTGAGATAGAACGCCAACACTAGCTAACTAATTGAGTTTGATTTCTACCGCTTTTTTTAGCGATGTAAAGCGCGCTATCTGCAACGTGAATATTTTTAGAAATAACCTCACTGTCGCTGATATCCTCTTGCTTCACATTGGCTATGCCAATGCTTACCGTAAGATGTTTATTATCGGGTAGGTCAATGTCTCGGACGGCTTCATGAATTCTATCGCAATAAAAAAACGCATCGTCAACGTTGGCATTATAAAGAACTAATAAAAACTCTTCGCCACCCCATCGCGCGACTAAATCACTTTCTCGTACAACGCCTTTTAGTACGGCGGCAAGTTTTATTAAAACCTCATCGCCATACTCGTGACCGAAATTATCATTTATAGGCTTAAAAAAGTCGATATCGATGAGTACTAAGCATAAAGGTACGTACTTGCGTTTTATGAGCGTGATTATTTTATTAAGGTCGGCGGTTAGTGCACGACGATTTAATAATGATGTGAGCGGGTCTAGCCGAGTTAGTCGAGTGAGCTCCTCGGTTTTTGCTTCCAAATTCTCGCGAGCAGAAACAAGCTCTTGGTATAGCTTGTCTCGCTCTTGAGCAGGATAAATAGCCCAGTAAAGCGCCGCTTCTTTCAACGTAATATGGGCCACAGCAGGAACACGCTCGCCAGTATGAGTCAAAAGCGTAAGTTGAACCTCTTTACACATCCCATTACTTAACAAAATAGGCTTTAAGTAACTCTCGTAAAAAATCAGTGACGCTTTAGACAGCATGTCATTGATGCCAAACGAGCCGTCAATGCTCTGTAACCCCAGAAAACTCTCTGCATAAGTATTGCAGGTAAGTAAATGGGTGGTCTCAATATGACTCACTAACAGCAGACAAGGGAAATGATCAAATTCTACTTGGTTCAACCCAAGAACTCCCCGATAGCACAAGCCACCTGCTCTGGTGTTGTCATGTGCAAGCAGTGCCCTTTGGCTTCTAAAACGATGAGTTCAGAGTGCTCTATTGCTTTATTCATGTAGCGGCCAACTTCAACAGATGCAAGGCTGTCATCTTGGCTTTGAAGTATCAGTGTTGGCGTGCCGAGCTTTGGCAAAAGGTACCTATCGTCTGCAAAAAATGTGGCTTTAGCAAAGGGTTTTGCGTAGCTGGGATCGGTAGAACAAAAGCTGTTTTCTAGCTCTTGGGTAAAAGCATCGTCGTTACCTTTGCCCATTACAATAGGGGCAAAATAATTGGCCCACCCAAGATAGTTTTTATCCATTAAATTGATGAGCTCTTCTAAGTCTTGTTTTTCAAACCCACCCATGTAATCGGGCGGGACATTTAAGAAACATGGAGAAGGACAAATCATGATCAGCTTGTTAATTAAGCCTGGGCGTTCGATTGCCGCGTGCATGCCAATGGTGCCACTCACTGAATGGCCTATAAAAATAATATTGCTTAGTTCAAGCGCATCACAGATTTCTTCAACGTCTTTCGCATAACCACACAGCTTTGAATATCTTTTTTTATCGAATGCACTAAGATCTGACTGTCCACACCCAACATAATCAAACAAAACGATTTTGTAGTCGTTTTCAAGATAAGGGATTAGATGGTCCCACATGCGCTGATCGCAACCAAAACCATGGGCTAGCAGTAGGGTAACTTCGCCGTTGCCAAAAAAACGCACATTGTTGCGCTTTATGATATCTGTCTCTAAGTACATATCTATTCTGCCGATATTTTTTGACAATAGGTGGTTTGCTTACCCTAGCTGCTGTTTTCCTAGCACAATGTCGGAGTTTTTCAAGGTAGTTGTCCGATTTTCTCGTTTTATGCTGCT
>CENT01097845.1_pt1 | contig 12228 bp, 9 predicted proteins | sample 530141 | NCBI WGS metagenome assembly CENT01 (sample SAMEA2591074, study PRJEB7988) | marine metagenome | isolation source: saline water (ENVO:00002010), including | reverse complement strand
GAAAACAGGCTCTTTTCGATTCAACAACAGTTAATCCGAACATAGCCGAAATCAAAGTTATCAACACGCCGCTAAAAGCTTACCTTAATAAACTAATCAAGATGTAATATCAGATAGTCAGGTTCGTAAATAGGGCGCTACATAAGGCTTATTGGCTGCGATCTCTTCATGACTCAGCCCTTTTAATTCGTAGGGGAATACCAACCAGTCTGAGGTTTCATGCAGGCAAAAGTCGGGCTTGAGGGTAGTGCGGTTATATCCACTTCGCTGATAAAGGGTGGCTATTCGGACTTTTTCGGGCATGTTTCGTTTGAGCTTGGTACTTAAGCGATTAATCACCGCAGTGATGTTATGGCCCGAACTGAACACGTCATCAACAATCAGCAAGCCGTCATCAATATTCAGATTTTCAATAAGGTACTGGGTTCCATGCACTCGTATGCGCTCAGGCGTTTCTACCATATTCTGGTATTCGGGCAATCCTGGATAAGAGGTTCTTAACGCTATATGGTCCGTTTGTACGCCCAGCGTTTGCAGGCACTCCTGCACGTAAATGCCTACAGCGCTGCCGCCGCGCCACAAGCCCACAATAAAGGTAGGCCGAAAACCACTTTCAAAAATCTGAACCCCTAAACGAAAAGAATCTTCAATAATCTGTTGTTCTTCAAGATAACGCTTTTCCACCGAGCATCTCCAGTGTGACACAATGCCATGTTAAGGCTACCATAGCACTTGACTGGCCGGTTAGTTAATACCTTTTACAGGACAAGCAATGAAAAGCAAAACATATTTAAATGCCCAGGGGTTGCTGGATGATTCATTTAAACTGGCAGCTCAGGTCTATGATTCAGGGTTTGAGCCGACTTTTATTATTGCTGTGTGGCGTGGCGGCGCCCCCATTGGCATAGCGGTGCAGGAATATCTGGCGTTTCATGGCATCGAAACCGATAACATTGCTATTCGAACGTCTTCCTATCAGGGTATTGATGATCAGGCCAAAGAAGTCAAAGTACATGGCTTAAACTACTTGGTTAAGAATATTCAGCATCAGGACAAGCTGTTAATAGTTGATGACGTGTTTGATAGCGGCCGTTCCGTGCAAGCCATCATTAATAAACTGACTGATTTGTGCCGCCTTAATACGCCGGAGGATATTCGTGTAGCTGTGCCATATTACAAGCCACAGCGTAATCAAACCGAACTGGTGCCAGATTATTATCTCTATGAAACAGAAGCCTGGCTTAAGTACCCGCATTCATTAGAGGGGCTCAGTGCTCAGGAGATTAAGGAAAACCGCCCTGAGTTGTATGAAATTCTGAAAGTACATCTTCAGCAATAATGCTGTTAAACGTTAGCTAAAATTCATGTTTTTTTGCCCCCTCAGCTCTACCGTCTTAGAATCGCTTTTTATACGGAATTTCGGCAATGCGCAAAATAACAATAGGCTCTTTGGTTTAATGGCAAATCAATGAAATCCGCTCTTATGTTTAGGGTAAACATTCTGAGAATCACTGCTTTTTGGAATTTTGTACTGTATACAATGCGATATCAAATGCCCTGGCAAACTCATAAGCAAAAGGGTATTTACCGGATTCTATCGCCTTAAAGGAAAAGCCTAAATGTACGGAGTTAGACGAAACGTCAGTAACAACCTTGGGAATGTATTCAGTTTTGTCGGTTTCATTGGCAATCGTCATTTCTACATAGGCTTTTTCAGTGAGTGAGCAATCGGCATTGCTACTTTTTAACATCTTATAAGCAGTTGAAATAGAGGGGACCTCTAAAAAGTTGATGAGCTGTGTATTGCGCTTATTTCTTATATCGAAATCAAGCCAGCCATCGTAGCCTGCAATATTTAATACTAACAAGCCGGCAAAACTGTCTGGCCATAAAACTGGAGTAGCAAGCTGCACATCTGGTCGACATATAACAACTACTTGCTCTGATAAAAGTGGCTGTGAATAAGGGTAGATCCACGGACGGTGCGGGCCGGAGTAATACGTGCCAACAATTCCCAGTGTTTCGCCATCTCTCACCTTACGAAGCCCGTCTTGCCAGCTCATAGGTTGAAGCTGGATATCATAATGAGGAAGTGCCTCATCCACTTTTTTAATCAAATCAACAGTAATACCCGATAATTTGCCACTTTCCATATAACTATACGGCTTATAATTGCTATCAGTAATTAACGTAACCTTAACTGGCTTATTGTCGGCATGAACAGTAAGTGGCATAAAAAGTGACAACGCTACTATTTTAAGTAAATGTAATCCGCTTTTATTTACAGGGTTTAATTTCATTTCTTCAGCCTTTTGGATTACTAAAATACTATTGCAAGTAATTTAAAGTGTTTTAATATGTTATACAATTAATAGTCAGCATATTACATTATGGACTAGCCCGGTGAACTGCATAGATAACCGAAATTCACGAAAAAAGTGGGTGCTTACAGGTTTGATTCGGGCACTACTCCTGGTAATAATCAACATGGCGGTTTGCCTGAATGTGTTGTCGGAAGAGCTTAAAGTTCGCGAATTGTATTTGTGGTCAGACAATCTAGAATTCGAAGTCTACAAAGAACAGATATCCAACGCGTTGCTTAAAGCAGAATCCCGGTTTGGTAAAATAAAACTGCTACCGGCCAACGCCAGCAGTTATAAGCGAGCGTTTGAACGGCTCCAGAATGACGAAGCCGGATTTGATGCCATGATTTCCGCGTCAAATTTAGCTCGTGAAGAAGGTCTTATTCCGTTGTATTTCCCCCTTGAGCGCGGATTGTTAGGCGTCAGACTTTGCCTTATCAGCGAAGCCGCTCAACCGGCTTATTCTTTAGTCAATAAAAATACCGATTTTAAGCACTTATCCTTAAGCATTGTCACTGACGAAAACTGGCCAGACAGTGAAATTTTGCAGTCAAATAACATTCCCATAGTTGAACTTAATTCCCATGCCGAACGCCTCGACTATACCAGACAAAACCAAAACGTTTGTTATTCGAGAAGTATTTTTGAGATTCAGTCAGAATTTGCGGAGGCTAAAGATCTCCTTATCGAAGCCGATTTTGTATTGGTGTACCCTCAGGCGGACATACTGTACTTTCGCAAAAATGCGTCGGCTCTAGTTGAGGCGGTTCAGTTTGGACTTGAACAAGCTTATGCTGACGGCTCATTTCAGGAAATTTATAATAAATATTTCAGAAAACTGATAGCAGATAATCAACTCTACGAGCGCAAGATATTATTTTTACATAGCCCCTTACTGTCTTCGGATGCGTTGAATAGTATAAATCAGTATGGGATATTCAGTTTCGTCAATCACCAGAATAAACAATGATGCGAAAGATAGTTTTACTTATTCTTATATTTATTGGAATGCGCTCTGTGTATGGTGCTGATGATATTGTCGTTTGGCACAGAACCTATGAAAAAATCGCGTTAATTGACATTATAGAGATGGCAGCCAAATTAAGTGAACCGGAATTCGGACCTTACACAATAAGACCATCGCGGGTTATTGAACAGGGTCGGGCATTTATTAGTTTGGCAGAAGGTGAGCTCCTTAACGTAATGGTTGCAGGCATTAGCAGCGAACGTGAAAGGCTGGGCCTACCTATTTATGTTCCATTAGACAGAGGGTTACTCGGATTCAGAGTGTGTTTGCAAAATAAAACCGCCAGGTCGCTGAAAAAAATAACATCATTAACTGACTTTATGAATAACCGCATTGTTGTTGGAGTGGGGTCGCACTGGCCGGACAGAGAAATACTGGAATACAATGGGCTAAAGGTTATGCATAGTCCTGTGTACGAACAGTTGTTCCCGATGTTACATAAAGGTCGTTTCGATTGCTTTTTACGAAGCATGCATGAGGTTGATCAGGAGTTGGTAACCTACCAGGAGTATGAACTCCAGGTAGATAAGTATATATCAATTATCTACCCGCAGGCTGACTTTGCTTTTGTGAGTGTGAATCATCCCAGAATTCATAAACGTTTACAGTTGGGGCTAAAAAAAGCGATAGCACAAGGTTTATTTAGTGAGCATTTTGAAAAATATTACGCTGCCACGCTGAAAGAACACAATTTATATGGCAGGAAATTAATCATACTAGAAAATCCTGATCTATCGATAGAAGCTTTCGACGCCATTAACGAGTATGGCCTTGCTAGTTTTGCTTTAAATGTACCCAAAAGACCGTAGCTGAGAACGGTTAGAATTTAATGTCGCTGATGTCCCTGGTGAAGGGCACTAATTCCGGCGATAAACGGGTCTGAGAAAGCCCCCGTTTATCGCTCAAAGTCATTAGAGTGAAGTTTACTTACAGTGGTTACCAGCCGTAAACCTCAATTGCATAGTCCTTTGAAATATAGCCATTTCGAATATCGTCCTGAAGTGTTTTTCGATTGCGTTTTTTCGGATCGCCGTAGCCTGCGCCATTAGCCGTAATCACTCGTACCGTGTCACCAGCCTGCAAACTGAGCTCACTTTCCATGGCATGACGGGTGGGGGCCTGTTGGGGACGCAAAATCTCTATCCGGTTTGTCGTACCATCGAATCCACCGTTGAGACCCCAGGGTGGCACAACAGAGCGGGTATAAGCGCAGGTTAAGAAGCTATCGTTCGATTTAATACGGTAATCCACAACGATGCCTTTGCCACCACGATACTCGCCAGCTCCGCACTCTTCGGGGTTTAGTGCAACCTGATCAACCGCTACGCCATACCGGACTTCGGCAATTTCGGCCGGGCAATTAAAAGTATCACCATGCATGGCCGAGAATACAGCACTAGCGCCGTCGCCCATAGCACTTGCTCCCCATCCCCCCATCTCGGGCTCTACTATCGAATAATGTTGGCCGCTATCAGGGTGTTGCCCTCCTAAAATGGTGGCACATATTGATGCAAAGTTGCCTGCCGGTAACGCGCCTGGAATTTGCTCAGCCAGGCAACGCCATAATACATCGTTAAGACGGATCATAGTTTCAAAATAAATGCCGCAGGCACCGGGTGCCTCAACATCATAAATAGAGCCCGGACGAGTAATTACCTCAAGGTTTCTGAACGAACCTCCGTTAGTTACATCGCGGTCACCCACCAGCGATAATAGCAGCATTCGACAGGCCAACAGGGTACCATCGCGGGACAAATTCAATGGACCGGGCACCTGAGCAGGTGCCTGGGTTAAATCAATGGTCAGGTGCTCGTTATTAACGGAAATAGAAACAGCCAGCTGACTGTTGTCGTCCTGTGGTTCAGTCAGTTGATAGGTACCATCAGGCAGATTACAAACTGCTGTTCTTGCCTTCGCTTCACCGAAGTCCAGATAGTTGTCTAGCGCAGCAAGAAACAGGGCAACACCAAATTTTTTGGACAGCTCTTGCAGACGGCGAGTGCCTAGCCGAAGTGCAGCAATCTGGGCCCATAAGTCACCCTGCAAAAAGTCAGGCATACGTGAATTGTGGGTAATAATATCCAGTACGCTATCAATAGGTTGATCGTCCTGAAATATTTTAATTGCCGGGATACGGATCCCTTCCTGGTATATATCTACGGCATCCGGACTCATTGAACCAGCGGATTTTCCTGATACATCATTCCAGTGCGCAATATTCGCAGTCCATGCAATTAACTGTTGTTCGGCAAAGACAGGTTTAACAAAGATCACATCATTGAGGTGGGTGACGCCACCGAAATAGGGGTCATTCGTCACATAGATATCACCGTCTTTAATGTTTTCAAGGCCGAACTTACCAATGATAACCTGCACCGTTTTATCCAGAGCTCCAACAAATGCAGGGATCCCTGAGCCTGCACTGGCCAGTTCACCTTCAGCGGTGGTTATTGCTGTCGCCATATCCAGCACCTCATAAATAATTGGGCTCATGGCGGTTTTAGCTATCATTAAGAACATTTCTTCACTGGTTGCCCGCAGTGAACTTTGAATAATTTCCTGCGTGATCGCATCAATTTTCATCATTAAACTTCCTCGGGCAAATGAATAATAACATTGCCATATTCATCAAGTTCAGCACATTGCTGGGGGTGAATAACGATTGTTGTGCCAGATTGCTCAATGACAGCGGGGCCGGTCAGTTGCATACCTGGAGCCATTAAATCACCGTCGTAGAGGGGTGTTTTATGGCGGCCGTCATCATCAAAATCGACCCAACGCTCACCTTTAATGGTTTGCGTAATGTCCAGGCCGGTTTTGTTCAACGGCATCATCATAATTTTGCCGACATCGACAGAGGCACAAACATGCAGACCAATTATTTCTATAGGGACGTCCAAACGATAGGAGTATTCCTGTTCATAGGCCTGGTGGAAATTGTTGGCTACCTGTTGTAATTGATCAGACGAAAGAGTTCGCGCCATCTCAACTTCTATGGCGTGTTCCTGGTTTTGATATCGCAGACGCGCATAAACCTTAAACTCAACCTGATCTTCGCGGATATTCTCGGCGTTGAAGGCGTGTAATAATTCACGGCATAGCTGCTCTACCTGTTCAGATATTTGCGGCAGTGTTTGTGCTTGCCAGGGGGTTATGTAAGTTAAATATTTATCGCGGCGTAAATCTGATACCAACATTCCCCATGCCGAGAGCACTGCTGCGTTAGCCGGGATAATAACTTTTTTCATGCCTAATTCTTTCGCTAGCGCCGCTGCATGCATGGCACCGCCCCCACCAAAGGCAACCAACGCAAAATCCCGCGGATCGTGGCCACGGTTTACCGAGACCAGTTTCAACGCATTAACCATATTATTATTGGCAATACGAACGACCCCCCGGGCAAGTTCATCTGCAGATAAGTCAAGCTGTTGCGCGAGTTGGTCAAGGTGCTTATCGACTTGCGACATATCGGCCGTCACACTACCACCGCAGAAAAAGTCCGGGTTAATGCGACCTAAGGCCAGATTAGCGTCTGTAGTGGTTATGCCGGTACCGCCTCGCCCATAAGCAACGGGACCAGGGCTGGCTCCAGCGCTCTGAGGTCCCACATGTAAACGGTTAAATTCATCACACCAGGCGATGGAACCGCCGCCATTACCAATTTCAATCAGGTCAACCACTGGTACCATAATGGGATAGCCTGCGCTTTTATGGTTACGTTCGATGTAGTAATTCGACGTAATGGGCAGGGCACTCTCACTAATTAAGCTGCACTTTGCCGTAGTACCGCCAATATCCAGGGCGATAATATTGGTTTCACCAATCAAACGGCCAATGTATGCAGCTGCTGCTACACCGCTCGCAGGGCCCGACTCAACCATGGTAATAGGCACTTGTTTAGCCGCTGCCAGTGTGTCTACGCCACAGTTCGACTGCATGACGTAAAGCTTGCCGTTAAATCCATCGGCATGCAGGCCATCCTGAAGGTGCTGTAAATATCGCTCGGCAGTGGGTTTAACATAAGCGGCAAGGGCTGTACTACTGGTTCTTTCATACTCTCGCCATTGCCGACATATCTCACTGGACGTAATCACAGACAAGTCCGGTTTGGCCTTTTTTAGTATATCGGCGAGCTGTTGCTCATGCACCGGATTACAATAAGCATTCAGCAAACAAATGGCGACTGATTTCACTTGTTGTTCACTGAGTTGAACGATTAGCGCGTCAAGCTCATACGCTGCTAATGGTGTTTCAATATGGCCGTGATGGTTGATTCGCTCGGTGATTTCAAAGCGCAAACTGCGCGGAATGAAGGGTTCTGGTTTACTGTAGTTAAGATTAAAAAAGTCGGGGCGGTTACCGCGCCCAATCTCTAACACATCCCTAAAACCACGAGTAGTAATTAATGCAGTGGCTTCGCCTTTGCGCTCAGTGAGAGCATTAATGACGACCGTTGTACCATGAGTCATCATAGTGACATCTGATAGTGTTATTCCGGCTTTGTGTATAACATTGAGCACGCCTTGCTCAAAATTTGGCGGTGTTGTGTCTGATTTGGACGTTTTTATTATCTGGTGTCCCTGTTCATCCTGAACAAACTGTACCAAATCTGTAAACGTTCCCCCCACATCGGTGGAGACATAATTTTTCATCATTCAGATACCTTTATCTAACGAATACTGTAACAGGGCTGAAGTAAACCACGGGTAAAATTGTTGCAGGGTATTGATTTGAGCAGGGCCATACTGTCCTTCGGCGGCGAGAATATTCGCTGAACCTATTAGCTGCTTATTGATTATTACCGGCAGATTAATTACCGCACCAAGCCCCAACGCAGCAATGGTTTCGTAATCGAAGAAAACGTCCTTAATCGCCGCCAGTGAATTCGCCACAAAGATTTGTTTGTCTCTGATGACTTTATCAGTCCAGGCGTTTTGCGGATATGACTTGGTACCGGATAGCGGATAAACGATTTCATTGGATGAGTAAACCCGGGTCGCCAATTGCCGCTCATCGTCTACTTCACTGAGGGTAAACAACCCTACTGGGCAGGCCCTTGCGAGGTGTTGATACAACACTTCGCAAGCCTGGGCTAAGGGGCGAGTTTCAAAGGCGCTATTCAAACTGATAGATTGCATCGTGTTACTCAAAATCCCAACGAACTTCAACACCATACGATCGTGGTATGCCAGGTTGAACAAAACCACCTAAAACGTACTCAGCGTTGTATTCTTCATCAAGCAGGTTTTTGGCCCACAGAAAAACACTCCACTTGCCATCGTCACTTAACAACCCAACACGGCTACTGACCAGGTTTAATGCGCTGCGCTGAGTCGTGTTATTGGGTTCCCAGTACTGTGCCCCCCGACGTTCCCAGTCCACTCTGAAAGAGCCGCTCCAACCATTGAAAACAGGCTTTAAATAGCTGACCCCGGTATTAAAGGTGTAGTCGGCTACATAAGGCGCTTTATTACCGATGGCTGCCGGCTCAAGTGAATAGGCCTTGATGTCGCTATCGGTGATTCCGGCATTGACATAAAATGACAACGCATTGGTTATTTGCTGTTTATATTCAATTTCACCACCTGACAATTCAACTTCATCAATATTCGTCAGTACCTGGGCGCCAACATCGCCAACAAACAAGTAATAGTGTTGATTGTCGATGGTATTGTGGAAAACAGAGGCGTTAAACTGGGCGTTTAATGCTGGCAGTTTCCCTTTCAGGCCAATCTCAACGTTTTCAGTTTCTTCGGCTTTGTATAAATCATTGACGCCTACCAGGCCAACACTCTCAGCTGCTTCACCAACGCCACTTTGATTGAAGCCACCACTGCGAAAGCCCTGAGCATAGGAACCATAAAGACTGATATCCTCAATACCTTTATAAACGATTGAAACTTTGGGCTGGAATTTTGAAAACTCAGCCTTGCGTACTTCACCACTGCTAGTATCAAAACTCAGCGGCGCTTTATTGATTTGCTCACGTTCGTCTTTGTCGTACCGGCCGGAGACAGTCACTTCAGTAGTAGAGGTCAGATCATAGTTAATCTGGGCGAATACAGCTTGTGCAGTATTGTCGTTATCATCGGCTAAAAAGCTTGTCAGCGGATTAGATGCTGTGGCCAAGCCGGGATCCCGTTGTATGCGATTGATACCTAATCCCAGATCATAGCCGGTAGACGACGAGATAAATCGATCAGTTTGCAGGTAATACACACCCGCAATCCAGCGTAGCCGACTATCACTATCTGAGGTAAACCTGAGTTCATAGCTATCGGCGTTGGTATCCAGATACTGAGTCTGAGTGCCGTCCAGCACATATTCGCCAAATAGCGAAGTGAGTGAGTTGTAGCGAGAGTAGGGAAGTTGATCGCCGGCAATATATTCTTCGATGGAGTCCTGTGCTGCGGTAAAAGTAGCGGTACCTGTCGCTACCTGCCAGTCAAGCTTTAAGGCAATTGAAGAAATCGTCCTTTCGTTCTGGCCCAGGTTATTCGCCTCGATATCCACAGTAGTATCATTGGCGTCATCTATACCGAACAAGGGCTGATACACATAGTTAAGTGCACCACCATCCGTATCAATATAGTTTAGTCTTAGATCCGCGCTAAAGGTTTCGTTAATCTCCCACACAAAACGCCCTCTGGCACTACTCTCATCCTGAAAATCAACGGGGGTATTAAGATATACGTTGTCGATTAACCCATCGAACGTCTTAACCGCGCCGGAAACACGGTACCTGAAATTCTCGGTTACCGGGCCAGAGATACCAGCCGTTAACATTTGTAGTCCACCGTTACCTAAATCGAGTTCGGCAAAACCGGTTGTAAAGTCATCCGGCATTTTGGTGGTAATATTAATTGCCCCACCGATAGCATTACGGCCATACAAGGCACCTTGTGGACCTTTAAGGACTTCAATCTGGGCAATATCAACCAATTCGGCATTAAACTGATTCGGACTCACCTGTAAAACACCATCAACCGAAATGGCAACAGGCGATTCGCCGTTCCTTACCTGAGAGAGACCCCGAATGGTGATGAAACTACTCCCTGCGTTTTGCGCTTCGGTTAATGTCACATTGGGCGTTAAACCAATAAAGTCCGCCGGCCGCTCGATGCCCATTTCCTGAATTTCCAGCGCACCAAAAGCAGTGATAGCAATCGGCACATTTTGAATGCTTTCTACCCGTTGACGTGAAGTAACTTCAATAACCTCAAGCATTTTTTTATCCTGCGGCGCTTCTTGCGCTGAAGCAATGCCTGAAGCTGCGCTTGCGCCGAATAACGCACTGAGTATCGCGATGCGCAGCTTTGTGGGTTTAGGATGGGGCGATGTGTGCATTGGTCTATCCTCAAATATTATTTTTCGCAGGCTGGGGCGATCATTTAGGCCACAACCGGTTGAAAACAAGCGTATGAAAATAAGAGGTTGATGACTACAAGCCGAAGGGGTAGGATAAAAACATCACTACCCGTTTGGGTAGTTATATAAAATGGGCTGAACCCAGCCGTCATACAGGTAGATAAGCTCCCATCGCTATGCAGGACTCGTCACTGATTCAGCAAAAATTCACACCTCCCATACAGCACTTAAAGGTATGTCAGCGTAGTGATCTAATGGCTAAAATTGATACCGCCGGACCGCTGTTGCTAACCCAGGTAGTAAGTCCCGCAGGGTATGGTAAGACAACATTTTTATCGCAATATGCGGCACATGTAGCAGCGCAGGACAGTAATGTTACGGTAGCCTGGTTTTCTTTGGAAAGCTCAGATAACGAGGAAAATCAGTTTTTCCGATTGATCAGTGCTGCAATGGCCCATCTGAATATTGTTAGCTGGACATCACTTCAATCGAGCAACAATGCAAACAGTCAGATGCTCGATAACTTTAGTCAGGATATTCTGGATGCCCTGATCAAGTATTCCAGGCCTGTGGTCTTTATTTTTGATGACTTTCATCATATTCGTTCGCGGCGGATACTTCAGTTTGTCGAGGAATTACTGAGCATCAAGGCAACCGGTCTCCACTTACTACTGGGCTCAAGAGTCACCCCGAACATGAATATCGGCCATTTAATAGTGTCAGGAACGGCCTTGCAGCTTGAAACCAGTGACTTACGTTTCTCCCGGACCCAGGTACAGGAATTACTGGGTGAAATTATGAATGAAGAGGATCTGAATGCCTTTTATGAGCGTTCGGAAGGATGGCCTGTTGCAGCCCAGCTTGCCAGCATATGGTATCGTCAGCGCCCGCAAAGCAATTACCGTGATATCGTTGCTGGCAGTAGTGAAATGCTCAATCGCTATTTAGAAGAACAAGTGTTTAGCTCACTTGCTGATGAAACGCAGGAGATCATTCTGGGGATTTGCTTTCTGGAAAGATTTAGTGCACAGCAGGTAGATTACATGCTGCAACGTGACAACAGCCTGGAAATTCTGCAACCACTGTTTACGGATTACGCTCTGTTATTGCCGATCAACGAAGCCCAGTTTTCTTTTCGTTTTCACCACTTATTTGCGTCATTTTTACAAAAAAAGGCACTGCAGACATACGGCAGTCACTTTATCAGGGACATGCGCTTAAGAGCATCCTCCTGGTATGTGATACAAGATGAAGTATTAGAGGCCGTTAACCAGGCTATTAAAGCGGATAGACCCGAGCATGCCATAGAATTGATAAAGCAAGGGGGAGGGTGGCAAATTGTTATGACAAAAGGAATTGGGATTGCAGAGTCTCTGGTCAATCAATTTTCTACCGATATTATTTCGTCTTCGGTGACTTTAAGTTTGGCTATGTTCGGATTAACTGTTGTTGAATCGAAAAGAGCCTGTT
>CENT01004249.1_pt1 | contig 12236 bp, 11 predicted proteins | sample 530141 | NCBI WGS metagenome assembly CENT01 (sample SAMEA2591074, study PRJEB7988) | marine metagenome | isolation source: saline water (ENVO:00002010), including | reverse complement strand
GTATAGGACAAAGGTATGATTGACAACATAAAAGAAGAAAACGGAGTTATGCTCCAAGGACATATTAAGATAACTGATGCTAAAACCGGCGAAGTTATTGTTGATAAACGTAATGCTATCCACTACGAAAACATGAGTATTTCACTTGCAGAAAGTTTAGCAAATGCAGGTCAAGGCACAATTTACCAGATGGCATTTGGTAATGGAGGAACTAGTATTGACCCTACTGGAATTATTACATACCTTACACCTAACAGTACAGGTACTAATGCTAGCCTTTATAACCAAACGTTTATTAAAGTTGTTGATGATAGAAGTGTTAATAACACAGATCCTGCAAGAAATAAGATTGAATCAAGACACGTAAGTGGTACAAACTATACAGACATTGTAGTAAGTTGTTTACTTGATTATGGTGAACCTTCAGGACAAGATGCTGTAGATAACGCAACCAATGCTGACAGTTTATATGTTTTTGATGAACTAGGACTAGTAAGTTATAGTCCATCAGGACAGGGTAGATTGTTGACACATGTAATTTTCCACCCAGTACAAAAAAGTTTGAATAGATTGATTCAAATTGATTATACTGTGCGTGTACAAAGTTTGTCAGGATTTAGTGAATAATGGCTTATACAATTAACTACTCAGATACTAACAAAGGCACTATCTCAATTGAAGATAGTACAATTAATCAGCAAACAAGTCTAGATATTCCTGGACGTAACACAACTAGTTATGGGTCAGTTATTGCAGAAAACTTTTTGAAGCAATTAGAAAATTTTGCAAATACATCAGCACCACGTAATCCAGTACAAGGACAATTATGGTATGATAGTTCAACAGGAATTGATACTTTAAAACTATATGACGGAACAAGTTGGGTAAATGCTAGTGGATTGAAAAAAGGAAACACAGCACCAGATGTAGCAAATGCATTACAAGGCGACCTTTGGTCAGATACAGATAACAATCAGTTATATATTTTTACAGGTAGTGGTTGGACACTAGTTGGACCTGAATACAGTGACGGTTTGTTAACAGGTGCAAAGCCGGTTGTTGTTACAGGTAAAGATGAAGTTCTTTATACTATTCTACAACTTGAAGTAGGCGGTAATCCTATTGCAATTTATTCTACAAGAACATTCCAACCTAAAAGCACAATAGCAGGATTTACAATCATACAGCCAGGATTAAATTTATCAAATTCAAATATCGGAGGCGATGGCATAGGAAAATATTTTGGTACAAGTGAAAAGGCAGAAAATTTAGTTGTTGCAGGCGCAAGCGTAGCGTCAACTAATTTTTTAAGATCAGATGTAGCAAGTACATCATCGCAAAAATTAACAATTAGTAATAACTCAGGTTTACAAGTAGGACAGGATGCTATTGTTACCTTTGATGTACAAGGAACTTCAGGAGTTGTTACAAACCTAACATCAGGAGCACCGATTGATTTCAAAGTAAACAATTTAGGTGTACAGGCAAATGTAATTAGAATTGACTCAACTGAAAAAGTTGGTATTAATACACTGTCACCTGCAGAAGCATTAGATGTTGCAGGATCAATTCAAACAAGTGCAAATTTAATTGTACAAGGAACTACAGATAGTGCAAGTATAGGAACAGGTGCAGTCAAAATTAGTGGCGGTGTTGGAATTGCAAAAAAATTATTTGTTGGAACAGATTTAAGTGTAGCAGGATCAAGCACAGTTGGTGCAATAACACCAATTGCAACACAACAATATTCTTTAGGAACAAGCGACAAGCGTTGGTCAGCTGTACATGCTGTTGAGTTTAGAGGTAACTTAATTGGTAACATTACAGGTACAGTAACAGGTGGTTCTACAAACGCAAACAAATTAACAAGTGCGTCAACTTTCCAACTTACAGGAGATGTAAGTTCAAACCAAATTACATTTGATGGACAGGTTGGCGGAACAACTAAAACATTTAATACTGCAATTAGTAATACTTTTATTGCTAACAAAACTCTTGCTACTACACCTAATAATGATGACGAAATTATTATAAACAGGATTTCAGGTGATGATACAGGTGTATTTAAAATATCACAAGCCGCACTTGTAAGTAGTGTGCCTGTCATTCCAATTGGTACTATTGTGCCATTTGGTGGAGTTAACACACCGGCAGGTTGGTTATTGTGTGATGGTACAGAAGTTAGAATTGCAGATTACTTGACACTTTATAATACAATACAATATCAATTCAAAGACCAAAGCCAAGTACAATCAGGATTTTTTGGATTACCTGACTTTAGAGGTAGATTCCCACTAGGTGCTGATAATTTGGGCGGATCTAGTGCTAACAGAGTATCAGATGTAAACGCTGATACAGTTGGTTTAGCATCAGGTGTTGAAAGTAGAGCTATTGACGTTAAAAACTTACCTGAACACGAACATGATTTAAGATCTCCTAAAGGTGCTCAGTTTTATGTTATACTTGATGATAGTGGTGTTCAGCAAGACGCTGATACTATTCCTTATGATGCTCCTACAGGATCAAATGCAGGACAAGCACGTACTTCATCAGGCGGTGTTCTAAATAGAAGAAATATTCAATACAATGAAAGTACTGGATTAGAAGAATTTGAAACATTTGATATTACAGAACTAGGAACGCCATATAATGTTATGAACCCGTTCTTAACAGTCAAATACATTATCTACACAGGAGTCGGGGGCTAATATGGCATATCAAATTAATAAGACTAGCGGTGCATTACTTGTTAACCTAGCAGACGGGCAAATAGATACACTATCAACTGATATAACACTTATTGGTAAGAACTATACAGGGTTTGGTGAAAGTATAAATGAAAATTTTGTTAAGATGTTGGAAAATTTTGCCAACGCTTCGGCACCATCTAATCCGCTTGCTGGACAAATTTGGTGGGATACTTCAAATTCAAGACTAAAAGTTTACACAGGTACAGACTGGACAACAGGCGGCGGCCCTATAGTACAACCTACACAGCCAACAATGGTTGCAGGAGATATGTGGATCAACAATGATGCTAATCAACTTTACTTCTTTGATGGTACAGATTTAGAATTAGCAGGACCAATCTATAATGCTTTCCAAGGACGTTCAGGACCTGAAGTTGTTACTGTACTAGATAACACTGGTACAAGTAGAACTATTGTTAAGTATTGGGTCGGCGGAACTTTTGTTGGACTTTGGAGTAAAATAGGATTTACTCCACAGAACGTAGACACTATTCCAGGTTTTACTGGAGATGTTGTTAAAGGATTTAATGTTGTAGATAGTGATTTCATTTTTGCAGGAACTGCATCAAGGACATCTGCACTTGTTGATAGTAACAATGTTTCAAGAACTGCGGCACAATTCTTAGCTAGTGATTCAGATGATGCAACATCTGGTGCATTAACAGTTAGAAACAATAACGGTATTACAATAGGACTTACAGATAACAATGTTATTAAAGTAACATCAGAAGGTGTTATTAACGAAAACCAAGTATCAGGACAAAATTATACTTTTAGAATGACAACAAGTCTAGGTAAGACTGATGCAATGACAATAGATTCTGCGAACAGTAGAATTGGTATCTATAATACAAATCCAACACAAACATTAGATGTTGGCGGCAACATGCGTGTTGCAGGAAACTTGATTGTAGACGGAGATACTACCGAACTTGACGTACAAAAATTATTAGTAAGAGATAAAAGCATAGAACTAGCAAAAGGTGACGATAGTACATTGCTTGATGATGCAGGAGTTGACGAAGCAGGTATAACAGTAGCATCTTCCAACGGCAATAAAGAATTGCTATGGAGAAATTCAACAAATGCCTGGACATCAAATGTAAGTATTAACCTTACAGGCGCAAGTTCATTAAAATTTAATGGTGTCGACATAATTACAGGCTCTGCAGGTGTTGGTATTACTAGTATTGGTGCTTTGACATCAGCTAACATTGGTAGTTTCAGCTTCACAGGAGGCAATAATGTAGAAACTACAACAGTTGATGGCAGTGGTAACGGTATGAATATTACAGCGGCCGGCAATATTAACTTAGTTACACCAAGACAAATAAGAAATGTTAGTGATCCGACAGCAGATCAGGATGTTGCAACTAAAGCATATGTAGATAGTAGTATTAATTTAGAAGTTTTATCATTAGCATTAGATGTTACAGGACTAGGAACAGCAGGTACAACACAACAACATACAAATATTGCAACAATTTTGAATGATATTGCTCCTGCAATCACAAAACAGAACGGAACTGAAGCTAGAATACACTGTACAACTACTACAGGTGCTACGGCAACACTGACTGGTTCTGCTTTGAACACAGCATTTAACGAAAATACAGTGCTTGTACAACAAAAAGACAATAGTGGCAATGATGACGGCTCTGTAAGCGTTATTCAAAGTGCAACATTTAATGATGCTACTGGTAATATTACTAGTACAGTTACAAGAACACTTAAATTATTTAGAATTTCGTCAGGAGCGTGGGGTTATGTACAAGACTTGACTCCGGGGACTTTGATATAAATACATATAACACAATTAGGGGTTAATAAATGGCATACGTAATAAATTTAACAAATGGAGCGTCGTTAGTTACTGTTGAAGACGGAACCATTGATCAGAGTACTTCACTTAAATTAGTAGGTAAGAACTATGCTGGTTATGGTGAAATTCAGAACGAAAACTTTATCCATTTACTAGAAAATTTTGCTAGTGGAAATGCACCAGCAGGTCCATTATCTGGACAGGTTTGGTTTGATAGTTCATTAAAGAAATTAAAGTTTTATGATGGAACAAAATTTAGAACAACAGGTGGTGCTGAAGTTGGTACTACTCAACCAGTTGGTTTAACAACTGGTGATTTTTGGTGGGATAGCGGAAATAATCAGCTATATGCACAAAACGCAGATGGTGGATTTGTCCTAATTGGTCCACAATCTATTGGTGAAACAGTAAGTGCCATGGTTACTGCACAAGTGCGTGACAACAACCAAGTTAACAGAACAATTATTAAAGGTACAGTTGATGATGGTGTTGTGTTTATTATTAGTAATGCAGAATTTACTATTGATACTACAGACCCAGCCAACGCTATTACAGGATTTGATGTAGTACGTCAAGGTTTGACACTTAGAAATACAACTAGTTCAACAAATGGTATCACAAGTTCAGCACATAGATTCCACGGTACAGCAACAAACGCTGAAGCACTAGGCGGTGTTAGTGCGGCAAACTTCGTACAGAACACACCAGGACAAGAAAGTTCATTTGGTGAAACTGTTAGATTCTCAGATGATGGATATACAGTTGGTGCGGCAAATGATTTTAAATTCTTTGTTGATTCCACAGGTGCAGGTAACGAAGGTATTATTGAAAACACTGTAGGACAAAAAATAAGATTCAGAGTTAAGTCGCCGGGCGGTGTAACAACTGAAGTTTTCCAAATTCAGTCATCAGGATTAATTCCAACTACAACAGCAACATATGATATTGGTGATGCAACCTATAAGTGGAGAAACATATATGCTAATTCATTTAATGGACTAGCAACACAAGCGATTGCACTACAAGTTGGTTCTAATTATAGAACAGGTGACGTAAACGCAACAAACAACACAGTTGCAGTGCGTGATTCAAGTGGTAACATTGCCGCAAATGTTTTTAACGGTGTATCAACAAGTGCAAGATACGCTGACTTAGCAGAAAAATATACAACAGATCAAGAATATGCGATAGGAACAGCAATGTGTGTAGGTGGAGAAGCAGAAACTACAGCATGTAAATCAAGTTGCATGTGTATTGGTGTTATATCAGCAGAACCTGCATACTTAATGAACAGCGAGGCAGACGGACAAGCAATTGGTCTTAAAGGTCGTGTTCCAGTAAGAGTAAAAGGTGCTGTTAAAAAAGGTGAAGCAGTTTACGTTTGGGAAGATGGAGTAAGCTCAACAGTACAAACTACAGCGTTAGTTGGTATTGCACTAGAATCTAGTGATGATGAGTCAGAAAAACTAATCGAGTGTGTACTTAAAGTATAAGTATTAAAAAGGAAGTATTATGGCAGTAGGCGACACAATTACCGCGGCGCGGTACAACATTATTCAAGCAAGAATAGCGGCAATTATTGGCGTAGGATCAGGTGATGAAGGATACGGCCAGGCTAGAGCAAGTAGCACAGTTGCAGTGGGTGCAACAGTAACAGCACAAGACATGACAAATTTGTTTACTGATATGACAAAGATCAGACTACACCAGACAGGTAGTGTGCCAGCAGAGATTGCACAACCTAGCGTAGGCGACACAATTGAAGACTCAAACGCAACATCAAAAGAAGGTTATGCACAGTACGAAAGTTTAAGTACAACATGTCAAGCATCAAGATTGTCAGCGGCATCAAACCAATTAGGAATTCAAACAGGAACATCTAGTAGTAGATCAGCAAGTTGGTCAACTGATATTAACCATACATTCACAGTAACATTTGGTGGGTACAGTGTAACTAACGGAGACGGTTCGACAACCACAGTAAGTGGTGCAGATCATATGCGTGTATTTTTTAATGCAGGCGGATCAGTTAATATAAGCGGATCAATTGGACCAGGCAGTTCGACTATTAATAACGACTGGCGTAATTTGATGACTAGTGTAGGAACAGTTATATTTGGTAGATCAACTACAAGTAACGGCTCAGTAGGAACAAACTATGGTTATGCAAACTTACCTAGTTCATTCACAACAATTTTTAACAAAACAGCAAGTGCTTATGGTGCTAACGACTATTTAATTGAAGCTCAAAAAAACGGAGCAGTTTTAACATTCAGAGTAACATTTAACGAAGACAAAGGTCCTAATCCAAACACTGACGAACCAGTTACAGCTTCTACATCAAGTGTTGCACAGTTGAACAGACCTAACAACTCTGCCAGCGTTAACATAGCGGCGCCAACTTTCAACAACACAGACAACCTATAAGAGTAAATAGTTATACTATAAACTAGGAGTATAACTATGGAAGATGCTTTAACAAAAGCATTAGAGTTTGCTAATTTTTCAGCAACTCTTAATACGCAGAAAACAATACTTAAGAACCAGTACAAAGATAATTGTACATTGTATTTCAAAGGCGGTAAGTTTACAGTATCTATGACTTTGTTTTCCTTTGTTTCTGATTTACTTTCACATAATATAGAGTCTACTGTAATTATTGACGATAACGATACCCCCATAGAAATAGATAATGTGCAAGAATTTTTTGATCTTGTTAAGAACAATTATGCAACGGCAACTAATATCTATTTGAGCGAATATAAGAAACTTACATCACAAAGAAGCATAGAAGGTTTAATTGATGACTAATGGCGTACTATGCTTTGCAAATAATAACGATAAAATAAATTATATTTTGCAGGCACAGGAGCTGGCTATAAGAGTGCGTAAGTATTTAGACTTGCCCACAACAATAGTCACATCGACTCCTAAACAAGTAGATACCACATATTTTGATAAAGTAATTACTGTTGACCATCCTAGTGGAAATTACAAAAGATACTATGACGGTGCAAGCACACATACTAATATTTCTTTCAATAATGCAGGAAGAATAAACAGTTTTGATCTTTCTCCTTATGATCAAACATTAGTTTTAGATACAGATGTTATTTTATGTAATTCTAATTTAAAAAATGCTTTTAATAATCTACATGAATTTCAAATTTATAAAAATTGCACTGATTTAACCACCTGGCGGAAACATGATGAATTTAATTATATTAATGACAAAGGAATTTCATTCTACTGGGCAACTGCGTTTTGTTTTAAAAAAACTAAACAAACAGAAATATTTTTCAATCTTTTAAAAACATTAAGAAAAAATTGGACGCACTACAAAAAAGTATATGATTTAGGTAGTAGAAACTTTAGGAATGATCATGTGTTTAGTATTGCTATTCATATGATGAACGGATTTACAAATGATAATTGGGCAAAAGATTTACCTGGCACTTTGTATTATACACTAGATAGAGATATACTACAAAAAATAAATGATAGTAAACTTGTATTTCTTTTACAAAAAGAAAACGTACATGACGAATACATATTGTCATCTACTAAAGATTTAAATGTACACGTAATGAACAAATTTAGTTTAGAAAGGTTGTTTAATGAGTAAAGGATATTTGCTAGTTGCAATGGGAAACGAGTATGTAGAGCAAGCATGCCTTTGTGCATTAAGCATTAAGAAAACACAATCTATATCAAATGTATCTATTATGACAAATGATGTTGTTCCTGAAAAGTACAAAAAGTTATTTGATAAAATAATTGAAGTCAAACAACGTAAGTCAGATAAGAGTTTTTACAGTACAGAACATAGATGGAAAGTGTTTCATATAACGCCTTATGAAGAGACTATAATTTTAGATACAGACACATTATTTTTAAGTAATATTGATTATGTCTGGGATAGTTTACAAGAACACAGTGTAGCGTTTTTAACCGATGCAAAAACTTACAGAGGCAATACTATTGTTGATAATTTTTATAGGCAAGTATTTGTAAAAAATAACTTACCAAATATTTATAATGCATTTCATTACTTTAGAAAAGATCATATTGCTTTAGATTATTACAAACATCTGGAATTCGTTTGTACACAAACCGAAGATTTTTACAATATATATTTGAAAAAACTGAAACCTAAAGTATCAAGCATGGATGTCAATCATGCTATTGCTGTCTTGAATAGTAATCTACAAAAATATGAAATAAACTTTTTAAATTTTGTTCATATGAAACCGCGTGTGCAAGAATGGCAGGTTACAAACGGCTCCTGGATGCAAGATATACCTTTTTATGTAGATGACAATTATAATTTGAAAATAGGAAATTATTTACAGTCTGGAGTTTTTCATTACGTAGAACATAAATTCTGTGAAGAGGTGATAGAAAAATATGCATAGTATAAAAGTTGAAACAAAACAATATGTATCTTTCAATCCTGAAACAGGAGAAATTTTTGCTGTTGGTCCTAGCCAGGAAGAAGGATATCAACATATTGAAGTTACTGAAGAACAGGTGTATCCTATTAAAACATTCAAAGATAAAATGGAAGACTATAGAGTTCTTTTCAGCTCTGTAACTAAACGACACGAACTAAGAAAACTTGAAAACAACGAAGACAAGAATCAATTTGCACTTCGTAAACTGCAAGAAAAACGTAAAGATCCATATTTTGATGTAATTTTTTCTGTTGACAAAAACAAGGATTTATGTTATATTAGTACAATCGAAAGTCTATCTAATGTTAAGTTTGATGCAAGTATTATGTTTAGCATAACAAAGAAAGACGATCCGCATTTTCTTATTGAAGCTGTAGATTACAAAGTAGGTGATAAGTTAGAACTAAAAATAAAATTGGATAAGCCATACAGCATATTTACAGATAGTGATGCGTTACGTTGTGTATATGAGGAAATATAATGAAAGTAAAAATTGCAGAACTTGATATAATTTATCTAAGTTATGACGAACCAAATGCAGAAAAAAATTATGCTGATCTCCTTACTAAAGTTCCTTGGGCAAAACGTGTACACGGAGTAGAAGGATCAGATGCCGCACACAAAGCCTGTGCAGAGCTTTCTGAAACAGATAGGTTTGTTACAGTAGACGGCGACAACACAGTGCGTCAAGATTTTATCAATCAAGTTTTAGACTTTGATGAACATACAGACTTAGCAAATAGTGTAATCAGTTGGTGTGGCAAAAATACTATTAATGGTTTGCTCTACGGTAATGGTGGACTTAAATGTTGGCCTAAAGATTTTGTATTGAATATGCGTACACACGAAAATGCAGATCCAAACAATCCACATGCACAAGTAGATTTTTGTTGGGACATAAATTATATTCAACAAAACAGTTGTTATTCAGATGTACACAATAATGAAACACCACACCAAGCATGGAGAGCAGGATTCCGTGAAGGTGTCAAGATGGCATTAGACAGAGGAGTAAAACCAACTAAAGAAGAGTTCTTAAAAGGTCATTGGAAAAATCTACACAGACTTTGGATTTGGTTAATGGTTGGTTCTGATGTAAAAAATGGCTATTGGGCAATTTTAGGTGCAAGAGAAGGACTTAATATGACCATGCTTACCGATTGGGATTATGTAAATGTTCGAGACTTTGAATATTTAAATGAGCTTTGGGGAGGTCGAGATGTGATGCCTGATGATGTTTTACATTCTGAAATTTTCAACAACGGAACAGATTTAATAAACAATTTAGAAATACCTATAGCAACTCAACCTCTCAACGAAGAACAAAGCTCTTTTTTTAAAACTGTTTATCAAAATCCAAGCAGAGGTGGCAACCAGCAGTTCATTGATAAGGAAAATTAATGCTTAAAGGTGAACCAATAGAAGTTAAAGAAAAACTAGATAAAGTTGGGTGCGGATTTTGTCTTGCCAAATGGACACAAGTTACAATTCACTTAGGCACTGGTATAAACCATAGCTGTCATCATGTCAAAGCACATAGGATTGATTTAGAAGAACTAAAAAATAACCCAAATGCTTTACATAATACAGGCTTCAAAAAAAATGTAAGAAAGCAAATGCTAAACAATGAACGCCCAGGTGAGTGCGATTATTGTTGGCGGATCGAAGACAACACAGATAAGTTTAGTGATAGAGTTTACAAAAGTGCTGATGAATTTAGTTGGAGCGATTACGATACTATTAGTAACTTTACAGGAGACGAAGACTTTTATCCAAGATATGTAGAAATAAGTTTTTCTAATGTGTGTAATTTTAAGTGTGCATACTGTGGACCACCTTTCAGCAGTAAGTGGATGGAAGAAATAAAGCAAAAAGGACCATATGACTTAAACATTTGGAAATACAACATGATTGATCCAAATGAAACTCCTATACCAGAGCGTGAAGAAAATCCATACATTGATGCATTTTGGAAATGGTTTCCTGAAGCAGTCAAACATATGCACACTTTTCGTATTACTGGAGGAGAACCATTACTTAGTAAACACACACAAAGAGTAATCGACTATCTAATTGAAAATCCGCAACCGAATTTAAAATTTGCAATTAACAGTAATGGATGTCCTCCTAAAGATTTATGGAAAAAATTTACAAAGTCTATAAAAAAGTTAGAAGACTCAAAAGCCATTGGAGAATTTTGTTTATATACAAGTGCAGAAAGTACAGGTCAACAAGCAGAATATAGTAGATTTGGTATGGACTGGCGGTTGTTCACTGATAATATAGAATATTTTGCAAGAAATACTACAAGCAAGATAAGTTTCATGAGTGCCTTTAATATTTATAGTTTGCCAACATTCAAGTCTTTTTTGATCTGGGTTCTATATTTGAAGTCAACATATTGGGGTAGGCATCAAGGAAATCAAAGGATACTAATTGACATTCCGTATGTACGAAATCCTATATTCTTAGATGTAAAAATAGCAAATAAACAACTAGTAGATGATTATCTAAAACCTGCATTAAAATTTATGCAACAGAATACAGAACATTATGGATTCAAAGAAGTAGAAACAGCAAAACTAGAACGCATTGTTTCTGATATTGAATATAGGCTTAATAACAAAGACGATTTTTGGAAAGAACAACAAGAAGCACAAAAAATGTTTTACAACTTTACTGAGCAATATGATAAGCGTAGAGATGTAAATTTTGTAAAAGTATTTCCTGAGTACGAACAATTTTTGGAGATTTGTAAAAATGTATGATATTGTTTTTATAAGCTACCACGAAGTAAATGCAGAAGAAAATTATTATGATCTTTATTCGAGATTCAATACTGTTGGAGTATTTGGTGATAGAGTAAAACGTGTAAAGGATGTCAAAGGCATTCACAATGCTCATGTAGCGGCGGCAAAACTTGTAAACTCAAATTATTTTTTTGTAGTTGATGGAGATGCTGTAATTGTAGATGAATTTGATTTTGGATACACTACTAGAGAAAAGGATATAGTGCATGTTTGGCGAAGTCAAAATCCAATTAACGACTTAGTATATGGATATGGTGGAGTAAAACTTTTGCCAACTACACTTACATGTAATATGGATACAACAACTAATGATATGACTACAAGTATTAGTAATAAATTTAAAGTAATGAACGAAGTAAGTAATATTACAGCATTTGACACAGATGCTTTTAGCACTTGG
>CENT01002061.1_pt1 | contig 12243 bp, 10 predicted proteins | sample 530141 | NCBI WGS metagenome assembly CENT01 (sample SAMEA2591074, study PRJEB7988) | marine metagenome | isolation source: saline water (ENVO:00002010), including | reverse complement strand
CGCTGCTGGCGGAATACTTCCAGCCAGTAGGACGCTTTCTGAGTATTGCCTGCTTGTTCAAAATGCTGAAACAGGTTCATGGCGATTGGACGCTGTGCCTTGGGGTTGTTCAGTAACGAGCTCCAGATCGAAAGGTAGATAGGCGGGATATATTTAGCGTCGTGATTTTCCATAAAGGTGATCCGAGCGCTGGGTTTAAAGCTCGCTACGCCGATGTTATTACAGGTACGCGACGGATAAAGGGTGACCGGGAATTCGATAGACTGCCAGTATTCGATGTTACTCAGCGGCGCATAAGTCAGTGCGCCCAAAAACACCAGATTAGGCGCCGATTGCCGCGCACAGTACTCTTTGGCAAAACTGCGGGTTAACGGATATTCGTCGACAAACCCGACAAAATGCGCCAGCTCGTGAACAAATACGCTGTAGGTATCGCCAACATCGAGATACATCACGCCATTATTAACATTCGCCTTGCCTGATTTGGCCAGCACCACCGCATGGGTAAAGCCGCGCTGCCTGACAACCGGTTCAAGCGCTTCAATATTACACCCGAGGCGACCCTGACCTTGCCAGTTAGCATCACAATTTAATGACTCGCGGGCCAGCCAGATGGGTTTGCTCACGCATAAGGGTAAAGATTTTAGCCGTTTGTCTGCTAAGAACTGCTGATAAATACGATTCGCCTGCACCATCTCGGCCAGTCCGGTAGCGAAAGGCTGAATTTGCTGCCGGCATTGCGCTGAATTACCACTAGCCGGCTCAGTCGACAGGTCAGCGAGTGACTCAGGCTGATATTGTTGCAGTACGGCTAACACACTCTCAGCCTGCTCATGTTGCTGTTCAGCCGCCTGTTTAAACAGTTCGTAACCTTCGTCTTCGCGGCCCTGCTGCCAGCGGATATAGGCCAGCTGAAATGCGCTCTGGCTGTCCCGGCTGGCGGTTTTTTGTAACCATGGCTCGGCTTCACTTTGTTGTTCGTGGAGCAAATACCAGTCAGCAAGGGCAGTTTGCGCCACAAAATAATCCTGCTCAGCAGCCGCTTTTAACCAGGTTTCACGGTGAGCAAAATCATCCCGCGTGAGGGCATATTCGTATTGTGCTTCGGCCACCCCGCCGCGCGCCGCCAGACGCACCAGCCGCTGGGTGATCCTCGGATTATCCTCTAACCGGGAAAGTGTCAGTGCCGCGGGTGAATAACCGGACTTAATCAGCATTTCCAGCCAGTACTGGTTGCGGTTAGCCTCTGCAAACGCCATCAGGCGTTGCTTAGCCACCAGACTATTTTGCTGCACAGCAACCCATAACAATGGTGCAGGCTTGTCGGCCTGCTCGGCGTTATTGAGCAATTGGGAGGGCATATGTCCACTGTCTGCGGCGATGGTTAATGAAGTAAACACCGCCAGACAGGTTGCTCTGAAGAACATCATGACTTAGTCGGTAACCGTGTTTTGCCTTAAGCGTTGCAGCTCCAAGCGGGCATAACGGTGTTCAACGTACTCATACACATTGGTGCTGAGGGCAAACTTAAAGTAATTGGAGGCCACGCCAGGCTGGTTGTTTTCTTCGTGATACTTACCCAGATAAAAATAAGCTTCACACAACCTGTCGGTCAGCTCTTTCTCGCTGGTAATGCCATTTAGCAGCGAGTCGAGCAATTGTTTTTCGGTTTGCTGGCCCAAAAACAAATCTACCAGACCGGTAGCCCAATGACTGTCAGGCAGGTTTTCCCGGCGCTGAGTGAGTTGTTGCCGGGCCGTTTGCGGAGCGTACTCTGACTCTGCAAAATAGGCCCATAACACCCGGAATGGATCATCCGGCGCTTTGTTAGCAAAGGTCGCTAAATCAGACACGGCTAAGTCAGCGCGGCCGCCGTAATATAACGCAATGCCGCGGTTTAAAAAGGCGAAATCATAGCCCGGATCGATATCAAGAGTTGAATCAAAGGCTTCATAGGCACGGCTAAACTCTTCCTGCTGTACCATGTGGACACCAAGTGAGTTGTACGCTTCAGCCATATCCGGTTTAAAGTTAATTGCCCGGTTATAATCGAATTGCGCCAGGCCACCCAGGCCCACGCTGTCGTATAACATACCACGCTGGAAATGTAACTGGGCTTTATCTTCGTCAGTTAGCTCGGCGTTGGAGAGGATCTGGCCGAATCGGGCGATAGCCACCTGCGAACGAATACTCAGGGGAGCAGGTTCCGGCACTAACAGGTTCCCCATTTCGGTTTGCTGTTGTTTTGGTGCAGTTTGTGCGCAACCGGTAACCACTAAAACAAAAAAGATAAGACTCAATCGACTAAGCATGGTAAATATAATTCTTTCCTATTCGCCGCGTTTGACACAACTATAACAGAAGTCAGACGCTAACACGTATTGATGAATGAGACTATATCAGTTCTCACCGGATAGTAGACAAAAATAACGACAGTTAAGGAAGCAGTAAATTGTTACAACAGTTAAAAGATGCCGCACTAAAGGCCCAGAAAAACGCCTACGCCCCCTACTCTAAGTTCCGGGTTGGCGCGGCAATCGTCGCCGAGGACGGCAATGTATATTACGGCTGCAACGTTGAAAACGCCGCTTTCCCACAGGGGCAATGCGCCGAAGCCTCGGCGATTGGCACTATGATTACCGCTGGCGCCACGCAGATTAAACAAATTCTGGTTGCCAGCCCCAATGATGATTACTGCTATCCCTGCGGTGGCTGCCGCCAGAAAATCGCCGAGTTTGCCAGTGCAGATACACCGGTATTTATGCTCACCGCTAGTGGCGAATGCACTAAAACAACAGTCAGTGAACTGCTCCCCCACACCTATAGTTTGCCGGAGGAGCAAAACCGGGGTTAAGCCTTTTTGGCTGCCTGTTTGGCATTAAATGCAGCCAGTTGCTCGTCGGTAGCGGGCAGCTGGTGTTTTTCCTTCCACTCGCTGTAAGGCATTTTATAAACCACGCGTCGGGCTTCATCATAGTCCACTTCTTCGCCACGTTCTTCGGCAGCTTTGCTATACCATTTAGCCAGACAGTTGCGACAAAAGTCAGCCAGAATCATCAGTTCGATATTCTGCACGTCTTTATGTTCATCCAGGTGAGTGATTAAACGGCGGAATACGGCTGCTTCGATTTCAGTTTGTACGGATTTATCCATGTTACTTTTCCTTAAGGCCTGTTCATGCATGAAAAAAGGGGCTTATAGCCCCTTTATACCTACGAATTTCGCTTTGAGATTAAGCGTCGTCAGAAGACTCAGGCTTAGCTGGCTTTTCTAACAACTCTTTAATGCTTAAACGTACACGGTTCTGACGGTCGATTTCCATTACTTTTACGTCAACCATCTGACCTTCAGACAGGTAGTCAGTCACTTTGTTCACACGCTCGTGAGCAATTTGTGAAATGTGAACCAGACCTTCTTTACCCGGCAGTACTTCAACGAAAGCACCAAAGTCAACGATACGGGTTACTTTACCGTTGTAGGTCTTACCTACTTCGATTTCAGCAGTCACCTGTTCAATCTTAGCAATGGCGATTTCCGCTTTGGCACGCTCGGTTGCGAAGATCTTCACTGTACCGTCATCTTCGATTTCGATGTTGGTGTCAGACTCTTCGGTGATCGAACGAATCATTGCGCCGCCTTTACCGATAACGTCACGGATCTTGTCCTGATCAATCTTCAGCGTGTAAATGCGCGGTGCAAACTCGCTCATTTCTTCACGGTGGCCGCCCAGGGCAGAGTCCATTACGCCAAGAATGTGTAAACGGGCTTCTTTTGCCTGTTTAAGGGCAATCTGCATGATTTCTTTAGTGATACCTTCAATCTTGATATCCATCTGCAGCGCCGTAACACCTTCGGTAGTACCGGCAACTTTAAAGTCCATGTCACCTAAGTGATCTTCATCACCCAAGATGTCAGACAGAACTACGAAGTTGTCGTCGCTCTTCACCAGACCCATAGCGATACCAGCAACAGAGGCCTTAATTGGTACACCAGCATCCATTAACGCCAGTGAAGTACCACATACAGAAGCCATTGAAGATGAACCGTTTGATTCAGTGATTTCTGATACCACACGTACTACATACGGGAATTCTTCATCAGAAGGCATAACCGCCTGAATACCGCGCTTAGCCAGTCGACCGTGACCAATTTCACGACGCTTAGGCGAGCCGATCATACCAGTTTCACCTACACAGTACGGAGGGAAGTTATAATGCAGCATAAACTTGCTGTCGCGACGGCCAGCCAGTTCATCAATCATCTGCGCATCACGCTCGGTACCAAGGGTAGCCACAACCAGTGCCTGTGTTTCACCACGGGTGAATACTGCAGAACCGTGGGTACGCGGCAGTACGCCGGTAGACACGTTAAGGGCGCGTACCATAGTAGGATCACGGCCATCGATACGTGGTTCACCTGCCAGGATACGTGAACGTACTACGTCACTTTCCAGTTCGTGCAGCAGATCAAGCACTTCTTTAGAGTCTTGCTCTTCGTCAGCAGCCAGAATCTCAGCCGCTGCTTTTTCGGTAACCGCTGTCACTGCGTCTTTACGCTCGAGCTTGTCAGAAATCTGATAAGCAGCAGTCATGCCTTCAAGGGCAAGGGCTTTAATTTTGTCTTTCAGACTGGTGTTTTCCTGCGGAGCAACCCAGTCCCACTTCGGCGTGTTCACTTCAGCTGCAAACTCATTAACCGCAGAAACAACAGTTTGTAATTGCTCGTGACCGAACATTACCGCACCAAGCATCACTTCTTCAGACAGAATGCTGGCTTCTGATTCAACCATCAGTACCGCACCTTCAGTACCGGCAACCACTAAATCAAGTTGGCTTGCTTCCTGCTCACTGGTGCGGGTGTTAAGAATATATTCACCATCAGTGTAGCCAACACGTGCCGCACCAATCGGACCATTAAACGGAATACCAGAAATGGCCAGAGCCGCTGAAGTACCAATCATTGAGATCACATCAGTGGGTATTTCCGGGTTTGCAGAAACCACGGTGATAACAACCTGTACTTCGTTCTTAAACCCTTCCGGGAATAATGGACGAATTGGACGGTCAATCAGACGCGCAGTCAGGGTTTCCCCTTCAGAAGGACGACCTTCACGCTTGAAAAAACCACCGGGGATTTTACCCGCAGCGTAAGTTTTTTCCTGATAGTTAACGGTCAGAGGGAAAAAGTCCTGATCGGCTTTGGCTTCTTTTTTACCAACTACGGTAACCAGTACAGAAGTATCGTCCATGCTGGCTAATACTGCAGCGGTTGCCTGACGGGCAATCACACCCGTTTCTAAAGTTACAGTATGCTGTCCATACTGGAATGTTTTTGTAATAGGAGTCACTATTTGTCCTTTAAATCTTTCTTTAAAATTCTTCGCTATTAAACGCGGCCGTTAGTATAGCGGCGTCAAGGTGCGTTTACCAATAACTAATCACCGATAAGCCAAAAAATTAAGTCTTACGGGCAATTTGCGCATTTTTAACCCACCCTGTGGCGTCTTTTCATCAATCTGTCATACTGATTCGTAACAGTACTGTTTGCCAGGTCGACAAGACCTCTAAAGGATTGAGGGCCGGACATGTTAATATTACGTCTCAATAAAGCAGGTGCGCCACAAGACTGGCTCGACATTTATCAGGCCGCTCGTTACTACGCCCAGAATAAAGTACTGTTTGAACTGGGTAATCAGCACCGTACCCTGCTCGGCGGCTGGAACCGTGAAGGCCAGCAAAGCCAGCTGCGTATCAGTTCGATTATCGCCTGCGATGGTAAAGTAGTACAAAACGGCAAAATTGCCTTGAGTAACCACTATTTATTCCGTCGCGACAACTACCTGTGTTTATATTGCGGCAATCAGTTTCGTTCCGGCCAGCTCACCCGGGATCATATTATCCCACGCTCAAGAGGCGGTAAAAACAACTGGCAAAATGTCGCCACTGCCTGCGCCCGCTGTAACCATCAAAAAGGTGCCAGAACACCGGAAGAGGCGAATATGCCATTACTGGCTGTGCCCTTCGCGCCCAATTTGTATGAACGCTTTTACCTGATGAACCGGCGTATTCTGGCCGATCAGATGGACTTTTTAAGCCACCATTTCAGCCAGCGTCGCGCCTGGTTGTAATCTAAGCCTGATCTGAACTTACTGGTGGCAAGCCGCCCTTTTTCTGTTCTGCTTTAATGGTATCAAACCATAAAGACAACCAGTCTGCGCGAATTTTCTCTTCCAGTAACAGCGACTCGTCAGAAGGACAAAACAGCCCTACCTTCACTACAAACTTGGCAAAATTATTGGTTTCAATGTCGATAACCGGATCAATGCTAATGAACTCAGCATCCAGGTTACGTTCAATCCAACTTTTATAGCGGTCGGCTACATCACGGAAGTGACTGCAATGTTCAATGGCTTTCGCTCTGAAATCATCCAATAGCACATAAGGATTGACCAGCGGCTCCAGCGTTAACGAAAATTCATGCAATCGATAGCGGCGCAGGAAGTTGAGGTTCTTAACTACTTGAATCATCAATTGATTATTCGGCACATACACGTGCTTACCGGTATAGCCATAGTGTTCGGCATCCACTTCCAGCAGCGTGGTTTTAGCCCAGTCCATTTCTACCACTTCGCCCACATTATCGCCTAACTGTACCCAGTCACCGACCCTGAACGGACGCGTTGTCATGTAATAGATAAAGCCCATAAAGCACTGGATCATCTCGCGGGTGGCAAAAACGATAGCCACCATAAATGCCGCAATGGACAGTGCCAGACTCTGCACTTCGGTTGACCAGAGCATAAGCAGCAACACCAGCAGGATGGCATTGCCTAACTGGTCGATAATATTAATGGAGTGACGGCGGTCATCGCCGCTTTTTTTACTTTGTCGTCTGAGCAACCTGATAATGATGCGCTTGCAACCAAGAAACACCATTATAAGTAACAGTGAGGTTAGTAATTTATACGACTGGGTATAATCCAGAAAAACGCGCCAGGCTTGGTCGATTACGTCAGGCATCGCCATGAACTCAAGTTCCTCCAACAAAAAAGCCCACCTTATAGGTGGACTTTACATATTCGTAGCAAAGCGTGGCAGGTTATAGTAAAAAACTCAATCTTACCACGCCGACCATCGGTTATCCGTCGCTATTATTCGCGGATTTGTCCGGTGCCGGTGACTACGTATTTTTCAGTGGTCAGCGACTCCAGTCCCATAGGTCCATAGGCATGCAGTTTTGTGGTGGCGATGCCGATCTCTGCGCCAAGGCCAAGCTGGCTACCATCATTAAAGCGTGACGACGCATTAATCATTACCGCTGAGGCATCCACGGCACGCTGGAAGTGCTTCGCGGTATCCATGTTCTGAGAACAAATCACTTCGGTATGGTGGCTACCAAATTTGTGAATGTGCGACAGTGCTTCGTCGTAGTCTTTAACGACCCGGATAGCAATTTCAAGGCCAAGGTACTCCTCGCCGAACTCGTCATCACCAATCACATCAGCATTGTCGAAATATTTTGCTGCCGCTTCATTGGCATGCACCGTAACGCCTTTTTCCTCACACATCTTACTGACCCGTGGCAGGAAATCACCGGCAACCGCCTGATGCACGACCAATCCTTCCAGTGCGTTACACACACCGGTACGCTGGGTTTTACCATTGATCAGAAGCTCCAGACCCATGTCCAGGTCTGCGTCTTTGTCGACGTATAAGTGGCATACACCCTTAAAGTGCTGAATTACCGGCACCTTACTGTTATCTGTTACATAGCGGATAAGGCCTTCACCACCACGTGGAATAATCACGTCGATAGTATCAACCTGCTCCATCAGCTCCTGCATCAGAGCGCGGTCCGGGTCGGGGATCACGCTGATTAACGCTTCAGGTAAATCGTGCTCACGCAGTACCTGCTGCAATAAGCCGGCAATCGCCATACTGGTTTGCAGGGCTTCTTTACCGCCACGCAGAATGACACCGTTACCCGATTTAAAACACAATGCACCGGCATCAGCGGTTACGTTAGGACGTGCTTCGTAAATCATACAAACCACACCAAGGGGCACACGCATTTTGTTAATTTGCAGGCCGTTAGGACGTTCCATAATCGAACGCTCCTGCCCTACCGGATCGGCCAGCTCAATAATGGTTTCGATGCCTGCGGCCATATCTTCGATACGCGCGGGCGTCAGAGTCAGGCGGTCTAACATGGCATCATCCAGACCCGCTTCTTTACCCTCGGCAACTTCTTTCGTGTTGACCTTAACAATCTCGTCCTGGTTATCACGAATGGCTGCAGCCATGGCAGCCAGTACTTTGTTTTTTGTTGCTTCATCTAAAATCGCTAACGTTTTCGCAGCGTTAGCTGTGTCGTTGGCAATTTGTGTAATTAAACTCATTTGTTCTCCAATACTGCAATGTGCTGTTCTGAAATAATCGGGCCGGTTTTCTCTTCGAATTCCGATGCAAACTTCTGATTACCTTCATTAGCAATGAAGTTTAACAAACAGCTACTGTAATTTGATTTAGCTTTGGCCAGTTTTACGCCATCTTCACGGCGCACCAGAATGGTATCACCGACTGAAAACTCGCCTTTTACATCAAGGATCTCGCTACTGGTAAGTGACTCGACACCTTCATCCAAATCATCGCTAAATGCTTCTTTAATCACGACCTCACCCTGCGCGTTCGAGGTATGGGTCATCCAGTGCACGTTTTCTTTCATCGGCTTTTCATGCGCCTGGAAGTGCGTGCCAGGGTTTTGTCCTTCGAGCATCAGATTAAATGACAGCTCGGTGAAGCCGTTAATGATAAAGGTATCAATACCGTGGGAAACCGCTTTTTCAGCTGCTTCCACCTTAGTGCGCATGCCACCGGTACCAACACCATCCTCGGCGGCGCCGCCCGCCATGGCATAGATACTCTCATCAATATTGTCTACCCACGATAACAATTTCGCATCGTCATGCTTGTGGGGGTTTTTGTCGTACAGTCCGTCCACGTCAGAACAGATAATCAGGGCATCCGCATCGGCAGCTGCCGCGACCATGGCTGACAGGTTATCGTTATCACCTACTTTAAGCTTGTCGGTAGTTACCGTGTCGTTCTCATTAACGATAGGCAATACACCGTGGTCAAGCAAGCTATCCAGTGTTTCTCGGATACTTACATAGCGCTCACGGTCGCGTAAGTCGGCGTGAGTCAGTAACACTTGGGCCGACGGGAAGTCGAACAGTTTATCCCAGGTTGCCATCATTTCGGTCTGACCCGCTGCGGCCATCGCTTTTTTGATAGCTATGTTCTTTTTTGTTTCTTCCGGGAATATGTGCGCGCCCGCTGCTACCGAGCCTGAGGACACCAGCACTACCTGAATGCCCTGCATCCGGCAACGAACTATAAATTGCGCAATACTCAGAAGATAATGACTACTACATCCCTGACGGTTAGGGGCAATCAATGCACTCCCAACCTTAACTACAATGCGTTTCCAATTTGAACGATTCATATTTCCTATCACCTTAAGATAATTCTGCTAAAACTTTATTTGTTTCGGTAAATTTCGCCTGCACTTCCTCGTGCGGCTCTTCACTGAAGATAATCACGCCCCAGATAGTCAGTGAACTAATGATAAAGCCGGGGACAATCTCATATACCACACTGCTAAGTGTTGCACCGCCTTCGAGGACCGGCGCATAGATCCAGAACAGTACCGTTACAGCACCGCTCAATATGCCTGCCAGCGCGGCTTTATGAGTTAAATTTTTCTTGTATAAACAAAACAGCACCAGCGGACCAAACGCTGCACCAAAACCTGCCCAGGCGTTACTGACCAGCGACAAAATGCTGTTCGATGAATCCCATGCCAGCAGTAACGCAGCGAGTGCTACGCCCGCTACACCATAGCGCCCTATAGCCACGGTTTGCTCCTGGGTCGCTTCTTTTTTACTCACTACACGGTAAATGTCTTCCGTTAGCGAGCTGGCCGACACCAGCAGCTGCGATGAGATAGTACTCATAATGGCAGCCAGAATTGCAGCCATCAGAAACCCACTGATCAACGGATGAAAGAGGATCTCAGAGAATATAATAAAAATAGTCTCTGCATCTGCTACCTGCAAGCCAAACTGGTTTGCATAAGCAATCCCGACAAAACCAGTACCCAATGCGCCAATAATCGTTACCAGCATCCACGACATACCAATGTTACGAGCCGTTGCAATGGCTTTCACTGAGCGAATGGCCATGAAACGCACAATAATGTGCGGCTGTCCGAAATACCCTAAGCCCCATGCCAGGCTGGATACCAGACCAAGCAATGTAAGTTCCTGCCATGATTCACTTAACGACGGAACTGATTCCAGCGCCGCGCTGTTCATTTGCGCCAGACTGTCAAACTCGGTAAACGCAACAATCGGTACCAGCACCAGCGCCACAAACATGATGCAGCCCTGCACAAAGTCCGTCATGCTTACCGCCAGGAAACCACCCAACAATGTATAAGACACCACGACCGCCAGCGTAATAATCAGACCTGTCTGGTAACCCATACCAAACGCACTTTCAAAAAGCTTACCGCCAGCCACTAAACCGGCTGACGTATATAATGTAAAGAACATTACAATAATGCCGGCTGATACCATTCTCACACTGGCATTAGACTGACCGAAACGTTTGGCAAAAAACTCAGGTATGGTCAGCGAGTCATCGGCTACTTCGGTATACACGCGCAGTTTTGGCGCTACCAGAAAGTAGTTAGCCAACGCACCGGCCACCAGGCCAATGGCGATATACATGGCATCAAAACCAGTTAAAAACATCGCACCGGGTAACCCCATCAGCATCCATCCGCTCATATCAGAGGCACCAGCGGATAATGCAGTTACGTGTGGGCTAACCTGGCGACCGCCAAGTATGTAGCCGGAAATGTCACTGGTTGATTGCTTATATGCGAACAATCCAATGCCCAGCATAACTGCAAAGTAGATCGCTAGTGAGATGTAACTTTCAAACGCCATAGAAAAATATTGCCTTTGTATTTTTGTCGTTAACTGATCATCAATATTAATTAGAGGTCTAATTATACGCAGATAAACATTTATTACAAGGGCGAAGACTGCGAGGGGGAAGCGTAAAATCCATTAAAACAGCCATCTACAAACCGTATAAACGTCTTTCACCCCTACTATTCCCGGTTAAATCAAGTTACCAAGGATGAACTATAATAAACTGATTAGTATCGCTTTTTATTTCGATCTTGGAAGTTATACCTGCTTAACATTAAAAACCTACTAAAATGAATTGAATAACCATCTTTGTTCAATTCGTGACATTTTTATTACGGGTCTAAATATTAGAGTTCGTTTTCATCTAAGCCGCAAGCGTTGCAGTTTTATTGACAGACTGACGCACTGACATTGCTATGCCTTCACACCAGGATTGAAACGCTACAGAATCTGCCGCGGAGTAATCGAGCCCTAACCAATGACATTGAGCGCCGTGGGATGCAAAACTCACCTGCATCGCCAGTTCAATATTTGAACAGTTATTATCCTCAACTAAGGTAAATGCTGCGGCTACACCGCAATCTACCAGCAAAGACTGTTGGCAGTGACGAAAAATTAACTCAAAACGCCTCGCCAGCGGGCTGTCTCCATCAGGCGGCAATTGAAATATAACGCCCTGCAGGTGTTTGGCTTTGTCGTCATGCCTGACGAGATCTGAATGGGTGAGTAACTGTAACTTGATGCCACTGTTACCAAAATGAGTACCAAGGCGCTGCACACGCTGGCGGACAGCCTCGTTCCACTCATACAATACAATGCCAACAGAAACTACCGCTGGTTGATAATGATCCTGAGTTATACCCACCTTTTCCTGTTTGCCTGCACCGGCAGACACCGCTAAAGACTCACTCACTGACTAATCTCCTTTCGAAGCCGGCTGATGATTTATCGCCTGTCGCTTTGCATCAGTTATTACAACTAATCCTGCAAAGTCGACGCCAATTTAGAAAAGGGAAAAATAGCCTTTAAATTTCAATAATATATATTGATAAATAACAAGAAATAGATAAGCAGATAGATGAAGGTTCGCCCAGATCTGCCCGCCAGTGTGAAAAATATTCACACCGGCGGTTGCACAGACTACCAGCTGATAGGTTTGCGCTTGCGGAAGAACATCCCGTTAGGACTGTCTTCATCGAGACTGGCCAGCCAGATAGCCGTGTCAGCGCCCTCTTCCGGCG
>CENT01071645.1_pt1 | contig 12244 bp, 6 predicted proteins | sample 530141 | NCBI WGS metagenome assembly CENT01 (sample SAMEA2591074, study PRJEB7988) | marine metagenome | isolation source: saline water (ENVO:00002010), including | reverse complement strand
TGAGGCAGCACCTAAAAAAGCACCTGCTTCTAAGTCGAAACAAAATTCGCCCAGCAAATTTAGTGCAACACCGTTAAGTTCTTCGAGCTCTGTAAGCGCAGAAAAAGTGTTAGAGGCATTTAACGACTTTAAAGGACAGGGTTTACAGCCACAGCAAATTGCCATTTTAATTCTTACCGAACTAGAAATGGAAAAGCTACCTCTAAATAATAATGAGTTGAACCAAATCTCAGGTGTTATTGAAGGAATGAATAACGTACCTGTTAGTCGCCTAAAATCTGGCGCGGAGTGGTTTTCAGCCTTAGTTGAACAAAAAATTACCTCTCTCACCTCCTCACCTAGCAACGTAAAAGAGGAAACAGAGCAAAATCCCAGCAATACTTACCAAAGGCCCTATGCAATGCGCAGATAACCACTTCAAAAAACGCCAGCATTATTATTTTTCTTTCATCATTATGCTATTATAACGCAACATGAAATGAAAAATAATAAGGACAACGCATGACAGATTATAATGCTGATGCTATGGAAGTTCTCAGGGACCTCGCCCCTATTCAAAAGCGCCCAGGGATGTATACCGACACGCAAAACCCTACGCATACTCTCATGGAGATTGTAGATAATGCTATTGATGAGGCGCAAAATGGATATGCAAGTCAAATAGACATCACTCTCTATCAAGATGGGCGTTATGGCGTTCAAGATGATGGACGGGGTATACCGGTTGATATTCACCCTGTAGAGAAAGTGTCTGGTGTTGAACTTATCTTGGAAATACCGCATTCAGGCGGCAAGTTTAGTAACAAAAACTATGGTTTTTCGGGCGGACTACATGGGGTTGGTGTAACGGTCGTTAATGCCTTATCCAAACATGTTTTAGCGCGCATAAAGCGTAATGGGCAAACACACGAAATAACTTACAGTTATGCCGTAAAAAATGGCCCTCTTCGGCTAGTTCCTGAAGGCAAAGTAAACAAGAAGGATACAGGTACATATCTTGAGTTTATACCTTGTGAAAAATACTTTGACACTGTAAAGGTGGACAAAGATAAGTTGATTAACTTACTTCGCACCAAAGCATTGCTCTGCCCTGGCGTAAAAATTAATCTTCACGATGAAAAACAAGAAACATGCAAAACTTTTCACTTTGAAAACGGTGTTGTTGGTTTAATCGAAGAGCAACCCAACTTTGATCAGATGCCCCCTGATGGACTCTTTCACACGGCAATAGATTTTCACTTTGATGATGAAAAGACGTCACCGGGTCATGTCTCTCTTTGGTGCTATTTTACAGAAACATCTTTACTCAGCAATTCATTCGTTAATGTTATTCCCACTCCTCAGAGTGGAACTCACGTAAATGCTTTGCGAAGCGCCATCTTCGATTCTATCAATGACTATGCAACTGCCCATGAGTTGTTACCAAAAAAGAAGAAGTTCCAGCTGTCAACAGCCGACGTTTCCAGCACATTTAACTTTGTTCTTTCTTTGAAGATGCACGACCCTGATTTTGCAGGCCAGACTAAAGAACGGTTACGCATGCCCTCTCAAAAGTCGAGTGTGTTAAGCCGTTTCCTTAAAGATGCATTTGTTTTGTGGTTAAACCAAAACCCCACCGTTTCTGAAGCTATTGTTGCGATGGCGGTAAAAAAAGCAAACAAACGACTACGCGAACAAGAAAAGATAGAGCGCAAATCTCTTGATGGCCCCATGGCGCTGCCAGGTAAACTAGTTGACTGCGACTCAGAAGACCCTATGGACAGTGAACTGTTCTTAGTTGAAGGTGATTCCGCTGGTGGTTCCGCCAAACAAGCGCGAAACAGACGTAATCAGGCAATCATGCCACTTCGCGGCAAAATACAAAACACATGGGAAGTCGAATCTGATGTAGTGCTCTCTTCCGATGAAATCTCAAACATTGCTTCAGCCATCGGCGTTGATCCTGGCTCGGAAGATATTTCCGGTCTGAGATACGGGAAAATATGTATTCTTGCGGATGCAGACTCTGACGGTCTTCATATTGCGAGCTTGCTCACATGCTTATTCGTTAAGCATTTTTACCCTGTGGTGGAGTCTGGTCACCTCTATATGGCCATGCCTCCTCTCTATCGAATTGATATCGGGAAAGAGACATTTTACGCGCTTGACGAGGCTGAAAAAGACAGAATCATCAGCGAAGCGAGTAGAAAAGGAAGTCGCGCTCAGCCTTATACGCAACGCTTTAAAGGGCTTGGCGAAATGAACCCTGAACAGCTTGATGAAACAACACTAAACCCAGCATCTCGACGTCTTATCCAAATTCAAATTGACGATAAAGAAAGTCTAATGGAGCACATGGATATGCTTCTCGCAAAACGACGCTCTGGCGACCGATTTAATTGGTTGAAGGATAACGGCGACAAATTCGAAACTGAATTACTGTAAAGGGATTTCTATGATACATGAAGTAGCAGCAAGCGCGGAAGACACGATTCCAGCCCTTGAAATGATGAACGACGCATACCTTAATTATTCAATGTATGTAATTATGGATCGATCTCTTCCTCATATTGGGGATGGATTAAAGCCAGTACAAAGGCGTGTACTACATGCCATGAACGAGCTTAAGCTTTCGCCACAATCTAAGTATAAAAAGTCAGCGAGGACCGTTGGTGATGTCTTAGGTAAATATCATCCACATGGCGACAGCGCATGTTACGAAGCCATGGTTAACCTCGCGCAAAGCTTTAATACTCGCTTCCCTCTTATAGATGGACAAGGAAACTGGGGGAGTGTCGATGATCCTAAGTCATTTGCAGCAATGCGTTATACAGAGTCTAAGCTTACAGCTTATGCTCAGACTATGTTGGATGAAATAAAACAAGATACCGTTGAGTGGGTTGATAATTTTGATGGCTCACTGAAGCAACCTGTCACTTTGCCTGCACAATTACCAAACCTCTTGCTCAATGGTGTCACAGGCATTGCGGTTGGCATGGCTACAGATATCCCCCCATTCAACATTGATGAGGTTATTGCAGCCACTTGCCAAACAATATCTAAAGTGAAAACCACTGATGACGATATTATTAACTTCTTCACAGCACCCGACTTCCCTTGTGGGGGGACAGTCATTAACAGCCTTTCACAGATGCGTAATGCTTACCTGTCGGGCAGAGGCTCTGTTACCTTACGGGCGGACTATGAAATTGACGATAAGAACAACACCCTAACGTTTAAGTCAGGTCCATACCGCGGCGATTTTAATAAAATCGTAGAGAAAATCAGTAACGAGATTAAATTGCATAAGCTACCGGTCTCTAAAATCCATGATCTATCTGATAAAAACACGCCAATACGTCTTCAGCTTCAGATTAGTGGACGTAATAAGGCAGAGTATGTACTCAAGCATTTACTCGCTAATACAGACTTAGAAAAAACTGAAAAAATAAACCTTAACTGCATCGGTATAAACGGGCAGCCTTATGTCCGTTCTCTCCCTACCCTTATAAGAGAGTGGTGTGAATACCGTACGAATGTCTTTGTACGCAAGAAAAACTTCAGGTTGCGTGCTGTAGAGGCACGTCTCCATATTCTTGATGGCTTCTTAATCGCGTTCGATAACATTGAAGAAATTGTTAGATTAATAAGAGAAAGCGACCACCCTAAACCTGCATTGATGGAGCGATTTGACCTATCTGACATTCAAGCGACGGCAATTCTTGCGCTTCGCTTAAGTCAACTGAGTAAACTAGAGTCATCAAGCTTACGCGAAGAAAAGGCGCAACTGGAATCTGAACGTGACGAGCTGGTATCTTTGCTTTCAGATGACGGGAAAATCCGACGTTCGGTTGTCAGTGAGATAAAGAAAGCAAGTAAACCTTTCTTGGGAGAAAGGAAATCACTGTGGGTTGAAGACTCACCAACGATCGCCCTATCTCCTAGTGAACTGGTTGATGATGGACCAGCCACGGTCTTGTTTTCAAAACATGGTTGGGTGCGCGCGCACAAAGGTCATGATGTTAATGTCGAGTCTTTAAAGTTTAAAACAAATGACTCATTAATGATGTCGCTCGAGACACAAAATAACTTACCCGTAATAATGATTGGCTCTCAAGGGCGTTGCTTTGCATACCCTGTTCATAAGTTGCCTAACGGGAAATCTGCGGGAGACCCTATCAGTAGCAAAATTCAACTGCAAGGCGGCGAATTCATCACGCATTTAATCCCCTTCGAAGAAACTAAGAAAGTCCTATTTACTACTCGAAAAGGCCTTGGGTTCATTTCTCCTATTGCAGCAATGAACACCAAAGTAAAAAAAGGGCGTGAGCTTATTAATTTAACGGAAAACGATGAAATCCTGACTCCGCATATTCTTACAGGCCAAGAGACCGAAGTAGTCATCTTGACTCAGGCCGGAAGAGTTATCGTATTTCCATTGAATAGCATAAAAGAATATGAGAAAGCGAAAGGAATGCAGCTTATCGGCATAAAGGACGATGAGTTCAATGCCGGTCACGACAGTGTGGTAGATATTATGCCCTTCGAAAAGGGACAGAACATTACCATTTTACTCGGTAAGCGACGTTACGTTCTCGATGATGCAAAGCTCGATACGTATCGTTCTAGCAGAGCACGAAGAGGCGCTTTCTTTGAAGGGAAAAGACCCAAAAGTACCCTAACTTTTGAGAGGTAAAAATATATGAACAAAGGCCGAACTCGCGGCCTTTGTTTTTTACTTGGTTATTTTATTGTGGTAATATTTTTATTAAGATAAAAAGGATTTCCACAATGATGTATTTACGCTCAATATTCGTTAGTTCCATTCTTGTTTTCACATCCGGGTGCAACGATACAATTTCCCTATCTGATGCTTGCAAAGAATTAGGTGGATTTTGTGAAGTAATTAAAGCTGACTCCAATTGCCGAAAGGAAAGAGAGTCTGTGATTATGACCGCGTATGAAATAGAAAAAATTAACAGCGAATCAGCGAATCACGCGAGCCTTCCTCACTTAAGATACAAGCAATTAAACAATGTCGAGGCATTCGAAAGCTGTACGTACCTGCAAACCCTTATCGAATACAAGCCTGCGGAAGAGCGATTTGCGGGCGCGGAAAAGCTTCGCTCTGGTGAATTCACGCCTGAAGTGAAGAAGAAAATGGCTGAGTACACTGACAAGAAAAAGGAATTGAAACGAGACAAACTACGTACTTATCGGGAGATAAAGCGTTATATGTCTATTTTGGAGAAGAGCACAAAAAAGAGCTCTGATCCTCACCTCCTTTACTGGCACTGGTCTCGCCATCAAGACGAGAACGCCATTAGCACACTTACAGACCTGTATCGGCAAGGAAAAATAAAAGACTACGATCTTCTTTTCTATATCGGTACCGACATGTCTCGTTATGATACCAAAGAATCTAAAACCCTATTCCTGAAAAGCTTGGAATCTTATCCACCTGAGCATTACACGTCTAAAAATAGAATGGTAAGCAAAAAGCTTAAGCTCAATCCTAGCGGTGATGACGATGGACGCCTGCACTACGACATACTTCGGGGCTTAGTCCAAATTTACTTCTCCGAAGAGAACTATGATGCTGCTTATGTTTTAGCGCGTGTGTTGAAATTAAACAACGATCGTTCTGCTGATATCGATATGATTATTGAATATATGAAAAAACATAATCCGAGCCGATTGTCTTCGTTAGATGATTTGGCTGACGATATCGATGATCAGTTGTCATCTGGTGAATTCACCATCAAATCAAACACGGTATTGGGAAAATAAGATGGCAAAAGCTAAAACTGAGTACGAGTGTACTAATTGCCACGAGAAATACCCCAGATGGTTAGGGCAATGTTCAGAGTGCAAAGAGTGGAACACCATTGAAGAGTGTAAAGCTTCTGATGTTGATGCAATGGCCAATCGAGGTAAAGGGCGCTCTAACGAACGCGTTGGATATTCTGGACAGAAAAGCAGATCTACGCCGCGGAAGATGTCCGACATAGAAAACAGCTCGAAGAGAAAACTCAAAACGGGCATCAAAGAGCTTGATAGAGCAATGGACGATGGGTTCGCAGTGGGTTCAGTAACTTATTTATCCGGTGACCCAGGTGCCGGTAAGACGACTCTGTGCTCTACCCTTCTCGCAAAGCAATCTAACAATTATAAAACGCTCTACGCTACTGGCGAAGAGTCTGAAACCCAGTTTAAGCTTCGCAACGAAAGAATGGGCTTGAAGTATGACGACGACAATTTCTTACTCCTTTGCACTGTAAACGTCTTCGACATCATAGCTGAAATTGAAAGAGTAAAGCCTCAATGGGTCTGTGTTGACTCATTACAAGCGATATATAACCCTGAGCTAGACTCCGCGATTGGTGGACCTTCACAACAGGTTGAATGCGCAACGTTAATCACTCATGCAGCGAAAAAGCATGGAGCGATTACACTTGTAATCGGTCAAGTCACGAAAGATGATAAAGCCGCTGGCCCTCGCCGGGTAGAGCACATCATGGATGGTAGAATCCACTTAGAAGTTAACGATGGCGAGCTTCGAACGTTACGCCCTCATAAAAACCGATATGGCTCTACGGAGACCATTGGTTTGTTTAAAATGACAAGCAAAGGGCTCGTATCTATTGATAACCCAAGCAAGCTCTTTTTATCGGGTTCTAAGGAAGGGCATATTGGGGCTGCGGTCACCTGTATTCGAGATGGTTCTAGGACATTGCTTCTCGAAGTCCAGTCTCTTGTTGATGATTGTGAAGGCGATTATGTCGAACGCAATACCATCGGTATTAGCCGCAACCGAATGAAGATGATCATGGCCGTCATGAATAAGTATGGAAGAGTTAAGATGAGCGCTCAGAACGTGTACGCATCATTGGTCGGCGGGTTAAAACTACAGGAATCGGATTCTTCTGCTGACCTCGCGGTTGCAGCTTCTCTTTATAGTTCATTGAACAACTTTGTTATCCCTACGCACTTTTGCTTTTTAGGTGAAATTGCACTTTCTGGAGAAATCAGACAGATCCCCAACGGCGTACCAAGAGTAATTGAAGCTGCTACACATGGCTTCACGACTATAGTATTGCCTGAGCGTAATTACCATCCGTCAATGGAAGAAAAAACGGAAGACAACACTACCATTCTTCGAGTAAAAAATATCAACGACTTATTTTCACTTCTCAAGCGCCTGATGGAGTAATCCGGGCGCTTCACCTTCTACTTTTTTGCCCGTGCTAAGCCTGGCAAGCATACCATCACTCACCGTATTTTATTGCTCAATTATCTTTTCGCAAAACGAACTGCTCACCTTTCTTTTTCATATCGTCCAACAAATTTTGGATTTCACTGGGGCTATTTTTAAACTCCGCGCGATGACTGTCAGACTCAGGCGCTTTGGGAATAAAGTCCATTTCATCGATTGGCATTGATTCAAGCTCATCAATAAACAATCCCATTTCTTTCTCAACTAATGCGCCCGTAATAGTTTCGATATGGTGGTAAAAAAAATGATTTTCCAGACAATAGGAACCATTTAGTAGTGATTTCATGGCGGCTTCGCCATATCTTATCTGTTGTGCTTTTTCGGCTTTAGATAGTTTGAAGTCAGTCGTGCTAACATCATGGGTGTTAATCATGGCTAAACGTCTGAAATTCTTTGAACGACCTAAATCTTCATTGCTTTTAACTTCAAGCCGACCTTTCAAAAGCCTACCAGGTGCACCTTGCCAATTTTGTGTGTCAAGTGTTACTAACTCCCTCTCCGCGGCAGAAAGGCGTCCAGACACCTCTCTACGCTCATCCAGTATGCTCTTAAGTCGTGCCTGAATTTTTGCTTGCGTCTCTTTACTTTCATCGGTCCCTTTCGATTCTAACGACATCAAAGATATGGGGATACTTTTCTGAAGTGCTGCGAGCATGTTGTTATGTTTTTTTAATCGTCTAATTTCGTCTTTTACCTCTCTACTGCTCCTTGGCAAGGCCAATACTCTTTGAACATCTACAGCGGCAGCAAGCTCCTTAGCCGTTTTATAGAATACCCCTATTGTCTTTTCGGGGGGATACTTGGCATCGAAGGTCGACAGGCTCATATTGGATTTCAAACCCCCGTCTGACCCTAAATAGCTCTTCCCATTTACGGTAAATTGGTAACCTTTATATACCATGGGCAAATTCATAGAAACTCTAACCGCATCAGCAACTGATAGCGCTGAAAATTCTTCGTTATCAAATGCTACATCTTCATGCTTGTATTCATCATAGCCATTCTTTGAATTAAATCGCTCCATCATTGGCCGCTTAACAGAGATGGATATATGAAGCTCTTTTATCTTTTCCGGGAACTCTCTATGAAGTGACTGCCACTGAGCAAAGTTAATGTTGCGGACATCCACCTCACTCACCACCTTGCCATGGTCTTTCCTGAAAGATTCTCCATAAAGCGCAGCTCGTAAACTGCTAACAGGTAGTTGCTTTAGCTTGTCGTAAATCAAATCGCTGAAAAAGCCCCGAACAAGATCTTGACCTCCCCTGTGGCGCATAGCGTTGACTATCGCTTTTTTTGGTGAAGGATAAAGTGACAACGATTGCATTTCAGATAGCTCGACGAACTCGTTTAACGTCTTATTTTGGGCTTTACCATCAATAGCTATTAATGATTCCATTCCAATCACATTAAGCAGCGAGTTGAAAAATGCATCGGGATTGGTTGACTTACTGAGATAAAAGCCCAGTTTTTTTGCGTCCTCTTGAGGCGAACCTGTAAGCCGTTCTTTAATTTTTGAAAGACGAGAATCTGAGCGCTCCCAGATTTCGGCCGATAACTCTTCCATAAGTCGGTCATGATAAAAATGCGCTATGTAATTATCGGAGATTACGTGCAATTTATTAGATTTACTGCCTCTGGCGTTTTTCATAGCCCAAAGGTTAAGTCGCGTTATGTCAAAGTTGCTTCCTAGTGTAAAGAGACCAAAATTATTGTTTTTCACAATGGACTCTAACTCTTTAGCCGAATATCCCGCCGCATATGCCATTGCAATAATTGCGCCTCCGGAGGTCCCTGCAACACGTTTGACCGGGACGTTTTCATCATGATTCTCAAGCGCTTTAATGGCACCGGTTAACGATAACGCTTTCGCGCCACCGCCAGCGAGAACAAGGTTTTCAACTTTCGTTATTTCAGGCTCTGGTTTCGATTCCATATAGAGCGTGCGTAAAATATCTCGCTTAATGTGTTCAGGATCTTTGCTACTATGTATTAAATTATGAAACCAGTGAATGTGCATCATTGCGCGTTGGTTACTCAACGGGAATTTGAACGATGGCGCGTCAGCAATAATAAGGTCCCCAATCATTCTCATTTCGCCATTACTTAAGCCTTTTTTCTGATATCCATTACCAAGCAGTCCTTCTAGTAGCCCAAGCATGTTAGATTTCATTTTGATGGATTGAAAGGTGCGCTCAAACCTTCTGTTAGCGACGGGACCAAGCGTCAATCTTCCCTCTTTGAATGCAGAGTTCAAAGTGTCGCTTCGACGTTGCAGCGTTAGCGTGTTTTTATACTTTTTTGAGATATCATGCTCACCAAGTTCCATTCTGCTAATAACAACCTTTTCTATACCTTTAAGTGATCGTATCACATGAAAGTCGATGAGGAGTTTATTGATGCGTAATTTACTTACTGATAGACTTAATAAAAATTAAAAATGGACTTGTTATGGATTTCACAATAGAAAAAGGTGAGAGATTACGCTCGTATGACTACGACCCAAAGAATGTTGATGGCAAGGAAATCTACCTTGAAGGTCGCGTCATTGGCACTGAGACCCATCCTTACCCTGCGTATCGCGTAGTTTGTGAAACGTGCACTTTTACCAATGCCGATCGTGTTGGGAAAGAGGTTTTGGTTCCTCTTGAGCTTGCCCATAACGATTTTGAGGGAAGGATTATTAAAATAAGCTAGTCCGAATTAGGCGGACTGGCGAAGAGGGAGGGGTTCGAACCCTCGAGTCCGATTCAGGACCACTGCTTTCCAGGCAGTTGCGTTAAGCCACTCCGCCACCTCTCCATATTTTTTCATTGAAATCATAAATAAAAATAGCTTGGCGCACCGAGGGGGATTTGAACCCTTATCCATCTAAGGCTTAGGAGGCCCTTGTTCTATCCAATTGAACTATCGGTGCAATTTTTTATTCATCATTTTCAATGTTACATCATCAGCAAACACACGTAAACAGTCCATAACAACATCATTTTTGTTGCCTTACGTAACACGCTATGCGATCATGGAAATGAATATTATTAAGGTATCAAAATGAGCTCAGAACATACAATTGAAATCCCGTCTAGAGAAAGAATTCTCTCCACGATAAGCGGTGACCCCGGTATTACAAAAACTGGAATTTTAACAAAACTTTTTAGCACTAATGCGCAACTTCAACCGCTATCTCATCGACTTGCAGCAATGATTCGTGATGGACAAATTTATATTAAAGATAGAGGGTACTTAATAGAAGACCGGCATAAAGTCGGAAGAGTTTCTAAAGTTTCTAAACACAAAGCTTTTGTTAATTTTTTAGATTCTTCGGAGTCATGGTTTCTTCCTGAGCAGCAAGCTAAATATTGTTTGCATAGTGAAATTGTCGAAGTAGTGCCTGATTATGAGGAAAATGAAGCTGTTACAGCGCGCATTACAAAAATTATAAATCCGACCGAAAGCTTGATGGGACGACTCGAAAAGCAAAGTAACGGACGCTACAGGTTCTATTCCGTAATTAATCAAGACTCAATAGAAATTTTGAATGACGACCCCATTTCTTATGAAGGCTGGTTATTTGCAAACTTGTGCCCTACCAAAGATAGACGCATTCGCAAAATTACTTTTTTCACGCCAATAGAGCCACCTTCGATCATTGAAAAAATTAGAGTCGCTAGTCTACAGAAGAACGGTTTTACTACCTATCATTCACCTGAGTTAGAGAAAGAAGCTCTTTTGACAGCTGCTGAAACAGAACGGTCTGAACATGATTTTACTTCGCTTCCGCTTATCACTATTGACGGTGCATCTACTAGAGACAGAGATGACGGATTCTATGTTAGGCAAATCGAAAGTGGGGACTGGCATGTTTTCGTAGCCATAGCAGATGTGTCTAGGTATGTCGCTGAAGGAAGTGGGATTGATGCCTTCGCTAAAGCAAACGGCACGAGCGTTTATACCCATGGACATGTGCTAAAAATGCTACCAACCCTCCTTTCCAATGAAATATGCTCGTTAAATCCTCACGTTAAGCGCAGTGCGCTTGTGCTACAACTAGTATTGGATAGTTCAGGAGAGGTAAAAAGTTCGTTCTTCTTTGAAGCGACGGTTCAGTCTCATGCCGCGTATACATATGGCAGAGCTCAAGCGCTAATTGATAATGCGGCTCCTTCTGGTGAAGAAGAGTCGACGGTCCCTATCCTTAAAAGCGCCTATAAATTATGGAAGCTATTAAGAGACAAGAGAAATCCGAACGGAGCTATATCATTTGAACGCAAAGAGCAAACGATAGACATCGTAAATGATGAAGTTAATGGCTTTCAATTTACGCGTCATTTTGAAACTCATGATGTCGTAGCTGAACTCATGATATTAGCCAATGTGGCCGCTGCCAAATTCATCGAAGAAAATCAAGGTTATGGCGTCTATCGCCACCACCCTGGCATTCCAAACGACAAGATACATTTACTAAACGATATTCTGTTCACTTTTAATATAGATACAGACTTATCATCGCGCAGTTCTATGCAAGATATTGCACAGGCGAGAAGTCGACTTCCTGAAGAAGTAAAGCGCCACTTTGATCTAACTCTACGGCGAGCGATGACATACGCATCATATAGTTCAAGCAACCCAAGTCATTTTGGTCTGTCAGAGGAAAGTTATACGCACTTTACGTCACCTATACGCCGTTACCCTGACCTTGTAGTTCAACGCATTATCAAGAATATACTTTCATATCAGGGATACGAAACACTTGGCGGCCACCTTTATTCTCTCGAAGAGCTCGAGCATATAAGTGTTCATTGCTCTGAACGCTCTCACAGTGCCTCTATTGCAGAAAGAGATGTATTTGATGCGCTCTCAGCTATGTGGTGGGAAAAGCACATTGGCGTATTGGTGGAAGGTAACGTGATAGGCTTCAATGAAAACTACGCATTCATGACATTAGGCAATACACCTTCACAAGGTTCTTGTGCACTCAGCGCGCTTCATGAG
>CENT01095346.1_pt1 | contig 12250 bp, 14 predicted proteins | sample 530141 | NCBI WGS metagenome assembly CENT01 (sample SAMEA2591074, study PRJEB7988) | marine metagenome | isolation source: saline water (ENVO:00002010), including | reverse complement strand
ATCTTATTTATATAAATTAGTTATCGTCTAGAAACAAATCTACAGGCAAACAAAACCGTAAGGATGAAGTATAGGGATTTACGTGATGATATGTAAAGCTAGGAAATATTAAATAATCACCAGTTTCTGGCGTATGTGTGAATCTTTCAAACATTGGCTTAAACTTTTCGTCATATCCTCGGTTTGCATTTGTTCTAGGATCATCGAATACGCATTCTCCTCCAAATTGTTTTTCCTCTGCTAGTAAATAGTACACCGCAGACAAAGTAGCGCCTGCGTGATTATGTATAGTCATATTATATCCTGAGCCATGCCCTGATACCCAAGACTTCACGGTGTGGCCACTCCAATCAGATAAAGGTCTCCCTAAGTTGCGCTGCAAGTATTCATCAAAGTTATCTATACACGTCTTTTTAAACGTATCTATTGCTGGGTGATCATGGTCAAATAGATTAAATCCATTAACTTCAGTCATTTTTGACATATCATTTAAATCATAATTAGTCAAAATATAATCTAGCATTTCAGGGCATTCAAATTTACCCATGCCAAACGCAGTAGGCCAAAGATCTTTATATTCCATTTATTTCGTCACCTTTCTTTTTGCATAATATCTACCAAAAAATGTACTAGGAAACATATTCTGCATATCGTTATATTCGTCTGGTGTTGTATAATGATTATTTACAACAACTTCCTTATCAGTCATAGCGTGTAATGATGCTAGAACAGTTCCATATTTTAATTCAACTTGATATTCTTCATCTTTCAAAGGAAAGACTAAAAATAAATTAAGTGAATGCTGATCATAAAAATTAATTATTCCTGGCGATACCATAATTCCATGCTGTCTTAAATCTTCATTATAATGGTTTTCCGTAACCATAAATCTTGTTCTGTCGGATCCTTTCACGACCCAAGGATTTGCAAGTTTTACGGTTGCTCTGCCTGGATATAAATCTTTTCCTGTTTGTTCCTTTGCGTGGGTGTCCATGTGTTGGCGCTGACGAAAATCAGGAGCAACGAAAGTTACTCTACCGTCAGGCTTTACTTTGAAAATAATATCAGTCCATAATTTAAGATGTATTGGATCACGTATATATTCAGCAACGCCAGGACATACTTTAACAGTTGGAACCGGTGTTTTTATTCCTGATCTTACATCGAAGTGCTCATAATATTTCTTAAGTTTGCTCCACCAAGATGGATTATTAACTTTATTTACTATCGGCTGCAGTGTAAGTAAATTTTTATCAAATGTATAGCAATCAAGTTTTACTTTTTTCATTTTCTATTTTTTCCATATAATTAAACCACATTCTCATAATACAATCAGGAAGATCACGTTCACGATTTTTCCAGTCCCATTGTGTATAACATCTAAATCCACACTTATCCCACCATCTACATGATAAACAACCATGCTCATTCATATAAGCTTGCATCATCGACGCATTATCTTTTCTATGCAATGGTGTATTAAAATCTTCAGGAGTATATCTATCCCAGCGACAATTAGACGTACTATTATCTGGAAAGATCGTAACCTTATTTAATGACAAGCAATGCATATGGTTCTTATCTTTATATATTAGATCTTTGATAGGATTAATATCAGGATAGTTGTGATATACGAATTTTAAGAACTCGAGATATAAACTATCGCTTGGTATTAAATGATCAAAGCCTTTATCAGGAATATAATCATCAAAGTAGAAATTATCAAACTTCTCATATAGATAATGGAAATACTCGTCCTTGTCTTCCATAAACTTTTCAATAGAAGGTACAGTTGCAACCATATTAATCGATGTAATATAATCTGCAAAGTATTCTATATTCTTACCATATGGTCCTTTAACAGGTCTACCATCAAAGTCATATGAACATATGATATAAGATGGAATATCGGCTGCGTTTAAATCGTCGATAAGCTTTTGTACTGCTTCTCTTTTAATAAACTGAAACGATGTAACCCATACTACTTTAATATTATGTTCGTATTTGTCGTATAATTCTTTAATAGCAATTAAGAAATCATAGTAAACTGGATAAGCCCATTCAGATATTCTATCTTGGAATAACTCTCCACCGACCATATTGATTTGAACAACCTCAGCTCGACCTTTCATTTTAATTAAATGGTCTTCAACGAGACTGAGTTTAGAAAATATTTCTTCTCTTGATAAACCAACTGTTGATTGTTTATCGTGGTGACAAAAGAAACAATTTAAATGACAGTTTTCAAATAGAGTTAACTCTATCTCACCGATATCAGGACGTTTATCTTCAAGGATAATTTTAGTCACTTCATCAGCAGCAGGATCAGCCGCAACCGCCAGCCCATTATTTTGCTGACGATCGGTCATTATTAAATTGCCTCCTACTGTCAATTTAACTCCCAAAAAACATTTCCTCTCTATAATACTCGTAAATATCAGGAACCATTCCTAGATCTTCCTGAAAATCGAGTTCACTTAAAATAGCATCATATACTTGTTCGTCTTCTGAATAAGGAACAAAGTATGGATCATTTCCAAACAATAATTCCTCATCGTCGAGTACATCGTAGAAATCTTCTCCGAAGTCTCGTTCTAACCATTTTGCATAGCATATTGCTACTACATATGACTTTGCGGGATAAACCCAGTTTTCTATATATCGGTCAAAATGCATGAGTGCATCATCTACGATATCTTCAGAAATAACGATTTTCTCGTCGGTCAAATCGTCCTTGTAATTTTTGTTAGCGGTGTGAAACGCCATTTGGCTTGCTTTCCAGTCTTTCATATCATTTCCCATCATACCAGTCTAATAATCCCCTATATCCGTTGCAACTATTGTTTAAATCTTTTACGTATCTATAATGTTCAGTCAAACACCCGCCATAATACGGACATTCCCTGCATATATCAGATACATTATTAATAGGTTCAAGTGCAGCCCATTGTTTATACTCTTGATAAGTTGAATATTCTTTAAAATATTCTCGGTCATCTTTATCAAATTCAAGTACGCCAAACTTTCCCTTCGGTGTTATATATACGTGGTCGTCGCTGAACGCAGAGTACTTCCCATCAAGAGCATCTTCTATTAACTCTTGGTTTATAAATTGGAATCTTTTCTCTGTTGTTGCATCAATCCATTTCTTAATATGCTCTTCAAAGTCTCGATGTGTCACTGGGTGAGCATTTGCCTGATTCGTAGAGTAGGGTTTAATCTCTACAGACTGTACCTGTGCACACATATTTAATGTAAAGATCATGAACTCTACATCGGTTGCTAACACCTTCTCAGATGCTAGAATTAAAACAGACAATGGCTTTTGCGAAGCCATCATGTTATTTAAAACAAATTGCTCTTTTTCACGAGCAGAAAAATCATACGACACACTAATAGTAATATCGTCATCATAAAAATAATTTGGCAAAGCACTAAAATTAGTGTTAATATTAATATTTCCGTCATAGTACTTACGTATCACTTTCTTTATTTCATAAAAATATTCTTCAGTTAATAGAGATATTTCTCCACCATATAAATCAATATGGTCTATTGGATCTGTAACTTTACTGAGTACTTCATCTAATTTTTCAGGACTAATCTTATTCCTATCAGCCAGTTGAGCCTCGGTTAGATAACAAAAGTCGCAACGAAAGTTACAATAATATGTAGGGTTTATTGATATATTCATATTTGTGCGACAGATATTTTATTTTGATCTGATTCGTCAACATAAGGCGTAACTGAACTTGCGTCTTTGCCGTTAATTTTTAATATGCGTGGAGCTAACGTTTTCATGTGCTTACAATGTTGTTCCACAATTCCTTGTCTCTTATGATCACGAATAGTCTTTTTACAACCATTACATATTTCAAACATCGGACAAGTATAACAAGCCATTTTCATTGATTGAATATTAGGATCCATTGTTAAAGGTAGTTGCGTTTCGCCGTGCTCTTCAACTTCTTCTTTAAAGCTAATAGGATAATCCATTTCATCAGCAAATGAGCCACAAGAATAATAGTCACCACCAGGATTAAACGCACGAATACCTGAATCACAAAATCTATTTTGCGGACAAGTAGTAGCATTACCATTCAACCTATTTCTCATTTGAACAGTATTATATTCCCAATCACCAAGACCCATTTCTTCTATTTTAACGTACAGCTCATATATCTTACTTAACTGCAACGTAGTGTCTTGTACGCCCGATGCAAATGCATAATTTAATTTACACACAACACCCATCTTCTTAGCAAGCTCTACGTTCTTAATTGCGTTATCATAGTTTTCTTCAACAATAACGGCAATAAAATCTGGCCTATATCCACAGTGTTCTAACATCGCGTCTGAGCATTTCCAAAAATCTTCTTCAGTAAATTCTGAGAAATCACCTTTTAATCTACCGCCACCATATTGGAATGATGTACATACACCCATACGTTCGTGGTTAAATAGCTTTTTCCATTTTTCAGGTTTTACAAGAAATGGCCAAAGGTTAGAAGTAAAACTAATAGAAGACTTATAACCATGCTCATCTAAATGATCTATTAAATCCCAATAATATTTTGGATCAATCATTAGAGGATCACCACCGTTTACAATAATAGTTTCTGTATCAGGATATCTTTTTAAGAATTTGTAAATATAATCTAAATCAAGCAATCCCGCATTATCAGGATCGATCGCTGTTGAAGAGCAAAAGGAACATTTGAAGTTGCAGGCTTCGGTTGGTTTAATTATGAGATCCAATTTTTTTCCTCCGCCAACTTTAGCATTAACGACTTAGGAGCAGGACATACATCATCCATCCATTGCAATTGGTGACAGTCAGAGTGACACAAATCGAATACAGGACAGCTATAGCATCTCATATCACGCACATGTAATTCCGAAGCAATAATTTCCATACGCTTATAACAACCACGAACCTTTGGAACCGGTTCGCTAATATGACCATAATGATCTGTAGGAGCAGAGTTAGGACAACCAGCAATAGTACCGTCGGCATTAATTGTATGAAGCTTCTGTTCACAATCTCTACAGAATGTTCCGTTACGAGTTTCACCGTGATCAAATTTATCGTATACAGATTCTAGGAATGAATTTTTTACTGGGTGGCCTTTTGTTCTTGCGTGCATGCGCAGCCAGAAATCATCGAGCTCTCGATTGTGAGGGAATATATCAAGATTAATTGTAGCGTTACCATTATGAGTTAAACGCTCGTATGCAATATCCCATATACCTAATGAATGCATATAATCAGCAATCTCAAGAGGATCCATTTTAACAACATCTTTAGATACAGAAATAAAGCATTTAATTTTCATTCCACGAGAAGTTAAAAGCTTAACATTATCTTCCCAAAGTTTTCTTTGCTTCTCATTAGAAAATCTTATATTTGGATCCCAAGAAGTACCCATATAGTCAATGTTTTCTTCGAAGAATTTTAGATGTTCGTCTCTTATTTTAAATACTAAATTGGAAGTAATTCCGTGAGTACAACGATCACCCCAATGTTCTTTTGTTATATTATAAAACTCTAGAATATCTTCCATTGGAGCAAGCATCGGTTCACCACCGTGATACTCAAAATGTATAGCTTTATCGCACGTATCAGAATCTAAACCATTACACCAATCAGCGGTTTCCTTTGGTTTAAAATATATTTTTCTACCTTTGCTGCCTGACGTAAAACAGTGAGAGCAATTAAGATTGCACGTCTCCGTTGTTTTTACGTAAACCATCAAGTGTTTCTGTGTCGCGAATGCCATAACTCACCATCAATGCCTTTTTATAATTTAGTGCCCTGTGCTCTGTGTTCGGCGGTATTATTACAGACTCACCAGGCTTCAATACTACTGCGTTTCCTTCGATTTCCATATGCTTAGTACCATCTAAACATTCTATGATAACTTTTACAGGATCTGTATGAACATCAAAAGTTGGCCCATTTGTCTTATTAAAGAAAATATGAGCGGTTTGATTTATATATCCATAATGCTTTTCCATCTGCTCGACTTTAATCGTATTGTCGCTCATGAGCAGACTTAACATCTTGGGCTGGTATTCCCAAAATGAATCGTAGAACAAATAATGCTGCAAACCCTTTGAGTCTATATATGAGACGTCGTGGTTATTGTAGCATTGTTCGCTCAATACAAAATCTTCAAACTCTAAAAAGTTCATTGCACTACTCCATCATAATTTATATTATAACATAGAATTTAAGGAATGTAAACAGTTAATTTGTGAAAAAGATGTCTTTTATTCTATCGAGTTCTTCTTGATCGGTGTCATCAGCTAATGTAAACTTCTTACGATATCCGTTCTTATCAGCTTCTGGCGTATATTCAGACCAGTTATACATTTCTTTAGCAGCAGAGTCGTAGTTAAAAAGATTATTTATCATATTTTCCTTAGGTGCGATACAGCGATCTACGCCAAGGTAATCTCTTAATAGGATAATCTTTCGGTTGTAACAGGAAAATAGCATTGGGCAGGTTTCGCACTCAGTACCTTTTGCTCTGTTAAATTGTGACGACATGATTGGTTCTACATCATCAAATGATTCTATTTTAAATATATCATCTTCAACGACCATGTTTTCATATAAGAATGGAGATAACCACCAATTGCCTTTCTTGTAATTTAAAACGGTGTAGTTCATGCCAGCGTGTGAATGATCGACCATAATATTATTAATTCGTGTTCCAGCCGCTAATATATCAAAATATTCGTTGAACTTATCAATAGTTGCGAGCGTAACATGAGGTTTGGCTGATCGAGATACTGAAGGGATAAAGTCTATGGTTGTAGTAAATTCTTTTACTGCTTGATCGTGCAAATTTTTATAATCTAAACCATAGTCTTTAATATTAAGTAAAAATGTATATACGACGTCGTGTTCTACATTATCACTAATATATTTGAGCTTGCGTTTAATGTTTTCTGCGTAATTAATTTGATTTTGAAACTTAAAAGGATCAATTGCAATCCCTATTTCAATTTCAGTATTTAAGTTAATATTTTTACCAAGCCATTTAACCCACGGCTCAAGCTTATCATCTATTAAAGTTGTTATAAAAGCAAGTATTGGAGAATGCTCATTGATCATATCAACCAAATGAGGCATTACATCATAGAAGTTTTCTGAAGATAAGAAATCAGTTGGACCAATAATAATTTCATCTATTAATATACCACGAGATGATATATCATCTACAAATTTTATTGCATCTTTAAATTGGTGCTCGTCGCTTGCGTTTCCCCTGCGATGGACAAAACAACCAGGGCACTTGTGTTTGCACCCATCAAGAACATCTAGTTGTAACTTTACTGCTGAAACTGGTTTTGTTTTTGTTTCCGTGGTGAGCGCATGATAAAGATTATTCTTTATTATGGACATTAGACTTATGCCGGATTTTCGATATCTGGTAAGAGCAGTCCTGGTGGCAAAAAGCTAAGAACGTTTGGAATAACATTAGTATTGTTTAGCATGAGGAATAAGTCAGCGCCATTATACTTTGGTTTATCATTGTATAAGTTAGTATTATACTTATCGCTTATTCCTTCATAAGTAGTTATAACAAGAAACATATCCCAAACACATTGAACTAGCATGGCAACATTTGGGCCACACTTTGTTGGTTTATCGACTGCAGTAATATCATTTAAAGTTGTTTCTAAGTCATAGTGTGTCTTTTTATCTTCATCGCTTAAATTATCCCACGCGTGTTGAAGAACAAAAGGAATAAGACCTTTAATGTTTTCAATGAGATCGTCGAGCAATTCTCCTTGATTTTCAATAAACTCAGCGATTTGATTTTCGTCAAATAGGTTATACAGTTGCATTTCTAATTCTGATAACTCATGGCCATATTTTGTTTTGATAATGTTTGTAAGGATTCTTGCAAGGATAGGAGCATCTACTAGAAAGTCTGTTTTAATATATTCAACAAGTAGATCTTCATCTACTGCAGAAAAAGTTGCGTAGAAATTAGTATTCGCAAGATATATCATAATATGCGCAGGAGATAATTTTAATCTCGACTCAGCATAGTTTACCCACAAAACAAATTTGTTATCTGGGTCTTCGCCTTTTTCTTTATAAATTGCTACGAGATCTTGAGGAGACAGTGGCAGCGCATAGCATTTCTTTTCGGAAACGTCTGTAACTACGTGCCTAATAACTTTGTTTTCTTCGTCAACTACTTCAAATTCTGCGTCTAAGTGTGTTTCATTACTCATTCTATAATCACCTTTAAATTATACTAAACTGTATTTGTGTATTAAATACGGCATCCTATTTTGTCTTTTAGCAAAAAACTGTACTTCAGCTTCAAGTAATTTTAATTCTGCTGATAGGTTATTAATATCCCAAGTTTGTTCTAATATTTTTTTAGTCATTGGAATCATATAATTGAGTTCGTTGTATTCATCATTATATTCCCAACTCGTAATACCATCTGATTTCGCGGCGTGGGCTGCTTTAAAATCTGCATTATCTTTTACTTTATTCCATAAATCTGCAAGAGCATAGAAAGGAACGGTCCAATTTCTATTTTCTGCTGTGTGCGGTTCTACAAAAACCCTATTGATAAAATCTGCTTTATCAGTGGCTAATCTATTTTCTGCTGTAGCGTTTGCGTTCATCCAATCAATTACTGCACAAATATAAGCTAAATCTCTACGCATACCCGTAAATTGTTCCATAATGTCTCTAGTAATTTCACTAGAATGTATTGTGAACTTTTCAATAATAAGAGACCTTACTGCATCACAAGGATAATAATCATTTAAGAAGAACAACAAATCGTAACTAAAGTTCTTACCATTTTCGTATTGAACAGTAAATGCAGGTTTATCTGCATCTGCTAAAATTTGATTACAATATCCTAAAGTATCTTGGAATAATGTTGAATCATTCATGATTGTTAATAGAGAATCAGATTCACAAACCTTAGTAACAAACTCTGCTGCGATTTGATCTACGCTTGTTTCGTGACCAGCATAAAAACCAGAAGCCGTTAATAGACCTTGAGTATACCTAACATATATATCCAACATGTCAGCTTCATCTGTATAAGCAACAATGCACTTATCACTGTTTTCTATAAATTCTATAGTACTCGCATCTTCCCATTCAACAAACTCAATCAAATCAGTTGAACCAGTCCTCATAGCTTCTGCTTCTTCCAAAAGTTGGTTCGGTAAAAGTTGATGTCCTTCTTCAGATGGTTCTACAATTTTAATAGAGCGTGGGGTTTTAGTGTGATAGAAATTATTTACCTCACTAATAATTGTACCACAGTTAGTGATATTTGTCAAATATTTTTTGTTATTTAAATAATAATAACTTTGGCCAATCATGAAGCCTCTCCTAATTTTTTAAGTGCATCATCATTCCATGTAAAGTCGAATGGATTATAATGATCTAATACATCTTTGTTAAGAACACAACCATCAATATTCAATGATTCCTGTGCCTCGAATATTAACCTGTTTGCACATGCTACTGCGAATTGGCAACCGTTGCAATCTTTTACTTTACTTGATCTATTTATTCCTTTAGTAACAAGCTCGTGTTTTCTATCTAAGATTTCTTCAAACGTTAAACCAGTAACATCAAGATTTTTATTCTTTAAGAAGAATGCTTGCTCATGTAACATTACGTTTAAGTGTGTAGTCGGTCCGTTTTCGCCTGGAACAATTGTAATACCAACAAAGTTGATTGAGTTACAATACAGATTAGCCATTGACATTACTGTCTCGTTAGAGTTACCTTCATCAATAACTCTACCTAAGAACTCGTTCCATCCGAATAAATTCTTTCTTTGTACTAATTGTGAATTTGCTCTTGAGAAAGCTGGATTCATTTCTACAATTGTTTCATACTCATTAACAGATTTTTGAATAATTTTATTATATGTTTCTTTATCGATTTTCTTGCCAACAACATTAGATGCTTGTAAAGTCCAAGACCAATCCATTTGCTTAGGAGTATTTTCTTTGAAGAATTTTACTTTTCGCATTACTTCTTGGTGATAAACTATATCATTAAGCATTTGATCTACTTTACCGATTGGCATAATAAATTCGATAATCATTTCTCGACGGAATTTATCTTCATCATCGAGAATATTAAATATTTCTTGTACCCTTTCCATAGTTGCTACATCAAACTTTGCAGGAGCAGCAATACGAGCGCCGGTATGTTCGCGCATAATTTCTTGAACTGTTTCGTTATTTAAAACAGATTCTGTGTTAGATGCCGTAAAGAAATCGGTTGGTCCAATAACAAACTCTCTTAAATTAAGACCAGTTCTTTTAACACCATCTGCTAATTCTTTCGCTCTATCAATAATCTGTTGATTCATTCCAGGATCAATATTCTTATCAACAAAACAACCTAAACATGCCTGTTCACATCCCGATAATACTTCCATCTGAATAAGTACATCAAACTTATCCTGATCTTTAGGAGCGAGACTTTCTGGACCAGAATATCTCATTTGTTTACAGTATGATTTTTGCATTGTCATTTTATCTTCTCCCTCGTGATGAATGGCAGTTTTGGTGGCAACTTCCGTGACAAACTCTTGCATTCACCGTGCGGTTAGTTATTCTTGGTTCTATTACGTCAACAGTTCTTCTTACTAAATCTTCCATCGTATCCACAATATCTTGTGGATTAATTACATTACCGGCGTTAATTCCAGAATCTACATAGTTATTATAGATGCTATTAGATGCACCTGTATATTCAAATCGAGCGTATCTATTTACAGTAGTAACAGAGCTGGTACCACCTGCCGAGCTATTACCAAAGAAACGCTGACTTCTCGTGTATGTAGTTATTCTAAATGTAACAGTTCTATCAAATGTTCTTAATTGCGCCCCACCATAGGTTTGAACCCACGAGTTGACGTCTCTTCTCTCCATAACCATTAGCGTCTACCTCTTGATGAATGACAAGAACCGTGGCAACTAGAATGACATACAAGAGCACTAACGTTTCTTGTTCCCATTCTGCCTTCAATTAAATCTACTGTTCTTCTTACAACTCTAGAAATAGTATTATATACATCATCGTCGTGTATAAGCTGACCACTGTATATTCCGCCATCGAGATAACCATTATATACAGAATATGATGCGCTAACATATTCAAACCTGTGATAATAATTTCTAGAAATAGCTACACTGTTACTGCCTGTTCTTGGGTATCTGTATCCTGACCCACCAGTCCATTGGCCTCTAGTGTAAGTCTGAACTGTTAAAGCCATAGTCTTATCAAACGTACGGAGCTGCCGTCCACATTGTGTTTGCGCATTAGAATTTAATTGTGCATACGTTGCCATATTATACTTTTACCTCTACCTCACCATTTTCACTATCGCTTAGTGCGATACCAATTATATCATAGCTATTTATACCAGGTGTACCGTAGTCCACTCCCTTAGCCTTACCGTCACCAGCTGGAATTACCCATTGGCCTTTCTTAACATCGCCAACTACTAAGACTGGAATACGTCCTTTAAGAGCAATGAATGGATTCATTTTAGCTTTCTTAGTGTTACTTCCTGGTTCAATTCCCATATCATTCATTTGAACAGCGGGGTTAGTAGAGATAACACCTAATAGAGGCATTCCTGGCTGCCATAGAGTAGCTTCAGAATCACCGTCAAGGTTAACACCTAAAACAGTTGCATTCTCATAGATTGCATCAGCAGTATATCTTTCTGCCAAGTCAGCCCAGCGAGCTGAAGTAGCTGTACCAACGTATAGGCCGTTGTTATCAATATAAGATCTATCAGAACCATTACGACGGAACTGAACAATACGGTTTGAGTTACCACCCGCTTCGATATAGAAACGGTTTGAGTGATATTCAATCTTACCACCATCGTTACCAATGTTACCAGTCCAAGATTCGTTACTAGATTCAATGAATCTTAAAGATGGTGAGTAACCATCTTGGTGACGTGTTTGTAATTGCCATTGACCAGCAGCGTTAAGATCACCTGCCCAAGTTCTATCACCGTGCATCCAACGACACATTGTACCGTTATTGGCTGCTCTAAGCTGTAGATGCATAGAACCAGAGTTGTTGTTACCAGTAATCGCGTAAAACCCGGCTTGCCATGAATAAGCATGTACACCAGTTCCTTCGTTATAAATACCTTCACGAGAACTATCATTACGGAACCAGTTACGAGCATAAAACTCAGTAGCACGAACA
>CENT01087787.1_pt1 | contig 12280 bp, 1 predicted proteins | sample 530141 | NCBI WGS metagenome assembly CENT01 (sample SAMEA2591074, study PRJEB7988) | marine metagenome | isolation source: saline water (ENVO:00002010), including | reverse complement strand
TTATACCATTCAATCGTTTGACCCCGCCTTCGACCCTGCAGCATCCGCTGGTACGCTCCTAAATCACAACTATGTAACTGGAGATAAGATCTATTGGGATAACACAACCAATAGTGGAATCAATACTGGTATATACTTTGTAACTGCAATCAACCAAACTGAGTTTTACCTTTCATTTAGTGGATCTGACGTATTTGCTAAGAAATACATTGCTGTTAGAACAGGAACGCCTGGTCAGTACATCTACAAGTCTGGTTGGGAGAACAAAACACTCAAGAACCAGAAGATTCTTAGAAAGTATCCTTTCTACAAACAAAAAAATCTTTTTGACGATCCAAATGAAAGAATAGTCAATAACAGAGCCGTAGGATTGATGGCAAACGGTGTTGAGGTCTTCCCACCTACCGTTTTTGATGAACAGATCTTCCACGGTGATATTACAGAGATTACAGTCACCAATCCAGGCAAAGATTATGATGTTATCACAGGACCTCCACTCGTCATTAACGACGCACAAGGTAGTGGTGGTGTTGCTTATGCTAACGTATCTGGATCATTCAGAGAAGTTAAGTTGGTTGCTCCTGGCATCGGATATCAAGAAAAACCCAAGATTACTGTTGAAGGTGGTAACGGAACTGGTGCCGTCCTTGAGTCTAATCTAGTTAGAGGAAGCATTGTTGCCAATTTCAAAGCAGATGGATCAGCTGTTGACACATTTGATGAAAGTATCACTTTTCCAGAAAGACATAACTTTGAAATAGGTGAAGGTATCGTATATGACTCTAGAGGTAACACTCCTATTGTTAACGTCACTGATGGTGCAACTTATTTCGCTGGTGTAATCAATGATAAGAAAATTAAGTTACATAAAACACCAGAAGATGCTAAAGCTGGTATCAACACCGTTGATATTGGTAATATCAGTTTTGGTTTCCATAAGTTTACTTCACTCAATGCTAAAAATACCATAACCAAGATTTATGTTAAAAACTCTGGTTCAGGATACTCAAATAAGAAGGTAGTTGTTCAGGGTAGACCAACAAACGGAGATACACAGTCTGGTATTAGCACATCTGATGATTACATACTAGCATACAACCATAATTTCCATAATGGAGAAATAGTAGAATACTCTACTGATGGAACAGTTGCAAATGGTCTTTCTACAAGCACACAGTACGCTATTAAGAAAATTGACAGTAATAGATTCAGATTATGTGATGTTGGTGTTTCCTCACAAAGAAATTTAAAGAATTATAACAAAAATAAATCAGTCGTAATTCGTGGAATCGGATCTGGAAAACATACTATAAAATATCCTCCTATAGTAGTAAACGTAGAAAGTTTATCTGCTATTGGTAGCACAACTGTCATCAAACCTGAGCTTGACCCTCTAGTGTTGGGAAGTATTGAGAGTGTTTACTTAGAAGAAGGTGGTATTGGTTATGGTTGCACTAATATCATGGATTTCCATAGAAGACCCGATGTTGGTATCTCAACTGTTGTCTTTAACGCTCTTTTGAAGCCAATCATCATTGATGGATCGATAGTAGATGTTCAGATACTCGCCTCTGGTAAAGGATACCGTGAAGACTCCGATATTATCATCACAAGTCCTACTGGTAGCTTTGCAGACGTAAAACCAATCATTACTGGGGATAAAATTAGTGGTGTTACTATTCTTGACGGTGGTATCAGTTATAACTCAAGTGATACAACTCTAACTTTACAAAACAGAGGTAAATCTGCTAAATTCATAGCAGATGTAAAAGAGTGGAAGATAAATCAAGTTCAGAAGAATGATGCCATCATCAGTAACGAAGATTCTCTACTTACCAAGCCAAGTACGAACCCTGCTTTCCAATTACAGACAATTGGTATCTATCCTCCACAAAAACTTAGATTCCAACTTGGAGACAACATTGACTCTGCTAATCTAGAGACACCAAATGCTTTCCACTCACCTATACTTGGATTTGCTTATGACGGCAACCCAATTTACGGTCCTTATGGATATCAGAACGCAACAGGAGGGGCAATCAAGAGATTGCAGTCAGGATACATTCTTGATACGACTCTTAGATCAGGTTTAAGACCACCTGGCTTTGCTTTTGGATACTTTACCAATGATTACCTTTTTGACAACTCAGGCGACCTAGACGTGCATGGTGGACGTTATTGTGTGACTCCACAGTACCCAGATGGTGTATATGCTTACTTCTACAGTGTAGATGTTGATTCTAGTGGTGTTGCTAAACCAAAATTCCCATATCTGCTTGGTGGTTCATTTAAAGACACTCCTATCGAAGAAAACTTCGTAACTTTCTTCAATCAGGATATTGACATATCATCTAGAGAACTTACAAGAAACGTAGCTCCATATTCTCTCTCATTTGGTAATTCTGACTATGAATTGATTGACGATGTTAAAGATGCCCTAAAACAAGAATTTGAAGTCATCAAGACTAAGAGTTCTGGTATTTCTTCTGTAACTATCTTCTCTAGAGGTGATGGATACAAAGTTGACGATACATTGACTCTAGACAACACAGGAACCAATGGAAGTGGAGCAAATATCGTAGTTGGATCTGTTTTAGGTAAACCTGTCACCTCAGTGCAGATCGGAGTCTCTACTTTCGCTAATACAGAGATTGTAAAGACAAAAAACACTATTACTGGTATTACAAGTTTTCCACATGGAGTTGCAGATCAAGAAACACTAATTCTTAGTGGTATTAGCACTTCTTCCTTTGCAGAGTTCAACGGACCTAAAAAAGTCAATGTTAAACAAAGATCAGTTGGTCTTTCTCAGTACTTAGACAATGTAACTGCAACTGGTGTAAACACTTCTATCTTTGTTACTGATGTAACAGGATTTGAAACAAATGACATCATTGGAATTGGAACTGAGTCACTTACTATCACTGCCATTGATTCTCAGTTCAATAGACTGTTTGTAAACAGAGAAAACTTTGTTGGTGCTGCAATGACTCATGCGGCTGGAACAAACAACGTTAATTTAAAACCAACCAAGTTTACTTTCCCAGTTGGTTTCTCAACCATAACCAGATTTACTTTTGAGAACAAAGTCGTCTTCTTCAACCCTCAACAGACAGTTGGTGTTGGTTCTACTGGAATACACTATACTTTACCTCTTACTGGGTTAAGCACAGTGCAAACAGTTGAGAATAGGTTCGTTCCTCAACAGAGAATTTACATTAAAGATCATACCTTCTTTACTGGCCAGAAATTGACTTATAACATGGGTATTGGTGGAACTTCACTTGTATGGGCGAAGGTATCTGCTGGTGCAACATCTGGTGTTGGTACAGAAGTTCTTATTGATCAGAGTGACGTATATGCAATAAATTTTGAACCAGACTTCATTGGATTATCAACTACTGGTATTCCTACAACTGGAGATGCAATATGGTTCTACGAAGTAGCATCCAACTCTGGGTTTGCACAATCCTTTACTACTAACTTCCCCAAAGTAACTACAAAGGTAGAAAGGTTCTTTGGTGATGTAGGACTTACTTCTGCTCACGGATTGCTAACTGGTGACATAGTAACACTAGATGCTATACCACAATCAACCGAAACAACTGAAATAAGATATGATCCAGTTCTTGCTAAAGTTACTACAGGTAAAATAGGATTTGCGGTATCTGCCTTCTCATCAGACTTGACTGAAATTACAATACCAGATGAATCTCTACAAAGTGGTGATAAGGTTGTATTTTATAATGGCGGAAATACAATTGATGGTTTGGTGAATAATGAGACATACTTTGTTCTTAGATTAAACACTGATGCAATCAAACTATGTAAGTACAAGTCAGACGTACTTGAGGCTAACATAGTATCGATATCTACTGTAACTGAAGCATCTGCTAATAATTTAAGTTACCTTGCTAAGATCAATCCACCTCTAGAGTTCACTAGTGGTAATACAGTTACATTTGATGTATCTGATCAAAGTCTATTGGATATGAGACTTGACTTCTTTGAAGATTCATCATTCAGAGAAAAACTTGATGTCAATGGTACAAACGATACTGGATTCAATATTTCTAGAGATGGCATTTCTGGAAATGTAGATGCCACAGTAACTATCAGAACAACTGGTTGGCCAAGTAAATCATTCTATAATTTAATTCCTGTTGTTCCTTCTGATGCTAGAAAGTTATATGGAACATCTGATGCAGAAGTTACTGGTAGAAATAACATTACTTTCAAGAATGTTGTTCTTAAGACAGATCACTCGATTATCAAGTCTAGTGATACTTCATTCAGTTTCAACCTAATAGAAAAACCTCTTGAACCACAAAAAGTTATATCAAGAGCTGGTGTAAGTACAATCACATATAGCACTCAGTCTCCAAATGCAAGAGGCCCTATCAACTCTACTAAGATTAATTTCCCAGGCAAGGGATATACTATCCTACCTAGAGTTATTGGTTTTGCAAGCACACAGGGTCAAGATGCTATTGTAAAAGTTTCATCTCCTGATATTGGTAAGATTGATATTATAGAAAGGATTAAAGATGGATTTGATTATCCAACTGATCCTACACTTCTACCATTCCTAAGTGTCCCTGCCATTGTTGACGTAAGTGGTATTGCACGAATGGATGAGATCCAAGTGGTAGACGGTGGTACAAGGTACAATCAAGCTCCTACACTTGCAGTTCGTGGTAATGACAGTGTACAAATTTCTGCAACTGTATCAGGTGGATCTGTAGATAAAGTTGATATTATTCAAAATGCTTTTGAGTTCAGTGAACCACTTAGTATTATTACAACTAATAACTCCAATGGTTATGACATTGATGCCGTATCTCATAGTGGTACAGATGTCACAGTTGAACTTCTTTTGGATGCACAGTTCAATATTCCAGTAACTACTGGATTTGGATCTACAGAAACTAAGTTACCATTTGCTATAGGTGATAAAGTATTTGTTGAGAATTGCAGACTTAAACCAGATTCAATTCTTGCTGGACAGGGTAACTTTAACTCTGCCGATTATGACTTCTCATTCTATGATGTCACTGGTGTAAGCACTTCAAATGCCACTGTCACGTTCAGTATGGAAAATGCTCCTGGCATTTCTACTGTCACATTGGGTACATATGATGATGACTTTACATTAGGTTCTATTGTCAACTTCAACGATATGGCGAAGTTCAATATGACAATCATCAATGATGCTAAGTTTTTATCTGGTGAAAAAGTAACATCATCTAAGTTTGAAGGATTTGTTGCTGAGAATGGTTGGAATGTCAATATTAGTCAACTTAGATTGAGAGATACAATAGGAACTCTAAGATCTGGAGATAATCTATTCGGTCAGATATCTAAGTTGAATGGTCGTGTAAGAGATGTAAACAGATTTAGTGTTAGAACTACACTAGGATCTACTAGAGACAAAGTTTCTAAGAACGACATGAATGTCGGTATTCTTAATGACTTCAGCCAAAGACTATCCGACAACTTCTACTTCCAGAAGTTCTCATATTCAATCAAGAGTAAGTTACCATATACCACATGGAAAGAACCTGTAAGATCTATTGTTCACCCATCAGGTTTCTTAGAGTTCTCGGATCTCATCATAGAGAGTGATCCTATTGCTAATACTGCTACTGTAGGAATCGCTAAGTCTACTAACATGAAGGTTCAGGCAGTAGATACTAAAGTTGATCTCATCCTCAATATCGATAATGAGATATACATGGGTAAGAGAGATAACTTTGCCATGGTAACTGAAGATGACGCATTACCAGATGGATCTGTACAAAGAATATTCTTCCCAGAAGGTAGACCCATTAAGAGTTTCATTATGAACAAGACCAACAAGGTTTTGAATCTTGATGATATTTCCTCTGGTTTCAATGGATCACACGATAGAACAGGAACACTGGTTGGTAGTAAACAGTTCGGACTTACAGTTGGTGGTGAACCTGTATTCAAGAAAACATACAATGCTGCTGCAACTGCTAATGTTGATCTTGGACTTAACTTACTCAGTATTCAGAATCATAACTTCCAGACTGGACAGGCTGTAAAATTAGATACTCAGGGTGGTGCTAAGATTGGTATTGCAACTACATCTCATACTACAGGAGATAAGGACATTGTTATGTCTGTTGTAACTGCTGGTGTGGGTGGAAGTTCACTATTTGAAAATGGATATAACCAACAAATTCCAGGCCCAGTAACAGGAATTGCTGTAACAGAGAATCCTCCAGGCTCAATCTTTAGATTATATGGATTTGGAAATGCAGAAGGTGGTGTTCCAGGCTTTACCACAACTGGAACTGGTGCTAGATTCCAAGTTAAGTTTGACTTTGATCCAACTACAGGTCAATGTATATCAACTGCAATAACTCTAACTGTTGGTGGAGGTGGTTACATTGTTGGTGATACTGTAGGTATTGCTGGTACATTCCTTGGTGGTGCATCACCAGCTAATGATTTGTTATTCCCTGTTACTAAAACAACAGGATCAAGAATCGGAAGTCAAGGTACATATTCTAATGTTCCATCGACAAATAATGGTGGTGGTAGTGGTGCAACATTCAATGTTACTAGAGATGCTAACTTAGATATTTCTACTGTTGAAGTCGTGACTGGTGGAACTGGGTATGCTGTTACAAACACAATATCCATTGCAGGCACATACATCGGTGGTGCTACCCCAGGCAACAATATTGAATTAACTCCTGTGGAGTGTGGAACAAGTGTTATGCCTGATGAATTGTTCATTCAAAAATTAGATGATGTTAAATTCAGAATATCTGGATTCTCAACTTCACTTCCATTTACATTTACTAGTTTGGGAACTGGAACTCATGTTCTTAAAGTTCAAGATCCAAATAAACAGGCTTTGATTTTGATTGACAATATTATTCAAACTCCTATTAAGAACAAGAAGTTAAATGTGGTTATAGCTGACTCAGTTAGTGAATCAGACCAAGGGGTGAATGTCTCAGTTGGTTTAGGTTCTATAACCAAAGGTGATATTATTAAATTAGATGATGAATTACTGAAGGTAAAACAAATTGGTGACACTACATTTGCACAGGCAAAGACCGCTATTGCTAGAAATACAGTAGCTACTGCTTTCTACTATGATACCAACAGATCTAACTCTTCTGTTATTAGAATTGACGATACAAGTGTCACTATGGATGATAACCCTCCATATTAACTATAAATAAAGAAAAAACGTTTTTAAGTAATGTCTAAACAAGGGATTAGTACAGGTTCGGCTCCGAATGACGGGACGGGCGATACCCTATTGGCAGGGACTATTAAGATTAATAATAACTTTAACGAGATATATGATATTTTCGGAGATGGTACTAACCTTGTAAGTTTTGTTTCTTTTGCTAGCACTGCTGGGTATTCCACTAACTGTGGTATTGCGTCAACCTCTGTTCTTGCTGGTCTTGCATCCAGTGTTACAGATAACATTGATATCAATACATCTGGTGTTGTTACAACAAGTTATGCAGATGTTGGTAAGATTACAATTCAACAGCCTGGTGCGATTGCAGATGGCCCTATTGAGGTTGGAACTGCAACAACAATGTTCAGAATCAAAGCAGACGGTATGGTCGGCATTGGAACATCGTTACCTACTTCACAACTAGAAGTTGCATCATTCTCGAATGAAAGACCAACTATTTGGGCAGTTGCTAAAGGTAATGGACAAGGATTACGAGTATCCGATGCAGCAGTAACTGATTCTAAGTCATTTGTCGTTACCAATGAAGCGTACACTGGTATTGGTTCTACCGCTCCTACATGTCGATTAGATGTACAGGGTGATATTTTAGTCAGTGGTGCAAGTACCCTGATGGATCAGGTAAACTTTAACTCTGACATCACAGAGAAGGTTTTAGGAAACTTTAGTGACACGTTCAGTGTAAGTGCTGGTGGTACATTCACAGTTGACGTTTCACAAGGATCTGTTGTATTGGGTGGACTTTCTACATCAGTTACTTCATGGGCATTTACAAATGTCAGTGGTCAAAACAGTAAGGCAACCACAGTAACTCTTATCAACAATGCTGGAGTAGGATACACTTACGGTGATGCTTGCACTGTAAACGGTTCTCCTATTGCAACTGGAGTTAAGTGGGTCGGTGGTAATCCCCCGCCTTCCACTGCAAATGACGATATACTCACGTTTAGTATCGTCCGTGATAGCACTGGAGTTACCAGAGTCTATTGCAGTAGTTCTATTAACATCATTTAAGGAATAAATGTCTACTAGAGAAACGCCAGGAGAAGGAGCTCTATTCAGACCGTCTTTTAATTCATCGTATGGTGTTAGCCAAATTGAAGTTTTAGACGGTGGGTCAGGGTATGCTAAAACAGACCCCCCAAAGATTACTATTGAAGGTACAGCAACACCTCAAACAGAAGGTGTGTTTTACCCTATAATCAGTGGTGTCGGTACAATATCTCAGGTTATTATCTTTAACTCTGGTGTTGGGTATTACCCAGTATTCAGTACAACCACTAGTTCACAGGTTGTTGTGGAGAGAGGTGCTTTTGGTAGTATTGCTACAAGTCATGGCACTGGACTTTCTTCAATATTTTCTGGTGATTACAATATTGTAGACGATAATATATTCTTTACAGATGCACCTTATGGTAATGCAGGACCTGCTGGATTAAAAACAAGTTCTTCTTTCTCTGGTAGATTATTCTCTAGAAAATTAGATCCATTTGATGAGAAAGATAAAAACGTAATTCTTGATGATATATCCTTAGAATTTACAGGTATTGCAGGCACACAATTTACACTAACAGAAAACTTAGGTGTAGTTACTGCTCTTTACAATAGTGTCAACACAGGCGTAGATATCAATAATAATCCATTCATATTAATCAATAATGTTGTTCAAACTCCTGGCTTAGATTTTGAAGTAATTGATGCAGATGATAATAAGATTAACTTTTTAAGTGGAGTTCCTAGAGCTGGTAGAATCAATAAAGTGGGCCTACAAACAGGTTCTGGATACTACTTGCCAATTAAAGCTTCTGCAAGAGTAGGTGTAGGGTCAACTGGTAGTCTTGAGACTATTCAGTTAACAGGAAAGGGACAAGGATATAGAGAGTTACCAGAAATTACTGTAAGATCTTCTCAAGGATATGGTGCAAGTATTGGTGCAGTTTTAGGAACATCATCTGGTAGTGCAGTTGCAATTTCTACAGCAGATTACAACCATATTGCTGGTATCTGTACTTTTACCGCCAACTCTCATGGATTTGTAGAAGGTGATAGGGTAAGAGTCACAGGTGCTGGATTCACATTCACCCCAGTATCAGCACTAAGGAATATCAATACCTTTGGATACGACTATATCACTGGTATTACAACTATTGGTGTAACAGGTGGTCATTATATTGGAACAGGAAGAAATAGAAGTAGAAATTTACTTATAAAACAGGTTCAAGTTACCGAAGGAATATCTACATTTACTTTCAGAGAAGACGCATATCCAATTGTAGATGTCATTGATAATCTTAACGTATTAATAGATTGTGGTGTTAGTACGCAACCATTAACCTATGTTAGCGGGGGATTGGTGCAAGCAGGCGTTGATACTGCAATCTTAGAAGGTAGAAACGTAACTGGTTTTGATGTATTAACTGGTCACACTGCAAATACATTCAGAACGTTTGTTGGTATCTCTACATTTGAACATGATTATGTGAGTGGTGGTGTTGTAAACAGAGCAGAAGCTGGTATCATAACAGACTTTAGTATTGTAGAAGGTGGAACTGGTTTCTTTGCACCTAGAACTATTCAATACCTCAGTGACACTCCTTCTGAGGGAATCACCACTGTTACTGCAATAGGTCAAACAACTGGTGCATCAATTGACATTGGAGAAGTACTTTATGAGTCATTCTCTGGTATTGCAACAATCAGTTGTAATACTGCTCATGGATTGACAACTGCAAATGTTGTTAAATTAGCTGGTATTAAATTCCAAACAGGCATTGGTGATATTACATTCCCATCAGATTCACAAAGATATTTTGGTGTTACAGGAATCATAAGTGCATTTAACTTTAGTGTGAATATTGGTGCTGCAATGACCACAACAGGCATACACACTGCATATGCTGGAATTGGTTCGTTCATACCTTTTGATGGTCATGGTTTAGAAACTGATGACTTTGTTAATGTTACTGGTGTTGCAGTTACATTCACAAGTGCTCCTTCCGTTCAAGTTGGTCATGTTGAGTATGATGAAACATCTGGTATTGCAACTGTAACTACAAGAAAGAATCACAATCTTACAGAAGATGATTGTGTAATACTTTCTGGTATTGCCTTTACTTGCGACTATGACCCTGCACTAGGAGTTTCTAGTGCATTATATGATAATATAACTGGAGTTCTAACTGTAACCACTGCCGCACCTCATGGGTACAAGGTAGGTAAAGATGTGATACTATCTGGTCTTGCATTTACCTGTGCTATAGACAATGGTGCAAGAGATCATTACTATCCAAGAAGTAGGTCAACTGCATATGATACTTCTCTACCTATCACAGGTTATGCTGGCACTGCACTTGCAATAGATGTTGGTATATCTCGTGTTAAGAATCAATATGTTCATAGATTTGAAGAGGCAATCAATGGTGCGTTGGTATATGGTGGTGATTATGACCATACTTTTGTTCGTGCAACCGAAGGTGCTTTACTAACTGGAGGACCTTTCTTACATGCTTTCTACAGTGCAACTGCAACATCAACATTCTCTGGTGGAGACTATGCACACACTTATGTAAGTTCTAAAGAAAAAACAATCAAGGTTGGTGGTGATTATGCACACACCTTTGTCCCTGCAAAAACAACTCCCAATGGTATTACTGTAGTTGGTGGTGGAACAACCACCCCAACAAATGCTGACTATACTCCTAGCACTGGTTCACTAGTTTTGACTATTGCGAATCATGGTTTATCTGGGCCTAGTCAACATTCAATCACAACTGCAAATTACAACCCAATTGTGGGTATTATGACTGTGACTATTCCTAGTCATGGTTTCTCAAATGGCGATCAGGTTAAAATTGCAGATGGTTCTATTGGTTGGAAGTGTTCATTAGACGCATTTACATCAACCAAATACTATCCAAGATCTACAGATCCAATCAGTGATAGTTGGATACCTATCTCAAACAAGACATCAGACACTTTTGAGGTCTTTGCTGGTATTACTACTAGAGTAGATTACACAGTATCTGGAGCGGACTACACACCTTCTGTGGGTGTTATGACTATGAGTATTGGAACTCATGATTTGATGGCTGGACAAAGTATCAAGTTTAGACCCAATTCATTAGGATTTACATGTACTGCTGACCAAAATACTGTAACAAAATATTATCCAAGATCAAAAGATCCAACTTACAATACTGCTGTCCCAATCATAGGTATAGCTGGAACCACTATTACAGTCAACGCTGGTATCTCAACTATTGTCAAGTATAACATAAGATTCGCTGATTACACTCCAGCGTCAGGTATTATGACCGTTTCTGTTGAAAGGTTGCATAATTTCCAAGTTGGAGAATCTATTAAGTTCAAGCCTGGATCTGTTGTATTCAAATGTGAACAGGATGGATATCAAACTAATCACTTCTATCCAAGAACAAGTGACCCATACTACGATAAACCAGTAGAGATTGTGGGTTCTGCTGGTACAACCTTTACAGTTGATGTGGGAGCTACTGGTGGAGCAAACATATACCAATTTGTTCCTAATCAGGGTGTTGCTGTTGAGGCAGTTATCTCTGGTGGTGATTATCCATATAGTTTATCTGGTATTGGAACTGATGCAGTTATTACTGGTGGTGGAGATTATACTCCTTATGTTTTTGTTTCTGCAAATACAAATGGTGTAGAGAGACCATCAACACAGATACAAATAGCAGAGGGTGCATTGACATTCAAGTGTGCTAAGGATAACTATGCAACTGAACATGCCTATCCTCGTAATACAGACCCAGCATACAATACTAATCTTGGAATCGTTTCTGCAACAACAAACACCTTTGAAGTGAGGGTTGGTGTATCTACAATTGAAGAACGTTCCATATCAACATCGACATACAATGCTGGTACAGGTGAACTTATACTTAATGTCGGTGCTGGACACTCATACATCAATGAGTCAGCTCATACAATTTCGACGGCAACTTATAATGCTAGTACTGGTGTACTAGAACCAACCATTGCGAATCATGG
>CENT01046077.1_pt1 | contig 12280 bp, 10 predicted proteins | sample 530141 | NCBI WGS metagenome assembly CENT01 (sample SAMEA2591074, study PRJEB7988) | marine metagenome | isolation source: saline water (ENVO:00002010), including | reverse complement strand
CAAATTCTGAAAAGCATCAGCAACGCTGAAGATGTAGACGCTGCGATCCAAGAAGCAATGGAAACTGAATTCGGTTTCAAACTCTCTAAAGGTCAGTACACAGGAGACTTTGAGCAGATTGCTGCTGAAGAGGCGGCAGCGCGTCAGTCCAAAGAAGCTGGCGACCGCATGAGAGATTTCAAGAGTGAGCAAAATATAGACATCAATAGCGCAGCCTTGGCGATGGCAGATGAGGCTGGTGGTACACGGGTGGCTGATCTTGAACAGATAGGCACTGTGTTGAAGGAAACTTTTGAAGGGTTCAAGGCGACAGACAAGGCCAACTACAAGGCTCTGTATGACGAGGCCAAGCAGTTTGCAGCGAACAACAACATAGATATCCCGCTCTCCGCTGAAGCTATATCTGATGTCTTCTATCAGATGTCGCGTGACAACATGAACACAAACGGTGCGCTGCTGAAAGACATCGGCACAAAGCTGGCACGATCTGGAATTCTAGACCCAGAAGATTTCAAGACTGATATGCCCTTCAACATACCGGACATGGAAACCCAGAGATTGGGCGTAAGCAACAGTGAAGACTTCATTAAATATCTCAACAGTCTTTGGCAGCAGGGTGATGATCGTGGTAACTACATTCTCTCGCAAATAAAGAATGCGATTGAAGAAAACGCAGACGCACAGTTAGCAGAAGCAATGAAGGCTGGTGGCGGTGGTAAAGCTGCTGATCAGTTCTTGAAGCAAGCAAGGGCGGCTAGACAAGCCAACAGAGCCTACCGCGACCTCTGGTCGGCAAAAGATGTGCTTCAAGAGATAACAGGCTTCAAACCTAACACCAAAACACCCCTAAAAGATCCTTCTGAGATTATGAAGGTAATAATGAGATCGCCTGAGAACGCAGAGCGCGTTATCAAGCAGTTAGCGGAAAGGGGTGATGAAGCAGCTATCGCTGATATTAGAACTTTCACCTTAAAAGATATCTTCGACAAGGCTGTAAACCCGAACCAGCAAAGCGCGGACGGTTTGGGGTTATTCAGTGGGTCGAAGCTCACGACAGCGATCAAAAAGAACGATGCTGCTCTAAAGAAAATATTGTCAGCAGAGCAATATCAAAAGCTAAGAGCCTTTGAGGTTGCTGTCGGCAAAGCCACCAAAAAGCCCGAAGGCGCTGTTAACTATTCCGGTTCAGCGTACACGTGGATCGATAGTCTTTTCAGAATGCTGAAGGTGACTCCTGTGCTAAGTCCTTTGTCTGGCGTAGAGGCGTATGCCGCTGAAAAGACGATGAAAGACGCACTGAAAAGTGGTCGAGAGACTGTTGATTACGTCATGAAGTATGACGACAGCCACATCAAGTTGAACGCAGTTATGCGTCAGGTGATAGACCAATCAGTCTTTGAAGATAACTCCCAACTAGCAGAGTAAATAACATGAGCGCGTTTCTGAATTTCTTTTCTGACCTGTCGAAAAAGATGGGCAGAACCACCCCCAGCCCCCTTGATCTCAAGATTAAAAAGATGAACGAAGATTACGGCACAAACGTAATCGACTTCATCTCCCAACAGCCACCAGCTCAAGCAGCTCCTATGATCGACTCGTCAGCAATGATGGCGCAGACGAATGCAGCGGCTGGGGCAAACAACCCCGCTGCCGGACTGTTACAACACAACGCGCAAGCCGCAGAGATGCCATCCATCCCTGCGATGTACGACCCAACTTCTAGCCTTGTCGGTGCGTTAGACGACAGTGAAGAACCAAAAACACTTCAGGATTTAGAAGAGTTCCAAAGGATGCAGCAGAACTATCGGGACGTAGAGGACAAGCAAGCCTTTTTACAAAACAGACAGCGGTCGCCATATCAACCATTTAACTTTTACGGGTAGTAGTTCATGGGTTCTGTGAAAATGGTGAAGGCGGCTCTTGAAGCTGGAAAAGAAGCTAGAACTTACATACGAGAAAACATCGACCCAAGGTTTTTTAAACCGCGAGGTGGATCAACACCACGGAAGGCTGATGAGGTGTTGACACCTCAAGTTACAGACTTGGGAACTCAAGATGCTCCTCGCGTGGCGCTACAAGATCTAGAAGGCCGACCCTTTGTTACGACTATGTCTGACCGAACTAGAGCTGGTGCGGTTCTTGAAGGGATTGGCGATGTTGAACTGGCGCAGCCTGTAAACCTAACAGGCGGTCAGGGCTACATGCTTGAGAACGGTGAAGAGCTTTGGGCATCTGCGAAGAGTGTTACGCCCAAGATGGTGGCGGCTGGCAAACAAGCCAAGAAAGATGCGGGTGGTGTTGACCCTGTAATGATGAACTGGAGGATGTCTCCCTCCGGTGGCGACTTCGCGCACAAGACGGGTCAGACCATGCTTGTGTATAACTCCGCGAATATGCCAAAGACATCTAAACGCGCTATGGACGCAGATATAAAGAAACTGATCCCTGATTGGTTAGGTGTCGATGACCCAAGAAGTGTGGCGCAGTACGGTCAGCAAAAAGACCGTGTCAGAAAAGCAGTAATCGATTTAATGGATAAGAAATACCGCGACCAAGGTGGACTCAGCCTACCTCAAGCGCGGATATCTGTTACTGACGTACCTCAGTTAAATGCTCAAGACTTAGGTTTTCAAAATGTCGGCATCATGGATGTCGAGCGCGGTGTCATACCTGACGGTGGTAATCCCACATACCCATCTGCTATTGCGGGTGAGGGGCTGGGGCGTTTAGATACAAACGCCACAGTTATAGACTTGATCCCAGAGTTGATGGATGGACGGGCATCTGTCCATGACGCTCGAAGAGCGTTAGAGATGAAACCGTATACGGGTGTCATTGACGACAAGATGCTTAAACGTCTGCAAGCTGCGGGTGTGAAAGTTAACAGCTTCCTTCCTTATATGATGACCGCTGGCGCGGCTGGGGGAATGTTGGCATCTCCAGAAGCTGACGCTGGCCTGTTCAGTGCAGCGGTGAAAGCTGCAGATTCCCTGTCTCGAAGCAAACCTGCTAACGCACAAGCCTTCTATAACGATCTCACCAAGGGTGGTGCTAAACCAAACGAGCTAGACGCGATTGGCTTCAAGGATCATTTCGGTGATCGCACCGACATTACGACCGGAGAAGTTCAGGACTTTATCAACAGCAATCAGATCAAGATCGAAGAGATTTTGCTAGGCGATGCTCCTCAACTATCTGCGGATGAGATACTTGATTGGGCAAAAGACAACTTCCATAAAGGGCATGAGCTTTATCATGAAGCTAGAACCGCTGGTGAAAGGTCAGGCGCTCTAACTTACATCGAAGACGTTTACCGGCAGGAGAACGTAGGAAACACCAAGTTTGGCGAATTCACGCTAGGTTCAGGATATAGCGGTAGTAATTATCGTGAGCTTCTAATGACGCTACCCAACGATAAGGCTGCTGCGTCTCAAGAGATGTCTAGGAAATACGATGAACTTGTGGGTGAGCGTTACGACATAGCTAACTCCCTAGATGCCATTGACCGTGATCAATTAACTGACAACCCGATGTTAGTAGGAGATGAGCTTAAAGCTCGTAGAGACGAACTCTGGGATCAACAAAGTGAGTTAGATGATGAGATCATGTCGGTCTTTGATCAGCTAGACAGTTTTGGTGATGAGACACGGGAGTTTGTAAACCCAGACCACTTTGACCACCCGAACATCTTAACGCACCTCCGTATGGTTGATCGGAAAGACACTGACGGGAGCAATGTTCTATTAATAGAGGAGCTGCAATCCGATTGGCATAAGTTCGGCAAAGAAGATGGTTACTTTGACCCGAAGGCGATGGATAACTTAGAAATAGAAATCGATCAAAATGCGAAGGCTGTCGAAAAAGCACAGCAAGATCGAAGAGAATTTGTTGAAGCCAACGGCTTTGATCCCAGCGCTGAAGAACCAGATTGGGATTTGTATAAAAAATTAATGGAAACAAATGTCGGTAAGAGTCTCAAAGCTGCGTTGGATGACGCTGGCTCAAAACAAGCCAACCTGCTTTCGATTCAGGATGAGCTGATTACGAAACAACCCCACCAAGTTCCAGATGCACCGTTTAAAAATGCGGACAAAACCACGTGGTACGACCTAGCCCTTAAAAGAGCAATCATAGAAGCGGCAGAAGGTGGGTATGACAAGCTGGCTTTAACCACTGGTAAACAACAATCAGACCGATACATGGGTACTGAAGGTTTGATACCGCTGTACGATAAGACGTTCCGCAACAGGCTGGGTAAGTTAGGCAATCAGCCTGTCGGTCAAACTAAATTCGATAGAATGCAAGCTAATACAAAAAATCTAACCCCTGAAGAAGCGCAAGAGTACAAAGCTGTATCTCAAACATGGCCTCAGACAGCAGAATCTAAACAGCGTCTGGCAGAGCTGGTAGATAAGACAATGACCGACAACGTCCACTCAATAGACGTAACCCCAGAACTAGTGGATCGTGTAAAGAAAGGCTTGCCACTATTCTCGCAAGCGGGTTTGACAATGGGCGGTGGGGCTTTGCTTTCGGATCAAGCACAAAGTGCTACCAACGCTCCGCAAGAGGACGGTTTCTTGAAAGACACTGGCGATGTTCTGAACGAGGCCATGTCTAGCGTAAATAGAGGTGTGGTTGATGGGCTAAACTTCTTTACGGTAGACCAGATAAACGCAGTGCTCCAGTTGATGGATAGCGAGAAGCGTGTTCCTACTCTGTACGATGTTCCGTATGTAAAAGAAGGAACACGTGGAAACTTTATGGATAAAGGCTTGCCCAGAGACGTAGTTCGCACAGGTTTTGAGATGTTTTCCCCGTTCTAACTGTACCAATATCGTACCATTTGCTCTAAGTCATTGATTTATATATACGATTGCTCAAGCCATCATGGGTGCTACGGAAAGCAATTTGTTATTTATCAATCACTTAACTCCATCATTCACTGTACCAAACTGCACCAAAAGCCTTGATTTACCACTGTTTCTCCATACACTGCACTTCATTGCTGTACCAAGGAGTGTACCAAGATGGGGGTTATACAAAAGCGTGGTGATAAGTATCGCGTCCTGATCCGTAAAAAGGGCGTGAAGCCTATCTCAAAGACCTTTACCAAAAAAGCTGTAGCGCAGAAATGGATGATCAACACAGAGTCCGACATAGAGGCTGGCGAATTTAGACATGACGAGCAGAGCTTCGGTGAGTTATGTAGACGCTATCTGGTAGAGATAGGTGGTGTGCGACAGTTCGGCAGATCCAAGACGCACACCTTAGAGGCCATCAGGGAGCGTCTGGGAGGTTTTAAGCTCAAAGACTTAACTACGCCTGTGCTCACTAAATACGCCTTAGATAGATCTGTCGCGCCTTCCACGGTAATGCAAGACATGATCTACATTGGTGTGGTGCTAGATACCGCAGAGGCTATGTGGGATGCCCAGCCTAATATGACGGACTACAAGAACGCGATGAAGGTTCTAAAGCGTGAGGGAATAATCGCTGAATCGAACCACCGTGATCGCAGAGTGTCCGATGAAGAGATCCGTACCATCGCAGAAACATGCAATGACTATTTCCCGATGGCTGACCTTATGAGCTTTGCGGTACACACTGCTATGAGGCGAGGTGAACAGTTCGCTCTCCTGTGGGACGACATAGGAGACGAGGGTAGGTCTATCTTGGTCAGGCAGCGTAAGCACCCCAAGAAAAAACGTGACGAGCGTGTCCCGCTGTTACCGGAAGCCAGAGAAATCATCAGTAGACAGCCGCGAATATCAGATAAGATATTTCCGCAAGATGGAAAATCGGTCAGCAATGCTTTTTGGAAAGCAAGAGTGAAGGCCAATATAGAAGATGTCCGATGGCACGACTTGCGCCATGAGGGTTGTACCCGCCTGTTCGAGCGGGGGTTTGATATGTCTGCGGTGAGTTTGTTCAGCGGTCATAGAGATATGAACATGCTGAAACGCTACACCCACCGCAGCGCTGTTCAAGTGCTAGAATCGTTAAAGACTTGAGTCTCAAGCAGCTTGCCTAAATACCATGCGGCTTTGCGGAGATCTTCGACTTGCTTGGCCTTGCTGTCGTTTTTGTACCGCCACCTATGAAGGTACTTTTTGATGTTACCCTCAAGGTAATACGGGTATCCGTCACCAAGGTTATCCGCTAAGTAATCAATACACTCAATGTCACCGTGATTGTAATGAGCGGGGTGATTCACATCGTCCGTACCCGTTGGCTCAATGGCGGGGTGCGCCTCACGTAGTCTGCTCCAATCTTCTTTAGTTGCGTTCATGTTGTTACCTCACTTTTTGGTTGTAATTTCTGCAAGCCTTCTGCACTTTTACGCGCAAAAAACTGTCTCACTACTTCCTTGTCAGCGACTCTGATCTTGCCCAGCTTATAAGTTGGGATGGGGAATCGCTCTGCATGAAGAGCGTTGTGTAAACTCTTCACCGTCATGCCCATTAGTTCAGCCAGCTCTGGCGCTGTGTAATATGGTTTCTCCATCAGTCGTTCCTACTTAAAAATAATCCGATTGGTTTTCCGGCAACCGTCCATTGATGTCCGTCTGGTTTGAATTTTATGTCTAGCTCCCAACGTGAACCTGATCGCTGCCCGTGCTCTTTTATCAGGTCAGAAGTAATCCACAGAAAATCGTATATCAGAGAGTTGTGATGGGGTCTGGTCGGGACATCGTGTATGGGCATTGCGGCTATGAGGCTGATAGATTCATCGGGCATCGGTGTTGTTATCCGGCAATGTTTATCAGCCACTCTTTCCATTAGCACCACAGATAGGTTTCGCTGCACACCGTGACCGATGGCATGGACATCTGCGCGATCAGTTTCGTGTGAAGGGAAGGCCACGTTGTAGCCTTTGAGAATTAGGAACGCGATGAGCGCGTGAACAGCGCCATCGTGTTTTGCCGATACCTGTTTGAGCTGTGCGAACTCTGTTTCAGAAGTCCCAAGTGCAAGCCACACATACTCAACGTCAAGCAACTTTGCCAAGCGGATCATTGCCGGCTGCCGTGGTTGAGATTCTCCAGAGAGCCACTTGCGTACAGCTTCTTGGCTAACTTTCATTCTTTTAGCCAGTTCGGTTTGTAACCCTTTTCCATAGTCTGGGATATCGGGATGGTCTGCACACGCCATTTGCAGACGTTGAGCGAATGTTGTCATTTTTGCACTTACCACTTTATGTTGTAGATCCACTTTATACCCTGTTATTTTTGGTCACGCAATGATTCAACAACATTGAGCAGCGTATCTTGTGTCTCTGTTTTTGACAGTAATGCGGAGAGCACCGCATCGTCTGCCGTGTTCTCCGTCAAGATATGTAAGATTCTTACTGGCTTGGTCTGGCCTTGCCGATGCAGCCTTGCGTTAAATTGTTGGTAAAGCTCAAGACTCCAAGACAACCCATACCAAACAATGAGACTGCCGCCTTTCTGGAGATTTAGGCCGTGACCGGCAGAAGCGGGGTGCGCGAGTAAGATCGGAATCTCACCCGCATTCCAACGATCCAGTACAGCGTTGTCATTATCGATAACAACTGCGTCTGGAAATTCACGCATCAATATTTCTAAATCTGATCTGTAACTGTACGCAATAAGCACAGGTTCACTAGCAGCGTTAATGATATCCGTCAGTGCGTCCAGCTTTGCGTAGTGGATACTAATAAAGTCCCCATCTTCTGTATATAAATTCCCGTTAGCCATCTGCAACAGCTTGTTGATTTGCACTGCCGCATTTAGCGCAAGCACCTCACCCTTGTCATACGACAATAAGAAATCTCTCTTCATATCGTTATATGCTTTACGCGCTTTGGGGGGCAAAACGACAGGCACATTTATATCAATGCGTTGAGGAAGGTCGATGTAATCGTCAGCCTTCATTCTCAGAACTACATCACTAACTGCCTTGTGAATAGCTTCAGCGCGGTCTGGCTTTACTGCCCACTGATTCCACTGAGGGTTACCGACCATCGTGCAGTATTTAGATAAGAACTTGCCCCGTGTGTTTTCTAATCTCTTACCCTTGTCGAGCAGATACATTTGCGGCCACAGCTCTAACAAAGCGTTAGGTGCTGGTGTGCCTGTGAGCTGCACCATACGATTAATCTTTCCGATAACCTTGCGGAGTGACTTCCAACGCTTTGAGGTGTGAGATTTAAAACTGCTGCTCTCATCAATAATCACGCAGTCGTAGTGCCATCGCTGACCTAGCAGCTCGACAAGCCACGGGATCATTTCTCTGTTAATGATGTGCAGTGGGGTGTTCTCAAACGCAGCGGCCTCTCGCTGTTTAGGTGTGAGTCCAGCTAAAACCGTGTATCGAATATCGATATGCGACCAGTTAGCAATCTCTGTCGGCCACGTGTGAGTAGCAACGCGCAGCGGTGCGATGACTAGAGTTTGCTTAACGGTTTTGTCATCCAATAAATCCGATAAGGCTGTGAGGGTAGACACGGTTTTACCAAGCCCCATATCGATCCAAAGTGCTGCTTTCGGGCTGTCTTTGATGAACTCCACGGCTTTGTGTTGATAGGCGTGGAGGTTATTGCGGTCTAACATAGCAACGCCTTTCCTTTGTCAATGTCGTCAATGATGTGAACTTCCCAACCCACTGCGGCTAATCTGCGGTGGATAGCTTCTTGATACGGTGTTGGTTTTTTGTTCGGTGCTTTGAACTCGACAATGAGCAGCGAACCGTTTTTGAAATAGAGTCGGTCAGGCACTCCACGTTGAGATGGAGATACCCATTTGTAGGGAAGCCACCCGTTAGCTTTTGCGTGTTCGGTGACCTTCCGTTCGATATACGACTCTCTTATTTTTTATACCTCTCCGACTCGTAGCCTTCCGCTGTGACAGGAAGACCCGCTGCCCAATCCGGTAGTTCACACATAAGATTCTCAAACTCACTAAGCGAACCTCTACTGTTGGGAACATCAGCGACAATCTCATCGTGAACGTGGAGGACTACGGGGTATTTTTTGTTCTCCAAGCGCAGCACCGCTTCAGCTAGTAAGTCTCTAGCCACAGCTTGGGTGATAGATTGAACGAGCGATCCACCGTAGGCTTTAATCTCACCCCACCGGAACGTGTGGTTATTCATGCCGCTGTAGACCAAATCCATCCCACGGTCGCCTCTAACTAGCTTGGCCTCTGGGAACGAGAGAATTCTGTTGCTGGGCAACTTGAACAGGAGGTCACCATCCAGCCACTTAAACCAGCCTTTTGCTGCTTTATATATCTGACCCTTGTAACTGACAGCGTTTCGGGCGGCTCTCTCTGTATCAACCCACAACTGCACAATAGGCTTGTTGGCATCGCGCCAATCGTTGCGAATCTTTAGCGCCTGTTTCTCATCAACATCAGCGCCATAAACTTCTGCCATCTTCTGGAATGCACGAACCCCACCTTGATATCCAAGCGCGAGTGTTGCGACCTTTCCTACGAAGCGTTGATCTTTATCGACTTCGCTGTACGTGATCCCGTACATCTCTGCTGCGGTGAACTTGTAGATGTCCTTACCGTCTGCAAACACATCAAGCACATCACTGTGGTCTGCAAGCCAAGCCAAAGCTCTAGCCTCAATTGATGAGTAGTCAGCGCATATAAGCCTGTGATCTTTTGAGGCTATGAGCATCCCACGCAAGCAGCTACTCAGTGCTTCCATCGGCTCACCGTCTATCTCAGCAGCGTCTCTGTGCGACATCTGTTCAATCACAGAATCAGTGTCGTCTATCGTTGGTCGCGGGAGGTTTTGCGGTTGGAAGTGTCGCCCAGCCCAGCGCCCTGTAGCAGCACCGTGGTATAGGAGGACACCGTGCGCTCGACCATCTCTACCAAGCACATCGCTCATCGATTGGTACTTCTTGGTCGAGGACTTAGACATCGCCTTTCTAATATCAAGAAATTTCTTGATGAGGGCAGGGCAGTTGTCATCAGCCAGCGCTGTCTCTACTGCGCCTTTGTCATAGCTGTCCATCGGGTAGCCTTGGTCGTTAATCCATTGCAACGACTTAGCGCGACTGGCTGTGTTGTCTAATACTCCACTGGTCAGTTCGCGCACTTCAGCGTTTAGCTTTTTTGTATGCCCATCGATAATGACTAGAGCGTTTTCGATACTCTGCCTGTCGAGTCGGACACCCCTCCAGTTGATGAGCTGATCTGTCTCCCAAACCTGTTGCTCTAAACCTCTGAGGTTTCGTAGTCGCTTGCGTATCTCACGTTCGGCCACCACATCTTGTAAGCAATAATCGTACAGCTCTTGGTAAAGGTGGGGGTCACGGACACGCTCACCGCGATATGGTTTGCAACAACGCTGTATAAGAATCTTGCCGCGCTTATCCTTTGCGGCATCGCCATCTAAGCCTAACGCCTCGCCACATTTACCTAGCGCACGTGGGTAGGCTTGGGCTGCTGCAAGAGCTGCGGTGTCTCGCCACTGGTCGAATGGAACTTTTTCCCACTTCAGCACTAGATTCCAGATGCACATCTCAAAGAAGCTGTTCCAAGCCCAGACGTTAGCACCGCCAGCCTGTATTAAAGCGAATAGCCTGTGAGGTAATGGTTTATCGGGAGTCCACAGTTCTGGCGGCTGGTCGTCCACAGCCCAAGCTAGGCATAGGACTTCGGTGGTGGGGTGGTCTGCGTATGCGTAAGCGCCCGACTTTCGTATGTCGCACTCACTGTAAGTTTCAAAGTCTAGGGATATATTCATAGCAACGGCTTCCTCAAGAATTCGTTGCTGAGTTTTTGCATCTCATCTTCTTTGGTCACGCTGCGCGTCCGATAGGATCGCTTCTTAGGCTCAAGATCTGCATCACTAATCCAAACGCTTTTCAAACTGAGTGTGCGTCTAGCCTTCATGTTCATCCTGTTCTTTAACAGGATGTATGGAATATCTGCGAGTTCGGCAATATCTTTTACGACTACCTTTTTGCCGGTAAGTTCGGGGAATCTTTCCCCCACGTATGGGTAGCTCAATGTTGCTTTCATTTTACGCCCTCTAAAAAAACAAGGGGCGCACACCGCGCCCCCGTTATACTGCTCAGTCCAGAAAATCATCGTCTGCTGCGTCAGCAGCCTGTTCCTTGCTGATGTCGTCAAACACATCATCAACCTTGATGCCACCACCACCGAAGCGCTCACCGTCCTTCACAAACTGTAAGCCTGTGAGGTTGCAGTTAATCCGCTTTCCGAAGTTGTTGTTCTGAACCCACAGCGAAATCGCTGCGTTGACGTAGCACCCTGCGTAGGGCTTGTCGTCTTCCTCGACCAGTTGAGTTCGGTCACGATCAATGATCGTTGGGCGCTGACGCGAGGAACAGGACACGAACATTGCGTTCTCATATCCGTCATATGCTTTTTCCACACCGTCACCCAGACAGGTCTTTAGACCCTTTGGGATGTCACCGCTAAAAGCTCTGGTCGCCTCTTTCTTAATAGCCTTTTTCATAGTGGCTACTTGTTCAGCGTCAGCTTCCTTATCCAGCAAAAGGTTCGCTGAATACTTCGCGGTTTGCCCTTCCATATAGGCTTTGGCAGTCCATATTTGGGGAAATGAAAGTCTTACGTTCTTTAAGATTATTGTGCTCATTGGGATTTTTCCTATTGGATTTCAGAAAATAAATCGACAGCTTCTGGCTTCACAGCGGGGCGAGGATCGCTATCCGGTGCGAGAGTTGGTCGGCCATCGGGTTTGTGCCAGAGATCAGTAACCTCTCCAGCTTTCGCCTTCCCAAGCAGCTTTTCTGCTTGAGCTGGGGAAACGAGTTTGGAGACATGTGCTTTGTCTCCTAAGATTTGTATCAGCGACTCTTCTGCTACTTGTTCATCCACCCACTTTCGCTGTGAGCGACCCGCTACGAGCTTGTAGTCGGGCAAGATGCCGCCTTCCATTAACAGTTTGTGTGCATGTTTCTGGACACCCTGCGCCCACCCGATGAGTGCATCCATCTTGGGTAGTAGATTCCCGATCTCATCAACATTTAAGGTGTGCGGCACTTGCACTAAGAGAGGCTCTTCCAGATTGTCAAAGCTCGACAGGGTCAGCTCGTAGTTGTGCTTGGCTAACGCACGACAGGTCGCCTTGGCTTTGCAAAAGTGGCAAGCCTTGGGTGAAGGGTTGAACGCAGGGTCAGGAGCAAACACTCTACGTGCTGCGGGTTTGACCTTTTCGTTTGCCCAGCAGTAGAGATCTTTCGCTGCCAGAGAGTAGCTGTCGATGTGGTCGAGCCGTGGCTGCACGATTGTCATCTGCACGGTGTCTAC
>CENT01096419.1_pt1 | contig 12319 bp, 10 predicted proteins | sample 530141 | NCBI WGS metagenome assembly CENT01 (sample SAMEA2591074, study PRJEB7988) | marine metagenome | isolation source: saline water (ENVO:00002010), including | reverse complement strand
TTCTTCAGCTGCCGCTTTAGCCTGCCCGCCGCCCTCTTTTAACCCTGCCATATAGCCATGAACAAAATGCAACGTGTCATCCACGGCAATCCCCATGGCGATAGCGGCAATGGTGATGGTCATGATATCCAGTGGGATCCCCGCCCAACCTATAACGCCCAGAATCGCCAGCGTCGTTAATACATTGGGGAGCAGTGCAATAAGGGCAACCTTGAGAGAACGGAAAATCGCCAGAAATACCAGACCCAGCGCAATATAAACCAGTCCCAGAGTAGTGATTTGCGAGTCAAATAGCCGGCTCAGAATATCCTGATATAACACAAAAAGGCTGGTTAACTGGTAGTGGTCGGCGGCTATTCCCACGCTCGCCAAATCCTGCCTGAGGTTATTCAGAAACTGCTCACGGTCGAGGCCCGCGGTGGTATCCTGTACCCGAATCGCAATACGTAAGCGCTGGTCTTGCTCAGAAAAATATGCCCCCACCAGTTGATTTACCACTTTTTCGTTAAGCAGGTAATAAATGCTGGTCAGTTCATACTCTGTAAGCGGTCGGCCGTTATTAAGCTGTGTGGCCAGCGCCGTAAAATTGGCCAACGACGTTACGCTACCGGTTGCCTCAAATGCAGTTACCGCCTGTTGCACTAATTGCAACTGATTGACACTGTCGGCACTAATAATTAACGACGGATCGTCCGGTTTATCCGTTACGGTAAGAATAATATCCAGTGCAGTGGTGCCACCAAACTCCTTATCAATATACGCCAGTTCACGGTGCACCTGAGTGTCGTCGGCAAAGTAATCGATAAATGAATTTTCTACGTTGAGTCGGGTAATGCCCACACTGAGCACAATAAAAATAAGAGCGGTACCGGCAATCGTCAGCCCTGGTCTGTTAAGCGTCTGCAGACGACTACGGCGTAACAGCCTGCGAATAAAGCCGTAATCCTGCGCCTCGCTACCAGCCGGTAACAGCGCCAGCAGTGCCGGAAACAGAATAAGACTCACTAACTGCGAAATAATCATTGCAATCAGCATCATTAAACCAAAAGAAATCACCGGCTCAAGGCCGCTGAAAAGCAGGGCCGCAAAGCCAACACTGGTCGTCAGCGAGGCAAAAAAGCAGGGGCTGAGCTTGTCTTTGAGCATCAGCTCCACCCGTTTGTGTTGTTCGGTATCGGAGTGTTCCCGGGCAATATAGCGGTAGCTGCCGAGCATATGAATCATCACTGCCAGCGTCAGGATAATCTGTAACGCGACAAAGTTAGCCGAAATCACCGTGGCGCGTAAGTCTGCCCAACCCAACGCGCCAATAGTCAGAGTCACACTCAGGCCACAGCTTAGTAGCGGAAACACCACCCACTTAACCCGGCGAAATAAAATAGCCAGTAACAATGCGACTACCAATGCGATGGCGAGCCCGAAAATCACCAGGTCAGATTTGATAATATCAATCAGGTGCTGCCCTACCACATAAGAGCCCCCCAGATAAGTATTGGCCCGTTGATTATATGGCTGGGTAATTTCGTTTAACTGGTTAATTTCCTGCTTACGGGTTTGAGTGAGCGCCGCGCGCAATGGCTCGGCCTGGGATTTAAGGGCTTCGAGTTGCGCTTGCTCCTCTTCACTCAGTTTACGATTGAGCAGGTGCGCCTGAATTGCTGTTATTTGCTGGTCAATTTTCACCAGTTCCGGATTAGGCTTAAACACAATCTGGATGGACGTAGCCGTGTTGTCACGGTTAATCAGCAGATCGGTGAAAATCGGGTGCCCGCTGACCAGTTCTTTCATCCGCGCAGCCGAATAACGCTGTTTTTGCCAGGTGAGATTGCTGACATCAGTCTGACCGGAAAGGGCATCAGCACTGTCGATAAGCGGCACCGTTAATATGGATGTGACACTTTCCACCCGCGGGATCTGTTTAATTTCCTGCTGCAAGCGGCTCAGATCGCTGAACGTCTGGTCGCTGAACACGTCGTGCTCACGGGGCTCGTAGGCTAACAGGATAAACTCGTCGGGATTAAAGGTTTGCTGAGCGACCTGAGTCTGGATATACAGTTTGTTATCTTTCACCAGCAAGGTGTCGGCAGAAGCGGCAATCCTGAACTTGCCAACACCGGTCAGGGCTAGCGCCAGCAAGGCAGCAAAGGCAATAACCACCGCCCAACGCCAGCGCACGATGCCGGTAGCAAGATTATTGATCAGTGTTTTGTTCATACATCAAATCCCTGGTCTGTCCCTGTAGATACTGATTTCGGAAGTACAAGTAGGGATCGTCGGCGTTTTTATACAAATTCTGGTAGGTTTCAGACTGCTCGGAAAAATCGTCCACGCCATCAAAGGCTCTGAGCTGATAATTTTGCGGCGCATCGGCAACATGGTTTACCGGATGGATAAAGCCTTCGGTTAATACCGAAAAGCCGCCTCTGACATCGCTTTGACCGAGTAGCGGTAGCACCAGGTATGGGCCAGAGCCCACTCCATAGGTTGCCAGAGTGTCGCCCACTGAGCGTCGTTTCGGCTCAATTTCAAACCAGCTGGTAGCAGGGTCGAATAACCCCAGTACCCCTACCGTAGAATTAATTAAAAAACGGCCGAGATTAGCACCGGCATCAGACACCTCTCCTGAGAAAAGGTTATTCAGAAGATTCAGCGGTTCACGCAAATTAGCAAAAAAATTGCCTACGGAAGAGCGCACTGGCTGGGGTACCACGGCCTTATAGCCGTCACTTACCGGTATCAGTACATATTCGTAAGCGGCATGATTAAATGCAAATACTGAACGGTTAAACCCTTCCCAGGGATCGTAATATTGCGGTGCAGTGGACGGATCAGCCACTGGCGCGTTGGCCACCGAGACAACCGCAGGAGCGACATTTATTTCCCCCTGCGAAGTGGTTATGGAGACCGATTTGCCGGCGCTTAATTGTTCTTTTTTGGCAGGCTGAGTTGCGCTGGGATCGCTTGCCTGAACTGCCGTCTCTTCAGTCTGAGCCGGCGGTGGTACCGACGAACACCCCGTCAGCAAAAACAGCGCTGCCGAAAATACTACTTTATAATACATAACTGCCTTGTCCGGTCTTCATTTGATGATGACGCAAAATATTGCTGGCACGTTGCACCGCATCATCGCGGTTGTATTGCCAGTTTTGCTGTTCATAAGCACGCGCCTGAGTGACATAAAACATGATCCTTTTGAGTCGCAACGCGTGCATACGGTTGGCACTGTCAAACTGCGTTTCAGCAACGCTCGCCTCGAGCTCTGTAAGCGCTTCGGAATGCAATGTTGTCTGCATAGCTGCATCACTGCTCACCCACCCGGATACCGAGCGGTTTACCGATTGAGAAACTGTTGTTGTTTGACTGGCTGCCAAAACACCGCTGCAAACCAGTAGAGATCCTAATGCCCATTTAGTTAAACTTCGCATCGCTATCACCACGGTTGTCTGATTGATTAGTGCTCGTGGTAAGAGAGTTAATCGTCCCTGACCACGTCGCTGCTTTTATTGCCACTCATGGATTTTGCACCGGTAGCACCGCTGGCTACCTATTCATCTTCCTGCTCATCATCTGACGGCAGATTCACTTCGTACTGGCTCGGATGTGCCGTTTCTTCATAGCGGGCAAACCAGTTAAAGATGCCGGGTGTTGAGTTCATTGCTGATGAGTTGTTATTGCTGTTATTCATGTGCAGTTCCATGCAAAAAAAGCGGTTGGTCGACACGACCAACCGCAGACAGGCTTATTCAGATTCGACCACCGAGAGCTGGTCGTCTACAGATTTTACTTCTGAGGCGTTTTTAGCAATTTCTACTGCCAGGGCACGCTCAGCTTCGCTACCCACGGTACCTTTGAGGATGACTTCACTATCTTCAACATCCACATCGATGTCCAGACCAGAAATGTCGGTATCCATAAGCAGGCGGGATTTCACTACAGTTGCAATTTTAGCGTCGGTGAGATCGCTGGAAGTTTCTTCACTGATCATCTCTTCATCATCGCTTTCGATGATAGTCAGACGATTATCCACTGATGCAACGCCATCGATACCGGTCACCAGTTCCTCGGCCAGCTTCTTATCCACGCTGCTGTCCACCTTCCCGGTCAGGATGATCACGCCTTCCTGCACGTCAGTGTTAATATCGAAAGAATTCAGATGAGTATTAAAAAGCAGCGTTGCTTCTGCCTTACCATCTATCCAGGCATCCTTAGCCTTATCTTCCCACTTTGAATCGGCTAAAGCCGGACTCGCGGCTGATGCCGTAATTACCCCTACAACCATTAAAGAAAGTACTGAACGTTTCATAATGTCGCTCCGATTGAGAATTCGAAGTGACTATTGCGATATTCAGGCCAAAAATTAAATATATGATTTTATTGGATTTGTTAGCGTCGGGAGAAACAAAGAGCCCGCTAATGTGTAGCGAATTCTCGACACTGTGAAGAAATTACCCAAAAGTATAAGATCAGTTGATACCCGCAACCGATTTTACTGCGGCACAGATGTTTTCGCGCTTCTTAAAGTAACTCAGGGCAATCAGACAGTTATCTTCCGGCCAGATGGCCTGCTGTAACAGCGATTTTTCTTCATCTGTTAACTGACTGTCGTCGAAGTGGATGGCAACCGCCTTTTTATTTGGCGTCAACACATGGGGTTTAGCATCCGTTACCAGATTGTCGGCAACAAACAAAAAACGCCGCGCGACCGGGTCCTGCACCACACCAATAGCATTATGGTAGTGAATCACTGACGGCCAGCCTTCAGCGATGCGACTTTGATAGAAGATCAAAAATGTGAATAGTAACAATACCACTAAGGTCATGGTGATAAAGGTTTGCGACAAATCCGGCGCTACCGTTACCAGACCACCAATCGCCGCTACAAACACCACCCAGAAACCAAACACTCTGCGCAGCACATAGGGTGAAACACCCGAAATAACTTTGGCATGTTTAATTTCCTGTGGCTCTAACTCCAGTAGAGCAACCTGACTTTGTGAGTTCACTTTAGACGCTTCAGCGATTGAGGTTGTGATGTGAGTATCTTACCTAAATAAGCGGCTCGTACAATGATTATTCCGCTGCTATCTAACGCCTACCCCATGTTTTTACAGGAAATTATGACAATTTCAGCAACTCGTTTACATAACTGGTGAGCATTTAAGCAAATAGACTTGAGTGTAGCAAAAAAGACGATAGCAGTTTATCCAGCCGTTATGCTTGCGGCGCAATATTGGACTCGGTTGATTCCAGTGACTTTTTTGACCTGCATCAGTATGCACTTTGTGTTCTTCGTTACACTTATTACATACCTGAAGTCAGTATTCAGGTGTTTCTTAGATAATGACTCTCTTCGGATTCATTTATGCATTTTTAGAAACAATGTGTTCTTCATAAAGCATATATCGCCACCAGGTTTATTCGTACATTACGTGGCTGATTTTTCGTACTCAAAATAATGGTTTTTCTATGCATGCATTCAACTTAAAAGCCCTCGCTGCTGCAGGGTTAACCTCGGCATGGCTCGCCTCTCCGGTTGCCGCCATCGAAATATATCAACAGGGCGAAGGCGATAATAAAGCCGTGGTCTCTATCGGTGGCTATGTAAAAATGGACATCCGCCATGTGAATGGTGACATCGCTTATCAGGATTACTGAGTTGCCAACTACCCAGGCGGTGAGCCTACCGATACCTCTCACACCGGCTTCAACGTGCGGGAGTCGCGGGTTAATCTGAAAGTCGATTACGGTGATATAACCGGCTTCGTAGAAATAGACTTCTACGGCGGTGGCGGTAACGAAATCATCAGCAATTCCTCAAACCCACGCTTGCGCCACCTCTATTTTACCTATCAGAACTGGACTGCAGGCCAGGCCTGGAGCACCTTTATGCCGGTGCGTTCCATGCCCGAAACCCTGGACTTTGGCGGCCCGTTTATAGGTGAAGCCTTTATGCGTGCGGTACTGGTTCGTTACACCTATGGCAACTGGGAATTTGCCCTGGAAAACCCGGAAACCTGGGGTGATGGTGACATTGGTACACCATCCAGCGCCATTGGTTTAAGTGGTGACGATGCCGACCCGGATGAATCTATCCCTGATTTTGTTACCCGCTACACACACAATGCCGACTGGGGCTGGGTTGCCCTTGCTGGTATGGTCCGTCAGGTCGATGAAGGCGGTATTGATGAAACCGCTTTTGCCGCGAATATCGCGGGCTTCTTCAAGGTTTTTGGACGCGATGATTTTCGTTTTCAAATCACTGGCGGTGAACCGGGTCGCTACGCTTCGGCAGCCATGACGCCGGATATCGTCATCAATCCGGCCACCGACGAAACCGAAGTGGAACAAACTCTGGCCTACAGCTTTTCTTACCGTCATCACTGGAATGATAGCCTGCGCTCAACCGCTTATTATGGAACAGCCGAGACGGATGTGCTGGAAAAGAAACGCTCACAGTGGGGCGTCAACCTGATAAAGCAGGTCAACCAACACCTCAAAGTGGGCGTAGAATACGGTAACTACGCCATTGACGATGAGGGGATCCTGGCGGTGGATTCAGACTACCTGCAGGTTTCTGCCCAAATGTCGTTCTAAGCAAAATACTGTTTTTTGCGCTGCAGCGCCTGACGAAAGTGCTCAACCAGCAGGTTGAGCTTTTTGTCGGGCTGCCGTGAGCCAGGATACACCGCATAAATGCCCAGCTCCTTGCCAACGTAGGGCGACAATACCGACACCAGCTTACCCGCTTCCAGCTCTTCGTGGATCAGCGCCCTAGGTAGATAAGCCAGTCCAAACCCGGCCAACACGCCATGCTTTAGAGTATCCAGGGTGTTAGTGCGATACCGCCCCTTCACTGCCATCAGTTTGTCCTCGCCATCTACCCGAAACAACCAGGCTTCAGGTTTTGTGCCTTCATACTTATAGAGCAGGCAATGGTGCTTCTCCAGCTCATAGGGGTGTTCCGGTTCACCGTAGGTTTGCAGATAGTCGGGCGTAGCACAGACTACCCAGTTGGAGTCCACCAGCCGTCTGGCCACCAGCGAAGAATCGGCCAGATTAGCGGTGCGGATCGCCAGATCGAAACCTTCGTCAAGAATATCCACCACCCGGTTAGTTACCCTGAGCTCAACTTCAATGCCCGGGTATTGTTCGCAAAATTCGACTAATGCCTGGTTAAGTACCAGATTGGCCGTTACCACCGGCATGGTTATTTTAATTCGCCCGCGAATATCACTGCTGTAACCGGCTACCACGTCTTCGGCGTCCTGCAAAGCCTGCTGGGCAAGTTTAGCCTTTTTATACAGTGCCTGGCCGGCATCTGTCAGGCTAAGCTTGCGGGTAGTGCGATAGAGCAGTTGCACATTCAGGGCTTTTTCCAGCCGCGCCACCCGCTTGCTGACCACCGACATGGTTATTTCATACTTTGCCGACACTTTGGAAAAAGAGCCTTCTTCCACCACATGGACAAACAATAACATGTCATCTGCTTTTACCATTTTACGTGTCCGGTCTCGTTTATTTGTGCAAAAAAGGAAACAATCATATTGGATCTGAATATAGATTAACAGTCAGCACAATTGTAGAGTCCACTGCATAAAATAAAGTCTGTTACATTATTTCTACACCGTCGAAACATGACGCTTTGAAAGCAGGCCGAAACGCTTAAAAATGTACCCTATCTGCAAAATATCATCCCCGGGGTGATACCGATTTCAGGAGAAACACTATGAGTGATGTCACACTGGGCTTGCTGGCATTATTACCCATCGGGCTATCTGCCCTGCTGTTACTGGGCTTGCAATGGCCGGCCCGCAAAGCCATGCCAGCAGTACTGGCAGCCACCGCACTGCTTGCCCTGTGGGTATGGGATATGAGTGGGCAACGCGTGGCAGCTTCGATTATTCAGGGGCTCATTGTGACCGTTTCTGTGTTGTGGATTGTGTTTGGCGCTATCTTCCTGCTCAATACCCTTAAACATACCGGTGCTATTCAAACCATTCGTCAGGGGTTCGCTCAGGTTTCACCTGACCGCCGCGTGCAGGCAATCATCATCGCCTGGTGTTTTGGCACCTTTTTAGAAGGCGCATCCGGCTTTGGTACGCCGGCAGCGATTGCCGCACCGCTCATGGTTGCACTGGGCTTTCCGGCGCTGGCGGCGGTAATGATTGGCATGATGGTTCAAAGTACACCGGTTTCCTTTGGCGCGGTGGGAACACCGATTATTATTGGCGTTAATAACGGGCTCGACGCCGCCACCATCAGCCAGCAGCTGGCTCAGGAAGGCTGGAGCTGGGAACAGTTTATCCAATTAATTACCACCCAGGTCGCCATTATCCATGGCATTGTTGGCACCCTGATGCCTCTGCTGATGGTGATATTTCTTACCCGCTTTTTTGGCAGCAACCGCAGTTGGAAAGAAGGTTTTGCTATTTTGCCTTTTGCCTTGTTCGCCGGGCTAATGTTTACCCTGCCCTATGCCCTGACCGGCATTTTCCTGGGCGCTGAATTTCCTTCACTGATCGGCGGATTATTCAGTCTGTTTGTGGTCGTTAACGCAGCGAAACGCGGCTTTCTGATGCCTCGCACATCGTGGGATTTTGCGCCTAAGTCAGAATGGCCGAAAGCCTGGCTGGGGATGCTGGAAATACATGCTAACGATTATGTCGGCAAACAGCCCATGTCGCAGTTTAAGGCCTGGACACCCTATGTTCTGGTGGCACTACTGTTAGTGATTTCCCGGGTATCAGGCGAAGTCAAAGCCCTGCTCAGTGGTCTTAGCATTGGTATGACCGATATACTTGGTGAAGCCGGTGTGAGCGCAGCATTTAGTCCTCTTTACCTGCCTGGCGGCCTGCTGCTGATTGCCGCGCTGGTGGCCATTGTATTTCAAAGTCATGGCCAAAGCCGCCAGCACACTTTTACCACCGCCTTAAAAGACTCCGGCAAAACCATAGTCGGGGCCGGATTTGTGCTGATGTTTACCATTCCCATGGTGCGCCTGTTTATTAACTCCGGCGTTAACTTAGCCGAACTGCCCAGCATGCCAATGAGCAGCGCCTTATTGTTCGCCAACCTGTTTGGCGAGGCTTTCCCTCTGATCAGCCCGACCATCGGAGCATTAGGCGCCTTTATTGCCGGCTCTAATACGGTGTCGAATATGATGTTCAGCCAGTTTCAGTTTGAGGCGGCAATGAGCCTTAATCTGTCGCCGGCACTGATCATCGCTGGCCAGGCCGTGGGCGCCGCCGCTGGCAACATGATAGCTATCCACAATGTGGTGGCAGCCAGTGCTACGGTGGGTTTGCTGGGTCAGGAAGGTACCACTTTGCGTAAAACATTGTTACCCACGTTTTATTATGTGGCATTATCCGGCGCTATCTTAATGCTGGCGCTTTATGGCCTGAATATAAACGGCCCGTTAGGCTGACAATGCGGTACGGTTTCGCAATAATGATTTATCCGGGTCTGAGTACAGGAGCAACAAAATGAGTCATTCCCCTATCCTCTCGCAATTTATCCAGCTCCTCGGTGAAGACAAGGTAGCTACCGGTGATCGTCGCACTGAGCACTATCGCTCGGGTTGGCGTTCAGGCTCCGGCACGGCATTGGCCGTGTTATTTCCCGATACGTTACTCAGCTTGTGGCAGACCCTGCAAATCTGTGTCGATAATAACTGCATCATAATAATGCAGGCCGCCAAAACCGGTCTCACCGAAGGGTCAACACCAAGCGGCGATGACTACGACCGTGAAGTGGTAGTGATTAACACCCTGGCCATGGATAACCTGGTGGTGCTGGGCAACGGTGAACAGGTACTGAGCTTTCCGGGTACCACGTTGCATAAACTGGAAACCACACTTAAACCCTTACACCGGGCCCCTCATTCTGTGATTGGATCTTCGTGTTTAGGCGCATCCATTGTGGGTGGTGTGGCGAATAACTCTGGTGGCGCACTGGTTAAGCGTGGCCCGGCTTACACTGAACTTGCGCTGTTCGCTCAGGTCACCGCCGAGGGCAAACTGGAGCTGGTCAATCACCTGGATATTGAGCTGGGCGATACGCCACAGGAGATACTCACTAATTTAGCAAGCGGCAACTTTGATCACACCACCACAGCCAGTGACAAAAAGGCCAGCGCCTCGGATTACACCGAGCGACTGCGCGATGTGGATGCCGATACCCCAAGCCGCTTTAACGCCGACACCAGCCGACTTTACGAGGCCAGTGGCTGCGCCGGCAAACTGGCAGTATTTGCTGTCAGACTGGACACTTTTGAAGTCGCCAAACAGGAAAAAACCTTTTATATCGGCACCAATAACCCCGATACCCTGACGCGTTTACGCCGCCATATCCTGGCTGAATTTAACTACTTACCGGAAGTGGGCGAATATATTCACCGCGATATTTTTGATATTGCCGCCAAATACGGCAAAGATACCTTTCTTAGCGTAAAACACCTTGGCACCGACCGGTTACCTAAAATGTTCGCCCTGAAAGGCCGCATCGACGCGCTGCTCAATAAGGTTTCGTTCGTTCCTGACTTTCTCACCGACCGCCTCATGCAAGGGGTTTCAGGGTTGCTTCGCGAACACCTGCCCGACCGCATGCTCGAATACCGTGAAAAGTATGAGCATCACCTGATCCTCAAAATGAGCGATGAAGGCATTGCCGAAGCGCAGGCGTTTTTGCCGGCGTTTTTCGACAACAACGAACAGGTAGGCGGCTTTTTCGAATGTACCGAACGCGAGTCAGGCAGTGCTTTTTTACATCGTTTTGCCGCTGCTGGCGCGGCGGTGCGCTATCAGCTACTCCATCAAAAAGAGGTGGGTGACATCCTGGCACTGGATATTGCCCTGCGCCGTAACGAGCATGACTGGGTAGAGAAACTGCCTGAATCACTCACCGATAAAATTGACAAGTCGCTGTATTACGGGCATTTCTTCTGCCATGTTTTCCATCAGGATTATGTACTGAAAAAAGGCGTGAATGCTAAAGAGGTTAAGGCTGAAATGCTGCGCATTCTGGACAGCCGTGGCGCCAAATACCCGGCGGAACACAATGTGGGGCATCTGTATCAAGCGGAAGAAGGACTCGCGGCCTTTTACCAGCGAATTGATCCCACCAACACCTTTAATCCCGGTGTGGGCAAACTGGAAAAACACAAACGCAATTGCAGTTGCTGCTGATTTGTGGTTTTCTGACGCTTTGGGGCCACTGCTGTTAATCTGTGATACAAAAGACAAGAACGCTACATAAATGGCTGATGCGACTGGTTGGTGTGCAGTTTATTTTATGGGCCATCACCGGCTTGTACATGGTTTGTCTGGATATTCATTTTATCCATGGCGAACCACTTGCCCACCCGCAGTCAGCGCCGCTTCAGCTTAAAGACATCAGCTATTCAACAGCGCAGCTACTGGCTGATTACCCGGACGCGACCGATATTAAGCTGGTTACGTTATTGCAAAAGCCAGTGTACCGATTTCGTTCAGCCGCTGGTCAGCGTGCCATTCATGTGGTTGATGCCATAACCGGCGAACCTCAGGACTTACTGAGCCAGGCGCAGGCCAGCACAATTGCTGATGATGCTTACACGGGCACAGCAGCAATCAACACTGTTTCGCCATTAATTAGCCGCGATGCCAGCGGTGCTCTAAACCCGCTTTGGGTAGTGAGTTTTGACGATGTTGCGTCATCCACGTTGTATATCGAACAACAAAGCGGGCGCATCATCCGCCGCCGGCATCATTACTGGTATGTGTTCGACTGGCTGTGGCGACTGCACATTATGGATTACGACGACGGTGAAAATGTCACCAACGGCTGGTTAAGACTGGTTTCGCTGCTCTCTGTGCTGGCTGCAGTAAGCGGTTTAGCATTGCTATTGTTGCGTTTGACCCTGCGTAAACAGGCCGCCGTATGATCCGCTTAATGATGGCTAACTGGCACAAATGGCTGGCCCTGGTGGTCAGCATTCAACTGCTGGTGTGGCTGATAACCGGCTTATACTTTAACAGCCTGATGAACAGCGCCGCCAATGTCCAAACCCGACAGCCAGTTCAACATGAGGGCTATCTGCCCGGCCGTGAACTCTATCCACCGCAGGCCATAGATGCCCCACCGCCGGTGGCGGTTTCGATTATCTGGGTGCTCGGAGCCCCCTATTATCAGTTTGAATACAATCAACCGTCACACGCTTATTTTATCCGCCAACACCGGATATTTGATGCCACTACCGGTGCGCCCTGGCAAATCAGCGCTGAACAGGTAGCTGCTATAGCCGGCCAGGCCTATGCAGGCAGCGCCCCGGCAGGTGAAC
>CENT01007520.1_pt1 | contig 12322 bp, 13 predicted proteins | sample 530141 | NCBI WGS metagenome assembly CENT01 (sample SAMEA2591074, study PRJEB7988) | marine metagenome | isolation source: saline water (ENVO:00002010), including | reverse complement strand
CCCAGCCGTTAAAGCTAACACGGCTTGGTAAATCATCGTCTTCAGTGCTGCTGGTGGTACGGCTCAGCAGGTTGCGTGCGCGGATGGTCAGCTCACGTGGGTTGAATGGTTTGGTGAGATAATCATCTGCACCAATTTCCAGACCCAGGATACGATCCACGTCGTTATCGCGACCCGTTAAGAAAATCAGGCCAATATTTTTACGGTCGCGTACTTCGCGAGCCAGAATCAATCCGTTTTTACCAGGCAGGTTAATGTCCATGATAACCAGATTGATTGTGTGATTTTCAAAAAAATCATGCATTTGTTCGCCGTTTTCGGCTTCGAAAACGTTATACCCTTCGGCTTCAAACAAACTTTTCAATGTGGTTCGGGTGACCACTTCATCTTCTACAATTAATATGTTGGGCGTCTGCATGTTCACACTCTATTTACAAAAATTAGTACTCTGTACAAAGTTTATCAGATTTTATTGTTATCGATCTTTTTATCTTGCAAATTAATTGCCACATTCGTAAAAGTACGCTTAAGGGCAGGTTAAGTCCAAGAAAAAATGTGTTAAATAACGGTTTTATGGTTTTTTACTGTTACCGGGAACGTTAGCGTAAACTCAACGCCGTTTCCTTCTTCGCTTTCTAACTTTATATTGCCATTAAGCGCCTGAGTTACCAAGTTAAATACTAGATGCATCCCTAATCCGGAGCCACCCTGGCCACGTTTTGTTGTAACAAAGGGATCAAAAATACGCTTCTTGATGCTGGCCGGTATACCGCTTCCGTTATCCTTGTAAATTATTTTCAGTTTTTGCTCTTCCGTCAACCTAGCTATGACGTCAATTTTGCCGTTTTCAACCGTTTCGAAGGCGTGGATCAGTGAATTCATGATTAAATTGATCAAAATCTGATTTAACGGCCCGGCTTTACACATAACATTCAGTGTTTCAGGGCAATCAATATTAATGGTATGAGTGACCTTTTTCAGCCGCGGCCGCATCGACATCAGGGTTTCTTCAATCAACTGCTTAACATTGACTTCCCGGGCTTCTTCACTGGTTTGATCCACCGCTACCTGTTTAAAGCTCGAGATTAACTGTGCGGCCCGGTCGAGGTTGCGATAAATAATATTCAGGTTTTCCCGGCTTTCATTGATAAAGCGCTCCATGGCACTGGCCTTGAGTGTTTTATCCCTAAATTGCTGGTCGATAACCGCCAGCCGGTCGAGCATCATGGTCGAGGCTGTAATGCCCAGTCCAATGGGTGTATTTACCTCATGGGCAACACCTGCCACCATATCGCCGAGTGATGCCATCTTTTCATTTTCCACAATCTGGCGCTGAAATTGATGCAGCTTCTCCAGTGTTTGAATCAGTTCGCCGTTCGCACTCTTCAGCGCGACTGTACGTTGATTGACTTCTTCTTCAAGGCGGCTGTTGAGGGTTTGTAACTCCCGTTCGGCCTGCTGTTGTTTGCTGATATACTCCTCAACCCGCGACAGTAAAATGTTGATGGAATCGAGCATATGGTCGTACTCGCGGACATTGCTGGCTGAGAATCTCAGGGAGTAATCGCGACTGCGGGCAACCTTCTGCAACATCAGGTTGGTATCCTGGATCGGATTAGCCAGCATCTGGCCGTATTTGAGCGCAACCAGAAAAGCGGCAATGATAATCAGCACTATTGTGGCCACTTGCACCATTCGGGTGCCACTGACGTAGCTGAAAAATGATTCGGGTGACATCCGCACGTACACATAGCCAAGGGTTTGTTCTTCTATGTTGATGGGGCGGATAATTTCTATTACCTGGTTATCTTCGTCTAACCGGGCGGTGAAGTAGCGCGCCATGTCATTAATCTTACTCTCGGCAGCAGTACTGGTTGATTTGGTATATAACGCGAGCATTTGCGGTGTCTGCCCGTTGATCAGAGCACTGTAAATATGCGCGTTTAATACGTCCGGAAAACTATCGAGCCCTTGCAGCATAGTGGCGAGCTGATCACTGCGGGTCATCTCTTCGTCTAAGTCGGTGGGGGTGACAGCCATGATGGGACGCACGTTACTGGCTACCATATCGGCCAGCGAACGCACGTTTTGTAGCAGTTGCTCTTTAACCTCTGCGTGTTGCAGATAGTTTGTCACCAGGGTGGATAACAACATAGCGCTGCCCGATACGACAATAACAAGCCATATCATGATACTTTTGATCGAAAGTCTGGCGGCCGACAGCGACATGAGAAGGTTAAATAAGCCCATAAGGATTAGTCATTTAATAGTGGCTCATAAAGGCTAAAAAATAAAGTATTGCGGGGGTTTAAAGGTGTGGTTTTGGGTTATAAAAGCCCTATTTATGCCAGACTATTGGTTATTTTCTGTTGCCCAGTCTGGTGCCGGTATTTCCAATAGCTGAAAAAGTGCCTGCGGTGGCAATGCATACTCGCGGGCTATGCTGCTAAAGGCAGCTTGCTGGCGGCTGGCCGGTATATCGGTGAGGTCGGATAAACACAGGCACACCATACCGCCCTGATTAATGGCCAGAGACGGCACCGCAACCCGTGCTACCCGGTACAGGGTGTGAGGACAGTAGGTTTGTCGCTCCGGCGCCTGAATGCATTCCTCAGGCACCTCTGCCCACCCTGCCGGGCTCACTAGGGTACACACTGCCAACAGTCGTAGTACAAGGTGTGACATTAGTTGATGCTCTGATACAGCGCCAGGTATTGTTCAGCGGCTTCCTGCCAGGTAAAGCGGGTGTGCATGCCCTTTTGCTGCATGGCCCGGAACGTCACCGGACATTCGTAGTACGCTAACAGCGCGCGGCGAATACAACTGAGTAATGCCTCGCCACTGGGCTGTTCGAATACAAAGCCGGTTGCCGTATCAGGAGAGTATTCGGGATCGACCACGGTATCTTTAAGACCTCCGACCGCCCGTACAATGGGCACTGTACCGTAGGCCAGACTGTACATCTGGTTAAGTCCGCAAGGCTCAAACTGAGAGGGCATCAAAAAGAAATCTGCGCCAGCTTCAATCAGGTGGGCATGTTCGGTACTGAAGCCGTTAATAAAGGAGAACTGCTGTGGATGTTGCTCGGCAAACTCACCAAGATCCTGACAAACCCTGGGATCGCCAGTGCCAATAATCACCAGTTGCAGTTTATGTCTGATAAGGCGGTCGAGGATAGGAATAAGATACCCAAATCCTTTTTGTTCGGTAAGCCGACATACCATACCAAACACCGGTACGTTAGGCTCTGCCGGCAGGCCGGATTTACGTTGCAGAGCCTGCTTACATTCTGCCTTGCCAGTAATATCATCAGTGTTGAAGTGGGCAGGTATATAGGGGTCTGTCATCGGATCCCACTGACTGTAATCACAGCCGTTTAAAATACCGGATAGGTCATTACTGCGCTGCATCAGCCGGTCGTGCAGGCCATGACTGCCAAGGTCGGTGAGGAGCTCGGAGGCATAATTAGGACTGACTGTGGTAATTTTGTCTGCGCACTCAATGGCGGACTGCAAAAAGTTAATGTAACCACCATGGACCTGCTCAAAGATGGCCGGGTGATGACGCAGGTACGGAATTTCTTCTATGCGGTGAACACCCTGAAACGCGGCATTGTGAATGGTAAATACCGAACGCGTGTTGCTGAAGTAGCCGCTGCGATCGCTGCGTAGTAAAAACGGCAGCATGGCGGTATGCCAGTCGTGACAGTGGATGATATCCGGTGCCATGCCAAGCGCCTGAATAGCACTTAAGACGGCACCACAAAAGAAGCTGAACCGTTCGCCGTTGTCGTTATAGGCCTCATAAGCACTGTTATACAGACCTTCCCGGTCGAAGTATTCCGAATAGTCAATAAAGTAAAGGTCGATACCGTGCCAGTTAAGCTGGCGAACGGCATAGTGGTAAACCTTACTTTCGGCAAACAGGGTCTGGCTGCTACAGGCTTCAGAAAGTGAGAACTGCTCGGCAATTGCCCGGTAATAGGGCATAAATACGCTAATGGTATGTTCGGGCGATTTCAGTGCCAGAGGCAGCGCTTTGCCCACATCGGCCAGGCCACCGGTTTTGACCAGCTCTTCAACTTCAGAAATCGCAAAAACAATGTTCACACTACTCTCCAGCGTTTAATTTGGTGCTTTGAACAAATTATCACACAAGACAGGGATTTAAACGCTAACTTTGTGCAAAATACACAGAAAATCGATTGTCCTGGGTAAGTACTGAAGGGCTTGAAAACTGTTCCGAGAGCAATTCTGCATAAGGCAAGAAGCGGTTGGCGACCAGATAGAGTTTTCCCTTTGGCTGCAGATGTTGTCGGGTAGCCTGAATAAATTCACGGCTGATGCGGTAATCTGTTTTAACCCCGGTATGAAATGGCGGGTTAGTTACAACCGTATGGTATTTAGCGCTAACACCCTGCAGTGTGTCGGTGGCGATAATGACGCCCTGTTGATGATTCTCCTGCAACGTGTGAGCGCTGCACCACAGTGCCAGAGCACTGACATCCAGCAGTTCCACACTCGCCTTGCTGCCGGCACTTAACAGATAGCTGGCGATTACTCCGGCACCACAAGCAAAGTCGAGAACCTTGCCGGACAGAGACGATGGTAGTTTATCCAGCAACATGGCTGTGCCGGCATCCAGCTCGCGATGACTGAACACGCCAGGTAAGGAACACACGGTCCACTCAATACCATTACGGCTGTAAGTATCGCGGCTCCTATAATCGTTAAGGTTAAACGGAGCAGGCGTCTGGTTGAGGTGACAGGTTAACCAGCTGCAATGACGGGCAGAGTCTATTTTATCTACATCACCATAAGATTGAATGGTTCTACCGGCACTTTTAATACCACTACGATTTTCACCAATCACATGAACACGGTTACCGTTGCCTACCAGCGCGGCCGCCATGGCCATCAGCATCGCCAGATGCGCTTTGGCTTTGGGCATAAAAATCAACACATCAGTAATCGCTTCGACATCACCCACTGCTGGTGCAAAGGTATGTGTGTGATTGCCAGAGTTGGCGGTCAGTGTAAGGTTAGCGCTATTGCTAATCAGGTCGCGACTGTCAAAACGGGCCGCTTCAGTGCGCCGGGTACACTGTTTAAATACATCGTAATACTGATGTAAAACGGTGAGTTTTACCTCACTTAAGGCGCTGAATAGTGCCGCATCGTCGGGATTAATAACCAGCCAGTTGCCCTGCTCAAACTGCTCTTCGTTACGCAGTATTAACTGGCTTTGCGGTGACAGGCTCATGCTGTGCGCTCGTAAATCAGATCCCAAACGCCGTGGCCAAGTTTCTGGCCGCGTACCTCAAACTTGGTGGTGGGGCGGTAATCAGGGCGCGGTACGTAATCACCCTCAGCAGCAGTGTTAGTGTAACCCTCTGCTGCGTTCATGACCTCAGCCATGTGCTCTGCGTAGGGTTCCCAGTCTGTGGCCATGTGGAATGAGCCACCAACAGCCAGTTTGGTGCGAACTAATTCAGCAAATTCCGCCTGCACAATACGGCGTTTGTGGTGGCGCTTTTTATGCCAGGGATCGGGGAAAAACAATTGCAGGCGATGCAGGCTGCCATCCGGGATCATGTTTTTAAGCACTTCAACGGCATCGTGTTCCATAACGCGCAGATTCTCTACGCCAAGTTCGCCGGCATCGGCCAGACAAGCCCCCACACCCGGGCGGTGAACTTCGATACCAATAAAGTTAAGCTCAGGGGCTTCATGGGCCATGGTGACCAGTGACTTACCCATGCCAAAACCTATTTCGACGACTACCGGCGCCTCACGGCCAAATACTGCTCCAAGATCCAGCGGCGCGTTTTGGTATTCGATACCTTTAGTTGGCCAGAATGCTTCCAGCGCGCGGCCCTGGGCTTTAGTTAAACGCCCTTCGCGCTTTACAAAACTCTTTACTTTACTGATATAAACGCCGGCCGCTTCGGCTTCGGCCTGGGAATTAAATTTTGCCATGATAGTCTGTCACCTGTTAATTGCCGCGGCATTATCCACGACGCGTACAAAATTGCAACGGTCTGGCGTGCAGCCACGACGGGTCGCTGGTTGTATGATAGCGTAAACCCAGCTCAAACGAATGGAAACTCACTTAATGTCAGCTCACTTTTGCCCTCAATGCGGCCAGCAGGCTCTTACCAGTCAGGACAACAACTGTTATCAGTGCAGCCACTGCCAGTTTGAAGTGTTCCGTAATGTGGCTGCAGCGGTAGGCGGGATTCTGGTGTATCGGCAACACATGTTGCTGGTAAAACGCAGTAAAGCCCCGGCTGCCGGAGAGTGGGATTTGCCGGGCGGATTTGTTAATCCCGATGAGTCGGCCGAACAGGCGCTGCGCCGTGAGTGCCGGGAAGAAACCGGCATCGACCCTGGCCAGTCATTGCAATACCTCGGGGCATGGCCGAATCAGTACCCGTATAAAACACTGGTATACCCAACCATGGATATCTTTTTCGCTGCCGAATTACACAACAAGCCTGACTGCGAAGTGGATAACAGTGAGGTAAGTGGCTTTAGCTGGCGGCCATTATCTGACTGTGCAGAGCTTAAACTGGCGTTTCCCTCTGCACAGCAGGCCCTCAAGCGTTACCTTAGTTTAAGCCAATAGCTCGTTGAGCAGCGCCGCCACACTTGCTGGTTGTTCCAGCATCATCATATGACCGCTGTCTTCAACCGGCAGCAACCGGGCACCGTTAATTTTTTGCTGAGCGGTTTGCATCGCCGGGAATGGTGCCACTGCGTCCTGACGGGCGGCAATTAAATTTACCGGGCAGTTGAGCTGGCCGAGCTTAGCAGTGAGGTCTTTTCTGGGTGTGGTGCTTTGAACATGCGCCCGTAATGTCGCCGTGCCTAAATCGCTGGCCATATCGGTGAGTATTGGCAGTATCTCATCACTGTGTTCTGGTAGCATCATGTTAGCCAGATAGGCTTTAGCTGTGACATCCACCTTGCCGCCTTTTAACTGCTCAAGTAAGGTTTTACGCCGTTTTAACTCCCGGTCTGATAAACCGGTAGGGGCATAGCCCATCAGCGTTAACGAGGCGACTTTATCCGGATAGGTAAGCGCCCACAACGCAGCGACATAGGCCCCCATAGAATATCCAATCAGGTGATTTTTACCGTCCGGGTCGGTGCGGTCGCTGGTGAGCGCTAACATTTCTTCTAAACTATTTGCCCATTGCAGCGGTACATAAGCACGGGCAGACAGACTGAGTTGCTTCCAGACGGGCAACCATACACGCTCATCACATAAGGTACCGGGTAAAAAAACGTATCGCATGAAACGCTCCAGGGAAAAAGTTGCTCAGAGCCTATCAGGCTCTACGGGATTGGTGCAATCACTGTTACACTGCGCCGCAGTAATTGGGAGTAAAAAGTTGTGAATTCATTTTCTACACGGGTATTAAACTGGTTTGACGAACATGGTCGCAAGCATCTGCCCTGGCAACAGGCCATTTCTGCTTACCGGGTATGGGTGTCTGAGATCATGCTGCAACAAACGCAGGTGACCACGGTGATCCCGTATTTTGAGCGCTTTATGGCGCGTTTCCCCTCCGTGATAGCGTTGGCCGAGGCGCCCCAGGACGATGTGCTTCACCTGTGGACGGGCCTGGGGTATTACGCCAGAGCGCGTAACCTGCATAAAGCGGCGCAGCAGATCGCCACACAATATAATGGCGAGTTTCCACCTACTCTGGATGAGGTGGTAGCGCTGCCGGGGATTGGTCGTTCCACAGCGGGGGCCATTTTATCCATCGCCTGCGGACAGTCACACCCTATTCTCGACGGTAACGTGAAGCGTGTACTGGCCCGATATTATGCCGTAGAAGGCTGGCCCGGCAAACGCCAGGTAGAAGAACAGCTGTGGCAGTATGCTACGCAGAATACACCGGATAAGCGCACTAATCATTACACCCAGGCCATGATGGATTTAGGCGCGATGATTTGTACCCGGAGCAAACCGGCCTGCGATCGCTGCCCGTTACAAAGCGACTGTATTGCCTATGCGCAGGGGAATCAGACTGACTACCCGGGCAAAAAGCCGAAAAAGACCCTGCCAGTAAAAAGCACTGTGATGTGGATCCCGTTTTACCAGGGCAGTGTGCTACTCAGGCAACGCCCGGCAACCGGCATCTGGGGCGGGCTCTGGAGCTTTATTGAAAGCGAAGACGCTGATAGCGTGCCAAAGGATGTTGCGCAGTTCATCGGTAGCGAATTCGATGCACAGCTGCTTACGCCATTCAGACACACCTTTAGCCACTATCATTTAGATATTCAGCCTAAGCTGTTACATTGCGAGTCGTTAAGCGCGGTGATTGCCGAGACGGGTCACAGCTGGGTGTCGTTACATAAGCCATTGCAATTGGGCGTGCCTACACCGGTAAAAAGACTTCTAACTGATTTAACGAAACAGTTATAATCACAACAAATTAATGCGGAGAATAACAATGCCCAGAACGGTACATTGTGCACACTACGACAAAGAAGCCGACGGACTGGATTTTCAGCTTTACCCAGGCGAGCTAGGTAAGCGTATTTTCGACAGTATCAGCAAAGAAGCCTGGGCCGAATGGCAGAAAAAGCAAACTATGCTGATTAACGAAAAAAAGCTCAATATGATGGAGCCAACCGATCGCAAGTTTCTGGAAGAACAGATGGAAGCCTTTCTGTTTGAAGGGAAAGAACCGACGATTGAAGGCTATGTTCCGCCCGAAAAGCCGTGATTTTGCACAGATTGCACAAAGAACATGCAGTTGATTAAAATATTCAAAAAAGTGGTTGACTTAAAAGCGCGAAACTCGTTAAATACGCACCCACAGCGAGACAGCAACATTTATCGCTAACCAGTTTTAGCCTCGATAGCTCAGTTGGTAGAGCAGCGGATTGAAAATCCGCGTGTCCCTGGTTCGATCCCGGGTCGAGGCACCATTATTCAAGAAGCCCTGATCAGAAATGGTCGGGGTTTTTTCGTTTCTATCCCACTAAAATCGCGGGATTCACTTTTTCCGTAGTTTATACCTAGTACACCGCTTACCCAAACTAGAAACATAGATTTAATAGGGTTGTTGATCGTTATCAATCCCGCATTTTTAAAGGGATGTAAGGGATAGTGTGACCGGATATATTGTCGAAATAAGCAAAAATGACTTCACGTAACTCATCGGTTGTTAAATCTGAACCGTAATCTTCTAGTATTGCGATAGCGATACGGTCGAGTTCGTCAGTGGAAAGAGTAGTAACATTCATCTAACCACAATCCATTGAAATCGTTTATCAGACAACGGTTAATCGGGTTTATCCGGTTTCTTTAACTTCTTACACTTCTTAGGTTTCTTTGAACGTTTCGGTTTTTTCGGTTGAATCGGTTTTAAATCTCATAATTTCATATAAATCAGTGGGTTAATTGATTTCAGTGTTTGGTATTTATTACCGAAAACCAGTGATTTTCTATGAAATGGTGTAACGGGGTGGTGTAATTGAAGTAGTAAACCTAGTGAAACCGGGGGCTAGCAAGGGATTGTATATCCTTTTGTTGGCATTACTACAATGCAATAATACGTTGTAACTGGGAATTTACAAAAATACTGTATTTTTGTACACTGTGCTATTTAGTTGAGGGATTTTAGTTGGAAACTCCAATTTCGACCATTCATTCAGGTTTTGATGATGAAGAGAGGTGTAACTTACATCTGGGTGATGCTGTTAAGTGGTTAAAGGGTTTAAAAACTGAATCTGTAGATTTACTAGTAACTGATCCCCCGTATGAATCTTTGGAAAAGCATAGAAGAGTTGGAACGACAACCCGTCTAAAGAATAGCAAGGCTTCAAGTAATAAGTGGTTTCAGATATTTCCTAATAGTCGATTCGAAGAGTTGTTAGAACAAATTTATAGGGTGCTAAAAAAGAACACTCACTTTTACCTTCTATGTGACCAAGAGACTGCATTTATAATCAAACCTATTGCGGAATCTTTAGGCTTCAAATTTTGGAAACCTATTGTGTGGGATAAGGTGAAAATTGGAATGGGGTATCATTATAGAGCTAGATACGAATTCATTCTATTCTTTGAAAAAGGAAAACGGAAATTAAACAATTTGTCTATTCCAGATGTATTAAGTGTTCCTAGGATTCATAGGGGATATCCAACAGAAAAACCAGTTGAATTATTGGATATACTTATAAATCAAAGCAGTAATGAGAATGAAGTAGTTTGTGACCCATTTATGGGTTCTTGTTCTACCGGTGTAGCTGCGATAAACTCTAACCGACGTTTTATCGGTAATGATATATGTGAAGAAGCTTACGAGATATCGATAGAGCGATTGATTTTATGTAAATAAGGATGTTTATGTCTGTTGCTACTTATCCATGGCCGAAAGACTTTCCAAATGATGTACCACCCACTGATGCCAAAGATGCATCAGGTAAGGCGTACAGATTAGTGAGAAGTAACCCTCCTAGTGATTCTGATTTTGTTGGGCATAATAGGGAACCGCACAAGAAAAAAAGTAAAAACCTAAAGGCAAAAGACTACGGAACTTCTATGTTCAGGAAGCTAAAGAATATAGAAGAAGCTCGTGAAATGTTTAAAGCTCAAAGAGATAAGAGTATTGCCGAGGGTGTCCTGGACTCTATTCATGGAAAAATATCTAAGGAACGAGAAGACAGTCATTTTGAAGCTTGGTTAAGAGAAAAAACGGGTATTGAAAGCTGTTTTAAGGTAGTGAAATAAATGTCTATATATTTTCTGCCGACCACGAATGAATTGGGTGAACTAGAACTCATACGAGAGTATTACAGATACGACGTGCCAAGAGCATTCGTAGCCAAATCAAAGTTACTTGATAAAGCTTTTCTCGTATATTGGGCAGAAGAATTCGAAGACTCTGACACATGGTATTACGTAAGTTACTCCGACATCGAACAAGAACGCGTTGAATCTGGATTCATTCAGCTTCGAGATATATTTCAATCGAAATCAGTATTAGAAATTAAAACCTATTTTGATACCGATACAGCTCCAGAAGTTACTGTACTTCAAGAAAATGAGATTGATATTGAAGTACTTCCACCAGAAGGTATTGCTGTAAGAAGAGTATCTGAAAACGAATACATAACTGAAAAAAGACCCATAAAGAGCTTTAGTTCTTCTTCCGATTACCATGAAATAAGGTTGGTGCATAACGAATCGGGTACCAAGAAAGTTGTATCTTGGAATTCTGTTAGGGAAGTATTTGGAGCTTGGGAAAGCCTATATGATTCGATTGTAGACTCATTGGAGCTTAAGAAGCCTGCTATACAGCCAGCTCTTTCAGGAGTTGGTTCTTTTAAAATGCAGTTTAAAGCTACACATAATAAACAAATAATGAATGTGGCCAATAAACTATTTGGTGAGCTAAATAAATCAGAAAACTCACTTGATTCATTAAAAGAATTTGGAATTGATCTTTCTTCTATAGAATCATTAATTGCCAATTTATCTACCTATAACCTCCAGTTTGAATTCAGGACTAATTCGGGAGCCGTATTAAGTACGATTAACGCAGAAAAATTAGAGAGTATTTCTAGTTCACTGAATGAATATAACCAACAGCGAGTTGGTAGCGAATCTATACCTCAAGCTGATGAAATTTCTAGAATTATTACGCTTGTGGAGAAACGATATTCAGGACAACCTTTCAATTCAACAACTGAAAGTTTGGTAGAGAGACAAATCTCTTACTATGTATCTGCTGCAAAAATGTTGGGATTGATTAAATTAAATGGTCAGTTGACACCAATTGGTCAAAAGCTTGCTGAATCTTCCAACGATAGTGACAAAGCAATAATTCTTATCGAGTTATTCGAGCGTTCTGTTTGTGGTTGGGCTTGGTTGAAATTCTCAAATGTTGAATCTGTTTTTGATTTAAATCGAGATTCGGCAGTGTCTTTTTTATTGGAAAAGTCGTCTGGGTTGAGCGAAAACACCGCAAAGAGAAGAGCTGTTACTTTACGAAAGTGGCTTGATACATTTAATGCTTACAAAAGTGAATATAAACTCTGAAAATGTTAGCTAATTGAAGGTGGTGTAATAGTTCAGATTTTCAAATTTATTATTTTTTAACGTGTTGAATATTATATGTTAATTGTATTTTATTGAAGGATTGAAAATCCGCGTGTCCCTGGTTCGATCCCGGGTCGAGGCACCATCATTGAAGCCCTTGCAGAAAAGCGAGGGCTTTTCTGATCGTGCGCCGGGCATGGCGTGTAGTGCGGAAGCACTGTCCGACTCATTGTGGTGGTGAGTCGATGACTTGGAGGTG
>CENT01097107.1_pt1 | contig 12371 bp, 12 predicted proteins | sample 530141 | NCBI WGS metagenome assembly CENT01 (sample SAMEA2591074, study PRJEB7988) | marine metagenome | isolation source: saline water (ENVO:00002010), including | reverse complement strand
GCATTCTATTACTTCTATAACGAAGCTAAGGGGACTTTGTAGTAAGATCATTACAACATATACAATTAAGAGTCCTGATTTTTTCGGGACTTTTTTTTTGAATTAAAATGGAAGACCAACCAAAAATAGCGATACAAGGAAACCAAGGTTCGTTTCATCATGTGGTGGCTAAGAACTACTACGGAGCGGATTTTTCTCTTGTAGTGTGTGAGACCTTTAACGATTCAGTAAATACCCTACTCAACGGTTCAGCAGATCAAGCAGTCATGGCAATTGAAAATTCCATAGCAGGTTCTATCATTCCCAATTATGCTTTGATTGATCGCAATAAACTTGCTATAGTTGGCGAATACAGTTTGAGTATCCACCACCATTTGATGGCCTTAAACGGTCAACAAATTGAGGACATCAAAGAAGTCCATTCCCATCCGATGGCTTTATTACAATGTCAGGATTTTTTCCATCAATACCCTCATATTCGTTTGGTTGAGTCGGAGGATACGGCTGACGAAGCCCGACGTATTTCAGAGCATCAACTCAAAGGTATAGGGGCAATTGCCAGTCAGGAAGCGGCAGACCTCTACGGATTGGATGTTTTAGCTTCTTCCATTCAAACGATCAAAAACAACGTAACCCGATTTGTAATCATCCAAAAGAACGGTCAGCTCATTGCTGAAGACAAGATCAACAAGGCTGCGTTGAAATTTATATTAGACCACCAAAGAGGAAGTTTGGCTGCAGTACTCAACGTAATGAGTGACTGCCAGCTGAATTTGACTAAGATTCAATCCCTTCCGGTAATTGAAACTCCAGGGAAATACTCCTTTTTTGTGGACGTTACTTTCGATGCGTTTTCCAATTATGACAAAGCTCGAAAACTGATTACCATCATGGCTTCTGAATTTAAAATTTTAGGTGAATACACCCAACACAAGAGATGAAGACAACAGCAAGACGTTTAGAAAGTGTACAAGAATACTACTTCTCCAGAAAATTGAGAGAGGTCGCAGCTCGAGTAAAGGCGGGTCAACCCATCATCAATATGGGGATAGGGAGTCCTGATTTACCTGCTCACCCCTCCGTAATTGCTGCATTAGAAAAATCATTTTCTCATCCAAGAGCGCATATGTATCAAAGTTATCAGGGGCTTCCTGAACTGCGAGAGGGAATTAGTGATTTTTATAAAACACATTATCAAGTAACATTGGATCCTAATTCAGAAGTTTTACCACTGATGGGATCAAAAGAGGGAATAATGCATATTTCCATGGCTTTTCTAAACCCTGGGGATCAAGTATTGATTCCAAATCCAGGGTATCCAACCTATGCATCTGTAACACGGTTGATGGAAGCTGAAGCTGTTTACTACGATTTGACGGAGCGCAATAATTGGCAACCTGACTTCACTACACTTGAAAAGTTAGATTCTACAAAGGTGAAAATCATGTGGGTCAACTATCCTCATATGCCGACGGGAACTGACGTTGACCCTGCTGTTTTTGATCGGTTAATCGCTTGGGCAAAAGCGCGAGAAATTTTACTCGTCAACGACAACCCTTACAGTTTTGTCTTGACCGACAAACCTCAAAGCATCTTGTCTCGTCCCGGAGCCAAGGAGGTTGCGCTCGAATTGAATTCTTTGAGTAAATCATTCAATATGGCCGGTTGGCGTGTGGGTATGCTGAGTGGGAAAGCAGCGACCATACAGTCCGTACTCAAAGTAAAAAGCAATATGGATTCAGGGATGTTTTATGGGATTCAACAAGGAGCAATAACAGCTTTAAAAATGAATCAATCTTGGTTTGATGAGCTGAATCAAATTTACCACAGACGCAGAACTTTGGTTGAGAAATTAGCAAATCGATTAGGTGCACAGTTTGATTCAAACAGTGTAGGGCTTTTTGTCTGGGCGAAGTTGCCTCAAGGAGCAAAAGACTCTGAAACCTATATCGATAAGATTTTGGATGAACAGCATGTCTTCATTACCCCTGGGACTATTTTTGGATCTCAAGGAGCGGGTTATATTAGGTTTTCTTTGTGTGTTCCCGAAGAAACAATAGTTGAAGTTTTAAAGCGATTTGAATCATGAATATAGGAGTAATTGGTTTAGGATTGATAGGCGGTTCATTTGCTTTAGCAGCTAAGGAGCATCTGGAGGATGTCACTCTTTATGGAGCAGATCAAAATAAAGCACACCTCGAAGAGGCAATTGAAAGCGGTATTGTTGACCAAAGTCTAAGCCCTGAGCTATACCCGAAGATGGATGTGATGATATTAGCTATTCCAGTCAATGCGGCTTCTCTTTTAGTATTGAATCTTTTGGATCAAATCAATGACAATGCGCTTCTTTTTGACGTAGGTTCTACCAAAGCATCGATTTGTAAAATAGTATCGCTCCACCCAAAACGCAAACAGTTTTTAGCTACCCACCCAATAGCAGGAACAGAATTTTCTGGTCCATCAGCAGCTTTTGTAGACTTGTATGTCAACCAGACACAAATTTTATGTGAAACTCAAAAGACGCGTCCGGATTTATTGGAATGGGCAGTGCAGTTTTTCCGTTTGATGCAAATGAATATTGAGGAAATGGATCCTCAAGCACACGATCAGCATATTGCTTACGTTTCTCATATATCGCATATTTCCTCTTTTATGCTTGGAAAAACAGTAATGGAAAAAGAACAGGACGAGCGTACAATTTTTGATATGGCTGGGAGTGGATTTGCATCAACCGTTAGATTGGCTAAAAGTTCCCCTGAAATGTGGACACCAATTTTTGAACAAAATAGCGTGAATATCTTGGAGGTGCTCAACGAATATATTGCCAACTTAGAAGATTTTAAAAAACTATTAGAGAATAAAAACTGGTCAACTATGCATGAACAGATGCAAGAAATCAATGCAATCAAGACGATTCTTGAGGGCATACCAGAAGGAAAAAAAAACTATAAAAACTAAAAACGAATTAATACTTAATACAATGGAAAATAAAAAAGAAATGCGTCAGTGGCTAAATGATTTTGGATTGGATCACCCCTTAGTGATCGGAGGTCCCTGTAGCGCAGAAACAGAAGAGCAGGTTTTAAAAATTGCTCACGAACTCAAAGATACAGACGTAACCGTGTACAGAGCAGGTATTTGGAAACCACGCACACGCCCAGGAATGTTTGAGGGTGTAGGAGCAATTGGTCTAGGATGGCTAAAGAAAGTAAAGGAAGAAACAGGTTTGTTAACCGCAACGGAAGTTGCCAATAAAGACCATGTAAAATTGGCTTTAGATAATGACGTAGACATTCTTTGGATCGGTGCTCGCTCAACAGTGAGCCCCTTTATCATGCAGGAAATTGCAGATGCGTTGGAAGGAACAGACAAAATTGTTTTAGTTAAAAACCCGGTAAATCCAGACCTTGCGCTTTGGTTGGGAGGTGTTGAACGTTTATATACTGCAAACATCAAAAAGTTAGGACTGATTCACCGTGGATTTTCAACTTATGAAAAAACCAAATACCGTAACATTCCAGAATGGCAAATTGCGATTGAGGTGAAAAACAGATTTCCTGATCTTCCAATGATTTGCGACCCCTCGCATATTGCAGGAAGAAGAGACTTGATTTTTGATTTATCTCAAGCTGCACTGGATTTAAACTTTGACGGATTGATGATCGAGACTCATTGGGATCCAGATAATGCTTGGAGTGATGCTGCTCAACAAGTTACACCCACTAGATTAGTAGAGATCATGAACGATCTTAAAGTTCGAAAAAAGACTACTGAGAAAGAAGCTTATCAACACGCCCTCAATAATCTAAGAGCACAAATCGATACGATCGACCAAAATTTATTAGATACATTAGGGAAGCGAATGAACATAGCTGTAGAGATTGGAGCGCTCAAAAAATCCAACAACGTAGCTGTACTTCAGAACAAACGCTGGAATGAAATTTTAGGAAAAATGATACTCGAGGGTCAAGAACGTGAACTTTCAGAAGAATTTATTCTCAGAGTTTTTAAGGCTGTTCATCAAGAGTCCATAAATAAACAAGAGAAGATTCTCAATGCTTAAGTGTTTTTTGTAAATTCATATAACCAATCTTAACAATATGAATTTGCTTAATTTAATGGGAGAATCGAGAGCAAAACTCAGCCCACACTGGTTAATTGCTTCATTAGTTTGTGTTCTTTACGGACTCCTAGTTGGAGTTCCCTCAGGATTAAATTCCTATGGAGAGCTTCTGTCCTTTTTATTGGCTGGCCCACTCCAGCTCGGCATAGCCATTTATTTTTTAAATATTTTAAATGACCGCCCAGCATCAATAGAGAACTTGATAGAAGGTTTTAAACCACTCTTAAAAGTAATTTTGATTTACATAATTATCTCAATTGCAACTGCCATTGGAATTATACTCTTAATTATTCCAGGAATCATAATTGCACTTGGGTTATCAATGACTTATTACATTTTAGTCGAAAACCCAGAGTTGTCGACTGAAGAAAGCCTCAAAGAAAGTTGGAGGCTTACTAACGGTTATAAAATGGAGTTGTTTGTTTTGCACCTTCGTTTTATCCCATGGTATCTTTTAGGTCTTCTGTGTTTTGGGATAGGAATTTTTGTAGTCATGCCTTGGCATCAACTTACTCAGGCCAATTATTACAACTACCTAAAACAACAGTAAACCCAGTAAAATAGCGGTAGTTTATTAATCGTAAACAAACAAAAGGGAGGGAACTATAGATCGGTGTGATATGCAGCAATTACTATCCATAAAAATAGTTAAAAAACAAAAAAGAACAAGCGCTTACTTGAGGGCAGCTGAGATACGGTCTACAGCCGTTCGTATATTTTCCTCAGAGGCTGCATAAGAAATACGGATACAGTTTTCGTTTCCAAATGCTTCTCCAGTTACAGTGGCTACATGAGCTTCCTCTAGAAGGAATAAGGCAAAGTCGGAAGCGTTTTCTATTTGCTTTCCACCTATGGTTTTTCCAAAATAATGAGAAACATCGGGGAAGACATAAAAGGCTCCTTGAGGGTGATTGAGTTTAAACCCAGGGATATCATTTAGAAAAGCGATTATCATTTCACGGCGTGAAGCAAATTCATCAACCATGTATTGAATAGCACTTACTGGAGCAGAAACGGCAGCAATAGTTGCTCTCTGTGCGATACAATTTGCACCACTTGTGATTTGACCTTGCATTTTGTTACAGGCTTTTGCGATCCAAGTAGGAGCTCCTATATAACCAATACGCCATCCAGTCATCGCAAATGCTTTAGCTACTCCGTTTACCGTAATTGTTCTGTCGTAAAGTTCTGGTATGGCTGCAATACTAAAGTGTGGAGTGCCGTAATTTATGTGTTCGTAAATTTCATCTGATAAAATGTAGATATCAGGGTGTTTTTCCAATACTTTTCCCAGTGCTCTATATTCATCTTCCGTATAGATTGTCCCACTTGGATTATTTGGCGAATTAAACATTATCAGTTTAGTCTTTGGAGTAATGGCCGCTTCCAATTGCTCAGGTGTAATTTTAAAATCAGTCTCTATACTGGAAGGGATAATGGTTGACTTTGCCTCAGCCAAGGTTGCGATTGCTGAGTAGCTTACCCAATAAGGTGCTGGGAGGAGTACTTCATCACCTGGATCTAAAAGCACCATACATACATTGGCGATGGATTGCTTGGCACCAGTGGAAACAACAATTTGTGAAGGGTCATAATCAAGCTGATTGTCTCTTTTGAACTTAGTACAGATTGCTTCTTTTAGATCGGCATAGCCATCTACGGGAGAGTACGAATTCCAATTATCATTGACAGCTTGTACAGCAGCCTCTTTAATGAATTCAGGAGTATTAAAATCGGGTTCTCCTAAACTGAGTCCGATGATGTCAATCCCTTGATTTTTTAATTCTCTGGCCTTAGCTGCCATGGCAAGTGTAGCCGATATTGGCAGGCTGTTGATTCGTTTAGATAATGCGTCCATTGTTCAATTAACTGGGTTGTACCCCCATTTGTCTTAGAAATCTAAAATGTGAAAGTAGGGCACTTCGGGTTGTTTTGTATTCGTTGTAAGGCAAGTTAAATTCTCTTGCAGTTTTTTTAACTATTTTACCAATTTTAGTGTAATGAATGTGACTAATTTGCGGGAAAATATGATGTTCTATTTGGTGATTCAATCCTCCCGTAAACCAGTTTACAATTCTATTTTTAGTCGAGAAATTTACTGTAGTTGACAATTGGTGTATTGCCCAAGTGTTTTTCATGGTTCCTGAGTTGTCAGGCCTAGGCATTTCCGCATCTTCAATTACATGAGCCAATTGGAATACGAGACTTAAAATCAGTCCTGCAGTGTAATGCATGACCACAAATCCTAAGAGTACAGTCCACCAAGGAGCATCTATAATAAAAATCGGTAGGACTATCCAAATGGAGAAATACATAATCTTGGATAGAAATAACCCTGTCCATTGTAAACTTGGACGTTTGCTGTTGAGGTAAGACAACTTTCTTTTGGTATAGCGCTTCATTTGCTGAAAATCAGCAAATACCGCCCAATTCAAGGTTAAAAGTCCGTACAAAAACACGGAATAAAAATGCTGAAAACGATGATGAGGGAACCATTCCGAATGTTTTGAAAAGCGTAGGACTCTTCCTGCTTCAAGGTCTTCGTCATGTCCGTGTATATTGGTATAAGTATGGTGTAAAAGGTTGTGTTGGATTTTCCAGTTAAAGACATTACCTGCTAGAAAATAAATACTGCTCCCCATAAATTTGTTGACCCAAGGATATTTTGAAAATGAGCCGTGATTGCCGTCATGCATAACGTTCATACCTACACCAGCCATTCCAATACCCATGACGACACAAAGCAATAATTTGATCCAAAGGCTGATGCTTAAAGTAAGAACCAATACGTATGGAGCGATGAGTAGGGAAAACATCACAAAGGTTTTAAGGTAAAGTTTCCAATTACCTGTTTTTTCAATCTTGTTTTCTTTGAAGTAGTGATTTACTCGTTTATTTAGTGTTTTAAAAAATTCTTTGGAGTCTTTTCTTGAAAAGCGTAGTCTTTGTGTAGCTTGCATAGATAATTTTGAATTGTAAAAATAACTTAAAAAAAATTAAAATTACAGTCTTACCGAAAAAACACTATGGATAAATTGTTAAAACATTTTCCTGATCTAAATGCCTTTCAAATAGAGCAATTTGAGCAACTTGAAGCTTTGTACGGCTTGTGGAATAGTCAGATTAATGTGATTTCAAGAAAAGATATGGAGCAATTTTACGAACGTCATGTGCTTCATTCGTTGGGCATTTCAAAAGTTATTGAGTTTAAAAATGGGTCAACAGTTTTAGATGTTGGAACTGGCGGAGGTTTTCCTGGGGTTCCGCTGGCGATCTTGTTTCCCAACACTCAGTTTTATTTGATTGATTCTATTGGAAAAAAAATCAAAGTGGTCAAAGCGGTTCAGCAGGCATTAGGATTGACGAATGTCATAGCCCGTCAGCTTCGTGCTGAAGATTTTACTGAAAAAGTTGATTTTGTTGTCAGTAGAGCAGTAACAAAAATGGAAACGTTTGTCCCTTGGGTAAAAAGCAACTTAAAATCCAAACACCAGCATTCAATAAAAAATGGCATCCTCTATCTCAAGGGAGGAGATCTGACAGAGGAACTTCAACAATTTCCAACAGCGTTATGTTATGAACTCAAAGATTATTTTAAAACTGCTTTTTTTGAAACTAAAAAAGTAGTTTACTTACCTTTTTAGGTTTTCTAGTTGTGTTCTTCTAATTTATCGAATAGCTCTTCAAAGCTTTCAAACTTATGTTGCATCAGAGAATCAAGATCTTGCAAACGTTTTTCGAGTTCATCAAAGTTAGGGTGTCGCTTGTTAAACTAATCTCCACCATCAAAGAAAAAATCGTGGTGACGAATGGAATCAAGATCTAAATCCTTCATTCTGTCTTTAATAGAGAACAGCTTATCGTTGATGATTGAATCAAAATTAATAGAACGGTGAAGGGAATCTAATTTAGAATTGGGGTGAGGAAACCCAAAATGAGAAGTATTTCCCAAAGAAAATCTTTTTTAAAAAAGCTAAACTGTTTTTAAAAATGAGGAGAATTAGTCACCCGAGTTGAGTCATACCGAATCAGATTTCCCTGTTCATCGTATTCCTTTTCAACCCGATAACAAACATCAGGATCCTCTTGATTTTGGGCTAGAGCAAAACCCAATCCTATAAAAAAGCATAAGATAAAAGCTAAATTTTTCATTTGTTTTTCGATTTGAGTCCACTATTTAGACGAGAAACAAAGTAAAATGTTACAGTTTTATTTTCCTAAAAAAGGATAGCGGTAGTCCTTTGCAGGAACGAAGGTTTCTTTGACTAAGCGAGGTGAAACCCAACGGAGTAAGTTTGAAGCAGAACCAGCTTTATCATTTGTGCCTGATCCTCTAGCACCACCAAAAGGCTGTTGTCCGACTACTGCCCCTGTGGGTTTATCATTGATGTAAAAGTTACCCGCAGCATTTTCCAGTAAATTTAAGGCTTCCTCCAAAGCGTAGCGATCCTGAGAATAGACTGCTCCTGTAAGGGCATACTCAGAAGTTTCATTCACAAGCTGGAGTGTTTTTGTCCATTCTTTATCAGGGTAAACATATAAAGTCACCAAAGGACCAAACAGTTCTTTGGTCATGGTGGTGTATTGAGGGTTGGTGGTACGAACTACCGTAGGTTGGATAAAATAACCTTCGCTGTCATCATAGTTTCCACCTGCAATAATTTCAGCATCACTGTCTTTTCGCACTTGTTCAATGGTAGTTGCCAATCGGTCAAAAGCGCTTCGGTGAATGACAGCGGTAACAAAGTTTTCAAAGTCTTCAGGAGACCCTATTTTGATTGTTTTAAGTTCGGTTTTAACAAACTCAATTACTTCTTCAGCTAGGGATTCTGGCAGGTATACCCTTGAGGCAGCAGAGCACTTTTGTCCTTGAAATTCAAAGGCTCCTCTTACAATTCCAGTAGCGACTTCTCGAGGATTTGAAGACGGATGCGCCACGATAAAATCTTTCCCACCTGTTTCACCTACGATTCTGGGATAGGATTTATAGCGGGCAATATGAGTGCCAATCTTTCCCCAAATGCCTCTAAAAACTTCAGTGGACCCTGTATAATGAATTCCAGCAAATTCAGGGCTTTCAAGTACTTTATTGGTGATCATTTCTGGATCTCCAAAAACCATATTGATCACGCCATCTGGCAAACCGGCTTCTTTAAATATTTCCATCAGCACTTGGGCAGAAAAAATTTGATGATCACTGGGCTTCCACACAACTGTATTGCCCATCATGGCTGCGCTAGCGCACAAATTTCCTGCGATAGCTGTAAAGTTGAAAGGGCTAACGGCATAGATAAATCCCTCCAAGGGTCTATAATTCAGTCTGTTCCAAATCCCAGGGCCGTTTTCGGGTTGACTTTCATAGATTTCTTGCATAAAAGCAACATTAAAACGAAGAAAGTCGATGTATTCACAGGCGGCATCAATTTCTGCTTGATGAATAGTTTTGGATTGGGCCAACATAGTAGCCGCATTAATTTTGGCGCGATAGGGACCAGCAACGAGTTCAGCTGCCTTCAAAAAAATAGATGCTCTAGATTCCCATTGCATTTGACTCCATTCATGCTTGGCATCTAAAGAAGCTTTTATGGCTTGGTCTATGTGTTTTGAACTTGCTTTGTGATAAGTTCCCAAACTGTGTTTGTGGTCGTGTGGGGGATGCATGCTAGCAGTATCTCCTGTTCGGATATCTTGGTCTCCAATTCTCATCGGGATATCACTACTGGAATTGTATAATTGACTGTACATCTCCAGCACTTCTTTCTTTTCAATACTGCCAGGTGCATAAGTTAAAATGGGTTCGTTGCTTGGGTATGGAACTTGAGAAATACTGTGAGCCATAGGTTTAAATTTTAATCAAAAGTATTGATTAAAATCTTAAAACAACAAAAATTAGAGAAGCTTAATTGAGTATGTAGGGAACACTAAGTTTAAAGCTTGGAACGTCAACATTGAACTTTTTAGCTGTAGAAAAGTTGATCATGATGTACGTCCCCGTCATAGATCCTAGAGGGGAAGTGATAAGGCTTCCTGATTGGTAGGTGTGGCTTTCTCCAGGTTTGATTACAGGTTTCTTTCCCACGACTCCGTTTCCGTTAATGTACTGAGGGCGACTTACAGATTCGAGAATCTTCCAGTGACGTGAAAGTAACTGCACCACGTCTTTGCTCTGGTTTTCAATGGTGATAAAATACATAAAGGCATGGTGAAGAATTTGGTCTTTTAGGAAGCTTCCCTCAAACTTAGTCTCCACGGAGATTTTTATGCCTTTTGTTATTTGTTGTATCACACGATTTAATTTCACCCCTAAATGATTATTAAAGGTAATAAAAATCAATGGGTTAACAAATTTTTCAAACCTAATTTTGTAATTCAAATGAATTTGTTCTCCCAACACCTACTAGGCCGTCGTATCGACCTCCTATATTCCTGTAATACACTAAGATAAGGTAGTCGTTTTCTGTTAATGAGTGGGAACCGCTAAGCGTGTTTTTAAACAGTACGTTATTTTGCTTGAGAACGTATTTATAATTGTAGAATCCTTGCTTTAATAACAACACCCCTTCGTAAAGTTCTAGTGCTGGATTGTAGTACATTTTATTGAGCTCATTTAACACAAAATTATTGAATGCTCCGTAAATGTATATTTCCTCATTTTCTTCTATTTCGTAAGGGTACGCGAGACTGAAATACACAAAGCTGTAATCTGCATCCGTATTGGTATTTCCGGGGCGCATAATATTTCGTATTTCAAAATCACCGTTGATGTCAGGAGCATAAGTGTAGTCTAATAAAGCCCGAACAATATCTGTTTTTAGATAGGTTTCATATAAATCAGTTCGATTGATATAAGTGATGTTGGGGGTGGTAACTCTTAAATCCTTGGTGTCAAAGAAAAAATATTCATTACCCCCCTCAAATTGGGTAGGTGCCTCGTAGCGATAGTCAAGGGTATTTCCTGAATAATATTGAGGTTTAATGTTGGTAATGGTTGCATCCCATTGATAATTTTGAAGCAGGACTACTTTAATATTTTCATCAGGATTAGCGAAGAAGGTTTCATTTGGGGTAACTGCAAAATGAAGCGACTGATGACTTGCAAACCGATTCATATTTTGAGGATTGTAGACAGCAGCTTTAACGGTAGCCGTAGTATCATAAACGCAAAACCTTCGTGAAAAAATCAGCTCATCATAGGCAGAGTAAATTTCAATCATATAATTTCCAGATACTTTGAGTTGGATGTTTTCATTGGGAATGTTAAGGCTGTAATGCGTAAAGCGTTTAAGAGTATTGAACGAAGTATTATAATCCTCTATTCTAAGGTTATCATATCCGTCCATATATTCATTTTGAAAAAGCTGTGAAGGAGTCCAGTCATAGTTGAAGTATTTGATTCTATAGTAGTAATCAGCCTCATCCGCATTAAGGTCGTCAAAGCGCAAATTGATGGGCTCTCCTAACTGGACTATTGGAAAAACACTACGATCTGGACCTCCTCGAAATTGAACAGACTTGATGAACTCAGGAGCAGCATGCTCTTTTTGTTCTTGTGCATTACTCCATGTGAGGCTAAAAAACAGTAAAAGAGTTAGCTTCTTTATGATCATCTTCTTGATTTGTAAATGTAATTGTTCAGCTTGTGATGTCCAAATACTGTGCCTGAGAAAGAAATGCTTAAACATCTATTTAGAATGAATATAAATAGTCTTTTTTCCATGGATTTTGCTCTTTCTAAAACAGGGTTTATTATTAAATTTGTGAGATTTTAGAATTTAACTTTTTAATGGAAATAATTAAAAAAATCCAAACACGTAGAGGAGCTAGGCTTAGCATCAAAGGTGAGGCTGAAAAGCTTCTAGCGAAGACACCTTCTTCAGCTACTTTCGCGTTAAAACCAGATGATTTTTTTGGTACTGTTCCCAAGCTTCTCAAAAAAGAAGGTGAGGATGTTCAAGCAGGGGAGCCCATTTTCTTTTGTAAAAAAGTGCCTCAAATCAAATTTGTTTCACCTGTATCGGGTGTAATTGAAACTATCCAGAGAGGCGCTCGCAGAAAAATTGAAAAAATAATCATACGGGCAAACGCCTCCTCAAATACCATTAGTCACGATTGTAAGAATTGGGAAAAGCTAAACCGCGAAGATTTAAAAAGTCTTCTATTAGAAAGTGGAAATTGGCCATTCATTCACCAACGTCCTTACGGAACCATTGCAAATCCTGAAGATACTCCAAAAGCCATCTTTGTTTCT
>CENT01097106.1_pt1 | contig 12395 bp, 18 predicted proteins | sample 530141 | NCBI WGS metagenome assembly CENT01 (sample SAMEA2591074, study PRJEB7988) | marine metagenome | isolation source: saline water (ENVO:00002010), including | reverse complement strand
TAATTTCTCCACTCTGTTAATTACAAATTCCATTATTTTTTATTACCTGGAAAGTCTTTCCAAAATTCAGTTATTGGATTATTAGGTTCTTCTTTATCAGTTTTTTCGTATGTTGCTATTTTAAATGCAATAAAGAATCCTATCACTGTGATTATTATTCCGCCTACTCCCATAAGTATTCCAAACTCAGCTGTCATTCATTGCCTTTAATAAACTATATGTTTGTTTCCAGCCATTAACTTGATAACACTTATCGTTTTTATTTAAACGTGCTAGTATAGCATCTTTAAGTGGAGCATCATTGCCTCCAGGTTGCATCATATCACCAAAGAACTTTATATCTACATCTTCAAAGTCTTTTATAATCTGTCCTTTGTCTGCTCCTACTTGCATTATATCAATTCCTGTTGATCCTGCTACTTGAGAAATTACACCTTTGTATTCAAATCTTCTATTAAACTTTCTACAGATATAATCTCGTTCATTAGTTTTTTTATCAAATTCTTGATATTCAGCTCTGTCTTTATCATACTGTTCTCTATCTTCTTTGGCAGATTCTGTTCCTCTACCTAGTATACTAAAATTACATAAGCCTATTCTTTCATCAATATGTTTACCTATTCGTTTTTTAAAATCAGATTCATCTAACATCTCTTCTAAGAATGTTCTTATCTCTTCACTAATTTTCCAATCATTTGAGTATATGCTTTTATTACCTTCATATACATCATTGCCACTACATTGATATGCTTTCTTAGCCATGTTGTAGTTTACTTCACCTAATTGTTCAACTGTTTTATATTTGTCACTACCAGTAACTATATAAACATTATTGTTAGTACAGAATTCAAAAAAGAATTTTGAAAACTCTGGATCCATTAATGTTCTACTAGGTGTCAGTGTTCCGTCTACATCAAAAATATATGCTAATGATTTATTCATTTGCTCTCCCATATGCTGAATTTAAGTATTGTGAGTGATCTTGTGCTTTATCAGATATTCTTTGCATATCCCACTTGCCACAGAACTTCATAAAATGAATACCTACTTGTGACTTAGGTTGCTTTTGTACTTGCTCAACAATAGCACCATCTAGCTTTTGTTTAATCTCTTCTGGTTGTGCATTAAGATCAATTAACTGTAAATTACGTTGATAGTCATCAAGTACTCTGTGTTCTACATTCTCATGATCAACCCATCGTTGTAACATGAAGTTATTCCAATTAAAGCCTTTTGCACCTTTATCAGCAAAGGCTTCTAGCATACCTACTTTATTCTTAGTACCTTTTTTACGAGCACCAGGAAATGCACTAAAGATATTATCACTAGTATCACCTCGTATACACTTCTCAAATAATAAGTATTCTGGGTCTCCTAGTAACTTAGGTTCTTTAGTTTTCTTATCAATAATAGCTTTACCACTATCATCAAATATGCCATCTATAGTAATTAATTGTCCCATGATACCATTGTATTGTGTTACATTCTCTTTAATAAGCTGATAGAAGTCACTATCGCTACTTACTATACAATGTTTATCATTAGGGTGGTTGTGAATCCAACGTGCAATAAAGTCATCTGCTTCGCACTCTTTATTTTGTAATACTGTACAATTTGTTTTGTCTTTAAAGAACTGTTGCAGTTCATCAAATGCTTCCCAAAACTCTTCGTCTTCAGTTTTCTCTTGATCTGTTAAAGCAGACCTTGCTTCAGCTCTGTTACGTTTATAAGGCTCGTATGCGTCTTTACGCCAGCTACGTCCTTCTAAGCATAGTACAACGTGTGTGCCTTGTTGCTCACGCCATACTTTGTTAATACTGTTAAAAATAATATGATATGACATACCAATCTTAGTTTTCATATCACTTCCTCTTACAACGTGCCGTGCTCTAAAAAACATATTAGCGGCGTCAACTAAAATATAACTCAACATTTAATTCCTTATAATTTAAGTTTATAGAATCTACGACGCAGATTCATCTTCTGCAATTCCTCTGCATAGTGTAGTAAACCATGCATCGACTGTTTCGTTTTCATCCTTGCCACTATAACCTGCTTCTTCTAGTTTAGTTACAAAGTGTTTATTCCATTCTAATTCAAAGTATCCGTCACCTGGATTCTTTTCATCAAACTTAACATCTACTACTTTTACAAAAGGTTTGCCTTCGGCTGTTGCTTTTTCTTTTTCAGACATTACTTGTTTTCTACTTGTACCGCCTGACATTAGATCTTTTAGTTTTTTAAACATTTATTATCCTATAAGTTTTGCTATTGAATCTTCTGAATATTCTCTAGCACCTTCATCGTCGCCATCACACTCAAGCCTATCTGCTATTCGTGTTGCTCCGAGTGCTTCCATTCGTGCATCTATCTTTTTACCTGCACCACAAAAATTTGTATGAGAACTATCACCTAATGCACATACTGCATATTTTGTTTTACTTAGATCAAGTTCTGCTTTTTCTAGTTCACTATAAAAGTTTTCACCATTAGTAGGTACATCACCTTGTCCTGTGCTACTAGAAACAAATACAACGTTTTCCATTGCTTGGAAGTCTTCCATTGAAACATCATTCATTTCAAATATTTCTACACCTTTATCTTTTACTTTTTCATGTACATCATTTGCAACATCTTCAGCAGTTCCAAACATTGACGCCCATAATATATTTACTTTTACCATCCTATTTTCTCCCACGGTACATCTTTATTACCAAAATGTCCAAATGTACAATTCTTACTATACATATAATACTTGAATAAATCGAATTTGTCAATGATTCCTTTTGGTGTTAGATCAATATTTTCTCTAATGAACTTTTCAATACTTCTATTGTGTCCATTACTATCAACATATATACTTGTTGGTTCTTTAATACCAATAGCATAACTTAATTGTATGCTACACCAATCAGCCATATTATCTGCTACAACGTTTTTTGCCAACCAACGTGCCATATAAGCCGCACTTCTATCTACTTTCGTAGGGTCCTTTCCGCTAAAAGCGCCACCACCGTGAGGAGCAAAGCCCCCATATGTATCAACGATAATCTTTCTGCCTGTAACACCAGAATCACCGTCAGGACCGCCGATAACAAAGTTACCGGTTGGATTAAGATGCCATGTAGTATTTTCATCAACTAAATCTCCTAACACTTCTCTACCAGCCAACTCGCATATATTCTGTGCTTCATGAATAAGTCCTTCGCCATGTTGGCTACTAATAACTACTTGGTCTGCTCTAACAGGTTCGCCACCTCTATACTCAATACTTACTTGTGATTTACTATCAGGACCTAGTACGTGTTGTCTTTTTTCTTTAATTACTTTTAGTATTTCGTGTGCATAATATATTGGTGCAGGTAAGTATGCGTCATTGTTATCACAAGCATAACCAAACATAATTCCTTGATCTCCTGCTCCAAAGTCATCTGTACCTAATCCAATATCTGCACTTTGTGAATGTATTTCATTATATATTTTTAACTTATCCCAATGAAACCCATCCTGTTCATATCCTATTTCTTTTACCTTGTTTCTAATAATTTGTTCTACTTCTTCATTAGTTACATTAAAGTTTTTAACTTCTCCTGCAACTGTAACAAGGTTTGTAGTAACAAGAGTTTCAACTGCTACTCTTGTAGTATCATCACCATTTTTTAAACCAGCATCAACTAGAGCATCACTGATTTGATCTGCTACTTTGTCTGGATGTCCGTCACTTACACTTTCACTAGTAAAGATATAGTTACCTACATTTGTCATATTAGTTCTATCCTTTTTATTATTGTTCCAATTAAACTACCTAATCCATTTCTTCTTTGTGGAGTTAGTAACTGTTGAATATTAAGTTTTTCAAAGTCTTCTGGTTTAATTTTTTTAGCATCTTCTACTGTTCTATCTGAAAAACATTCGCATACGATACTTGTTATTCCTTTTGTTATCATTGCATCACTGTCATAATAAACTTTTACTTTGTCTTCTACGACACCTACATCAACCCATATCTTAGAAATACAACCGCCTATTAGACGATCTTCTGTTCTTAATTCCTTTGGTAGATTAGTTTCTTTTCTTGCTAAATCTACTAGGTATGTTAATTTCTCTACACCGTCATCAAACAAGTCTAATTCCTCAGCCCAATCTGAAACACTTTTTGCCATTATCTGTGCATCCTATTCTTGTTTTGATAATTCTTTACTGCTGATTTAATAGCATCTTCTGCTAATACACTACAATGAATCTTAACCGGAGGTAATGATAATTCATCTACTATGTCCATATTTTTAATTTCTTTTGCTTCTCCTAGTGTCATACCTTTAATCATTTCTGTTACAAGACTGCTACTAGCAATCGCACTTCCACAACCATATGTTTTAAAACAAGCATCTTCTATAACTTCGCCTTCTACTTTAATTTGTAACTGCATTACATCGCCACAAGCAGGAGCACCTACCATTCCTGTTCCTACTTTAGGATCTTCTTTATCCATTTTACCTACATTACGTGGATTGTTGTAATGATCTAAAACTTTTTTACTGTAAGCCATTATGCTACTCCAAAATAATACTTTACAAGTCCCATTATAATTAATGTTACTAATACACCATTAAGCATGATAAGAGCTCTATCATGCCAAAGCATTCCAACCCAAAACCAACCCATAGTTCCAAATAATCCAAACCATAAATCAACTTGTGGTACAGTACCTGTTGCTCTAGCAACGGTTGCTAAAAGAATTAATATACTTGCAGTCCATTTTACGTACCAAGATAAATCACCTTTTGGTGTAACTTTTTTAAAAACCCTTGTAGAGTTAAGTTCTTTTATCTTATCATCCAATTTCTTTTTATATTCCATTAAGTTCCTATAGCATTCCCAAACAAATAAACGTGTACTCTTGCCGCAACATTGTACCCACGTTTAAATGCTTTTTCTGCAACTTTACCAGCACCTGCTGTCTGCTCTTCTTCCCTAGCACCTGTTGGCATAACCCATATTGGCCAGTCAACACCTGCATCTTTAAACTGTTTAATTACTGATTCCATCTCGTCCCACTCTCTATCATTAGGACCTACTACAAACTTCAATTGTCCTTTGCTAGATAGTTTTCTATACTCTGCAACTACCTCAGGTTTAATTGCTTTCTCAGGCTTCTCACCTGATACTGTAAATAGTTTAGGACTACAACTAAAAAATATTTCTGTATCAATTCTCTTAACCCATTCCATAAATGGTTCTCTGAGTTTTTGTGTACCATTTGTTTCAAATGTCATTGACTCTGGTAAGTTATTTTGTCTTTCAAGTTCTTCATATATTCCTACTGTAGCCATTTGCCCTGTTGCCATTAATGGCTCTCCGCCTGTAATACATAAATGCTGTCTTTGCCCTGTTACAGGATGTAAAAACAATCCATCTGGATTACTTTCATTTTTCATTATGTCTACAATTTTATTTGCTAATACAGAAGGAGTTTCTTGACCCATAAGACTTTTAAACTTCTTAGCCCACGTGTAACTACTATCACAACCTTTTTCCCATACAGGCAAGTCTTCAACTCTCTTTACACTTGATACATCAAAGTCTTCAAATGGTAAATCATATGTTTCAGGATTTGTAGGATCAATCTGTCCAAACCCACTACATTGTAAGTTACATAAAAAGAATCTTATCCAGGCAGTTGGTACTCCTGTATAATGTCCTTCGCCTTGTATAGAATGAAATATTTCTGAGTAGTAATACTTTTTCTCTTCCATACTATTTATATTCCTTCTGTTTAAATACTAAGAAAAGATCCGTAATCATATTGTCATCACGGATCTTTTTATAAATTTTGAATTACTGTCTTTGAAATCTAAGTTCAAAAACTTTACCGTTTTGATCAGTAAATCTAATTGTACTGTGGCTATATACGTTCTGTTGAACTGTATTGTATGTTGTACTAGTTTCACAGATTGTTTGTCTCTTATAACCAACAATATTATTGTTGTTATTCTGAGAATTGTTTTTACCAATCTTAGAACCAATCACTGCACCAACACCTGTTGCAACTTTACTTCCATCACCACTACCAATTTTAGAACCAATTACACCACCAATGATAGCACCTAATATTTCTGCACCATCTGTATTACCACCTGTGTTTCCATATATCGGAACATCAACTTCTCTACAAGTTTGTGTAGATGGGTTAGGTGTTTTAATTGTTTTAGTGATATAATGATCTTTAATGTATGCCCTATCTGTCTTTACAGGATCAGATGTAAATCCACCTGCACTAGCAGTTGAAGCATATGTTAAAATTATTGCAACTGTTAATGTTACAATACTAGTTATTGTTTTTCCCATTTGTAACCTCCTTGATTAATAGGGTTTCATTTACCTTAACAACGTTCTTTATTATACTATGATTTAGGATATTTGTCAATGCTTTTAGATCTTTAGGAAAACAAGACCCACTATATCCTAGGGTTCCTTTAGAGTTTGGCACTAGCATATGTGTCGATCCTATAGTAGGAAATTTACCTAGTACACTAGATAAAGTGTCATAGTTTACCTCAGGTTGCATTGTATCATATAGTTCATGAAACCATGCTACTTTTGTGGCTAACCAAGCATTATGAACATATTTTATCATACTAGCTGTCTCTCTATTGGTAAATTCTGTAGCAATAGGCTTGGAATGAATTTCATCAAACAAATCTGCCCACCAACAGGCATCATCATATGCATTTTCATGATGGCCAAATATTTGTGTGTGTTGGTTTGCAAAATCTTCTTTAGCACTTGCTTCTCGTAAAAATTCTGGATTATAGACTACGTTAGGTGCATAGCTACTTAATAAGTCTGATGTTACTGTACTTTTTAATAATACTTTAGTTCGGTAATCACATAGTTCTAATACTTCTCTAATATGCTTATCATCGCATGAACCATTTTCCATGCTTGGTGTAGGAACACAAATAATTATTCCGTCTGTGTCCATTATTGCTTGGGTTGGATCTGTGTCTGGGTATAGTTTAGGATCTACTCTAGTTACTTCTACTTTCCATAGTCTTTCTTTTTCACGTTTGGAATAGTATCCTAATCCATTTTCTAAAAAGTCTGCAACTGTGCCTCCTACAAACCCACAACCAAATACTGCTATCTTATATGTTTTCAATTATTTGTCCTTTAAATATTTTTGAAACGTTACTGTTCCTGTTTTTACTAATTTCTTCCAATCTTCTCTTGGTTCTGTTTCTAATGCTCTAACTAAATTAAGATACTCGCCTTCAACTTCATTTAATAATCTACCTATGTTGACAATATAATTTGGTGCCATTTCTGCTAGATACGGAAAGTTAGTCGTAACATTTTTCATATCAATCATCTTAACATAAGTTGATTTTAATTTTTCTCTTCTTACTTTTGCACTATCATCTAAAGTTAAGTCATACATTCTTCTGCCAATTAACCATTCATAATCTCCAGCAATCATCATAATGTTTTTATGAGGTTTACATTCTTTTAATATGTCTGAATTAATTTGCCAAGTACGAGCTTTACCTGGATTATGTTGTGCTGATAATTTTAATGCAATACTTGTAAAATCTTCATCATAAAGGCCCTTTGGCATAAAGTATTTTTGATGTTGTTTCAAGTTTACAGTTTGTTCTGTAAATTTGCTTCTTAATAGTGGAGGCAAGAAATTACGATGGTTTGGAATTTTAGTTTGCAGATGCCAACTTACTCCATCACAACTATAATGCAATGGTAGATCAAATTCATACTTTGACCCTGTGGCGCCGGCGACTGGACTATATAGATACTTTCCTTTAAATTTAGGAAAGTTTGTGTGTTGATTGATAAACCACAACAGCCAAGTGCCGGGCCAACCCGAATCATGCCAAACTAAGAATAACTTCTTATCCTTCATATTTGTATCCGTGTAAGCTACTATACTTTTTTAATTTAAGTTTTTTAACTTGTTTACGTGCCTTAATTTCATCTTTGGTAATATAACCTGCATCTACTATCAAATCAATCATTAATGCAACATCGCCAGCTTCTTCAATAAGGTCTTGTATCTTTTTCTTATCTACACCCCATCTAGCAATTTTCATACAAGATTGAACTAGCTCACCACATTCTTCTGCGGTTATGCAAAATAGTTCTTTCTCTTTATTTAGATCAGATTTAACTACTTCTTCTTCAAATTTCATTTCGTGTTGTCTCCAGTCTGTACTGTAGCCATCTGGATACTTGTTAGCAATGCTTTTTTCTTCTTGTCGCATTTTCCATAGCATCCAATCATAATATCTTTCTGGTTCACTGTAATCTGCCAATTCATTATTCCTCTTCTAATTAATCCCATAGATTGTTATAGTATTTTCCAAATAGTGTAAAGCCTTTTGCTACTCTAGTTTGATACTTTTTTCTTCCCTTTTCATCAATTTTATATGTGTGATTAGGACCTTCTGTCATTTCCATTTTGCCAGGTTCTATTTTATCTTTTAATTCCATATCCCATACACCAGAAGTAAATTCTTCTTCCCAATTATATAGTTTAGACTTAAAAGAAAAAATCATATCATCTAAAATACTATCCCACTTTTCTTCAGTTAAGTCTGAAGGATGGGTGTGCTTTGTTTCTTTTAATTGAACTAGCATAGGATAAACAATATGTGCTAGGGTTACATCCATATTATAAGTATCCCACTTGTCAATTTTTACAGATACTTTTTGCTCTTTGTTAATACCCATTTTGTAAAACATTCCATCTGGGTTAGGATAATTTTTAATATTAACTTTCATAGTTCACTACCTTTACATTATTTCTAGTTGATTTTTTACGCCATATACTTGCGGCCTTTTCTGCGTCTGACTTAGACTTATAAGTTTCCGGAACAAGATCCCAACAATGTTTGCTATCGCTTTTGGTTATGTAAATCCAATCGTTAGGAGCAAGTTCAACTTTTATTGCATATTGCTTTACCATTTACTTTGCCTCCCAATGTTCGTTGCACCTCGGTTCATAAGTTTCTGCACCACCTACTTTTACTCTATCAGAATGTTTAGTGGCTCTTAGTCTTTGAGTTTTGCCAGCATCTAAACCACATATAGTACAGAATGCTTTAATCTTTATAACTTCATCTGCTAGTGCCAAACATCTTGATGTAGTTTCAAAAGGAACACCTCTACTGTCCTGATCTAATCCTGCTACAACAAAGTTAACACCTTCTCTTAATCCTTCTTCAATGAACCACATAGTTTCTGCCGTATCAAAAAACTGTACTTCATCTACAAATACTGTATGAAAGTTATAAGGTTTAATTGTATAATTATCTTTGACTAACTCCAAGTCTATTACTGCTACTGCTGGATGTTTTAGTTGATTGTGTGTAACAATAAAATTGCTATCATATCTATCATCAATAACAGGCTTTAGCACTAATACCTTGTGTCCACCGTGTTCAATAAAGAGCAGTCGCTTTAGAAGCTCACTGCTCTTACCGGCAAACATAGGGCCTGCGATGACCTCTAGTTTGCCTCTTTTGTATGGTTTAACTGACATTAAAATGTAATCCTATAGTTAATGCCTAGCTCAACAGTATCGTCTTCAGTACCTGCATAGTTTGTTCTCATTTCTGCAAAACTTGAGATTGAACTATTTTCAGTAAGTCCTACATTGTAAAACACACCAAAGTCTATCTCTCTATTCTGTGACTTCAACGAACTGTTTATTTCGCTATTCTCAATATCACCATTAGCACTTACTGTAGCCGGCATATTAAACTTGGCATCGCCATCTACTATAGCAACTGGCATACTTGTTGTAAAACCGAAGCTATGGGTGTCTATTGTACGTTTAACACCTATTGTAGCACTATTTGATAACATCATATCTGCACTTTTAAGCATTGAGCTTTTATCAACGTTTAGATTAGTGAAACCTACTGTTGCACTACCAAACACGTTAACGCCATTACCTACATCAACATTATTGTTATAACCTAAATATGTAGTTTGTGAACCGTTAACTCTCATAAGAGGACTATCAGCAACGTTACCTAAGAAACTTTTATCTTCTGTAATGTAACCAATTGTAAACTTATTTATGTTGGTTGCAATTCCGTATTGACTAGCATTCTCATTTACACTCAACATTGTATTATGTGCAACTGGTAAAAAGTGTCCACCAGTATAACCTGCATAATAGTTTGTATTGTAACCTGCTTTACTATTTAAGATAGCACTAGTAGTTCTAGTATCGTTAACTTGTACCATACTATTTCCATCAAAGTAATAGTTTCTATCATATTCATCAACTACCATTACTTCAGTTAATGCTGAAATTGTAGCACCACCACTCATTGCAATAGTACCATCTACACTAACTGTACTTCCATCTGCTCTACCTGTTGTAGGAATTCCTACTGCACCTTGTGGAAGTGTTGCCGCATCTAAGTCTAACAATCCTTGACCATGAACATTTACATCATAGTTTGCTATTGTTTTATCTGCTGTCGTTAGTAATAGTTTCTTAATATTAGAACCTTTCATATGTGGCCACATTTGATGTATAATAGCAACTGCACCACTAACCTGAGGAGCCGCCATCGACGTACCACTGTTAGTTCTATACTCACCATTAGCATCAGGCGCCGCAATATATCTACCAGGAGCAATTAAATAGTGATCACTAACTTTATCATCTGAGTTACAAGTATTTGTAATTGAGTTAAAGTCATAACATATAGTACCTGCTCTGTTACTACCATGTGCCATTTTATTAGTTCGTGTATCCCATGAACCAACAATCATTACCCTGTCACCTACACCATCTTCAAATGCAAGTTTACTAGGCTGTCCGGCATAGTCAGCATTTTGATTACCAGCCGCTAGTACAAGAATTGCTTCATGACCTTTCATTGATTCAACAATGTTTTTGTAATAGATATCACTGCTATACAAAGCCGCATATCCATACTTGTCATATGTAATACCATCTCTACCTCTGGTATCATTTGCAAAATACATACCCGGAGATACTTCTACAGTACTGTTCATATAAGTTCTATCAAAGTTATAGTTTGCACTTATATTAATAACATCAGCACCATTCTCAACTGACCAAGCAATAGCTTCGTCGGCTGTACTAAAATCAAACATACCAAAGTTCCAGGCTGTTTTAGCAATTAATAGATCTGCATCTGGAGCAACACCTGTAGTTCCTACACCATCTAACTTACCTGCCGCAATACCTGCAACGTGTGTACCATGTGAGAATCTATTTTCATCATGTATAGTTTCATTGCCTGCTTTACAAGTACCTGTGAAACATTTTGCATTTTTAATCTTACCTTCAAATTCAGAATGGTCCATATCAATACCAGTATCTAAAATAGCAATAGTACTATCTTTACCTGTGTATCCTCTGCTCCAAGCTGACGGTGCACCAATTACTTCTAAATGATTACCATAATGTTTAGAAAGAACTTCAGTAGTATACCATTCGTTAATTCTACTGTTCATATTCCAAACTGCATCTTTATAAGTTTGTGTATCATATAACGATACATCATCTCTAGCAAGGTATTCAGCTTCGGTTAGAGTAACAACTACTGTATCTTCTTTTGGTTGTTCTATTACTACTGCATATTCTCTGATAAGTTCTTTTTCAACTTTTGTTTCAGTTTCAGTAGTATTGTCAATTTTGATTGTTTTAACATCACTAGTAGAACCTTTTGATCCATCACTGTAATGTTTGATAGTTTGTGTATTTTGCCAGTGTTGTTTTTTAACAGGCGTAGAATATATCTTAGTAACAACTGCATACTCTTTAACAGTATTACCTGTTCTTTCCTCTACTACTGCTCTACTTTCACTTGCAACAACAGTATCACCTTTAGTAACAATAACACCATCAGTAACTTTAGTTTCAGTTTTAACTAGAGTAACTAATTCTTCTTTTTTACTAATTAAGGCTCTATACTTAACTATTTCTGCTTGTTGAAATTTGTACCTTGATTTCATATTTTGAAACCAAGAATATTTTCCAAACAAATGATCGTATCTTGTAATTAAACTGCCATATGTTTTGTTACTTCGTTCATAGGCATTAATCATTGATGTGGAAAAACTGATTTGCAATCCGCTATTTAAGCCTGATGCATAATCGTAATAACTTTTGAAAGATGACGCATTTGCTGAAGTAGTTAATCCTACTACTAGTAATGCAACTGCAATTAACTTTTTCATTATAGTCTCCTGACTGTTTTAGTTTATCAATACATATATAATAACAAAGAATACAGGGTTTGTCAACCGAAATGTCTTGGTTTAAAACCCAATAAAATCAAGGGTTTTATAAAATTTCGTATAAACTTTGCCCTTTTTGACGGGTTTTTGTA
>CENT01011919.1_pt1 | contig 12407 bp, 10 predicted proteins | sample 530141 | NCBI WGS metagenome assembly CENT01 (sample SAMEA2591074, study PRJEB7988) | marine metagenome | isolation source: saline water (ENVO:00002010), including | reverse complement strand
TCTAGTTCTAAAGTTTTCTCTGCATATAGTTTCTCTAACCAACGTTTGAATTGAATAAATTCAATATCCCTGTCGTTGTGCGTGACTGTAATTGCTACACGAAAATGAAAGATATGTCGATGAGGATATCCTAGAAAACTAACATCATACTCATCGCCAGTTGCTAACGCAGGGTCATCAAGTGCCGCTGGATATTTGTGTATACCTTCTTTCTGGAACGTAACCCAAATCCATCTTGTTGCATTTTGTTTTTGTTTTTTAATATCGTCTACCATATTCGCCTTTCTACTTTCATCTAACATAAAGTCGTAATAACCTTTTCTATTGGTCATTTAGTTGCTCTTGTTCTTTTTCAAGTGCTACAATTTCTTCTTTAAGTCTCATTTTTTCTACTTTCTTAACCTGAACATCTTGATACTTATTATAATCTTTTTCTATTTGTTTGTCAAGTGCCCGATGTACCTCTCTGAGTTTTTCTAACCGGCGTCCTTTCTTTTTAGCGAATGCTCTTTGTCCTGATGCCATTATTTCCTCCTTGATTAAATTAGCTAAACAAGTCTGATACAGTATCAGGTGTATCGTACTCTTTACGTTTACCTTTGACTGCTTCTACAAACTCATCTGTCTTTACATTTGCATCTTCAAACTCCATAAAATCTGGAGTTGTAGATATATTTTGAACACGTGATCCTTGACATTTGCGTAAAAATGCTTTGAAGTCACTTATCATGTCCATTGGATTATCTGATACAAATAATTCTTCAACAAATTTTGCAAAGTACAATACTGTATCAGGCACAACATCACTTAACACATTAGTTTTGCCTAAGTTCATATTGTGTATATCAATTTTATCATGTAACATTTCATATTCATGGTCAAATCTACGTAATGCATCTTGCATACCTTTGATATGATACTCTGTGTTATGTGCTTGAATTAATATATAAGATAGACTATCCCAACTTGATTTCGCTTCTTTTTTGTTTCTATTCAACATACCTGGTTGCATGTAATTGATATCTCTCATATTAAGTCGAGAACCAATTTCCCCATCATACATCCAAGGTTGATCCGGATTAGAAATATCTTGTCTCCAGTTCAACTTCTTAGTCTTGTAAGACCAAGCGTTTCCATTCAAGTCGGGATAATCATATGCTAAACCTTTAGATGCAGTTATATATGGAGAAGCCGCATCAAAAGATATAGTGATATTTGGATTAACATGTTTTCGTAGTTGTCTCTGTATAGCAGTTAAGAAACAACCCCACGGGAGAACACTAATGCCTAGTGTATGTATCCAAACATCGTCACCTGCTAACATACCATCATCACGCATTGTGATTAATCGTCTTAGCAGAAGTTCTGCATCACCGGCATGGTCGCCAGCCATAGCCCAGCCTTCAAATGCTCTATCGCCATATACTTTTGGGTCATTGAACTTTTTAACTGCTTGGTACCATTTCTCGCTTGTTTCCCAATTAGCACCATGTAGTGTATTGAGAAATTTAGTCTTACCGGGAATACGGTTATCGATAAAAAATTGATGATTAAAGATTGTCTTTTCTAAACATTCATCTGCTGTTTTAAGACCTGTTTTATCACGATATTGCGGAAGATATCCCCACATAGGAATATCAAGTGTCATACTATAATCACAGTATTCTTCTAACCATGTCATAATATTACAACGTGTCTTTTGCCAATCTGCGCCAGTTTCGAAATTACTCCAGTCTAGCTTCCAAGCACCACTACCAATTTGATAGCCTCCTGAATCACCTACTAATACTGTGTTTTCTCTATCACGGTTAACGACCATACCATCATCAATTTTAGAACCTTCTAAATCAAGATTGGCATGCCCTGCGGAGTAAAGACCATGAGCGTAATGCACATAGCCTTTATCTTTATCCAAGATATTTAATCCATCTAACCCGTGTTCAAATCCTTTAGGGATACGTTCTGGTGGGAACATATCTGTCTTGTCCGCATAATGCTGAGAGATTTTACGAACATAGAAATTTGAAATAGCCGGCAAAAAGATTGCATAACCGGAACTTAGATTATTTTTACCTAAGTCTTTCACGCTTTAATTACCTGATTTAGCTGGTAAGATATATTCGTATAGACCTAATCCGCTATCTACTTGAATCATCATTGCACCTTGGTCTGAGATTTTAACACTCATTGTGCTAGTATCACCAAGTTTCAAAATTGTAAGTACAGTCGATAGAGGAAAACTCCAACCAGTGTTTAGTTCACCGTTAACATTCTGTGCGAATGGAAGTTCTACTCTGTCTGTTGAACGGTCACCGATAAAGAATTTTAGTACGCCGTCTACTGTCTTAACAGTAAATAGTGGATCAAATGCTCCTAGAATACCTGCAAAGTATTGTAAGTCTTTGATTGCTTTTTGTGTTGGCATAACTTCAACGTCCCATTTAGCACCTTTAAAGTTTGCTGTTTTAATCTGTGCATCAACAAGTTCACTTACGATTACACGATAAGTTGATTGCATTGCACCTTCGATTGAGAATGATAGTTGTGTAGGGACCATTTCGCCATTGCGTTCCTCATGTCCAACTTCTACACCTGCTTTAACTGATTTACCTTCTCTATCTTCACCTTCATAGTTTAGATAACCGTTAAGTACGCCTAGCCTACCAAGACCAAACTTGCCTTTGAATTCGTTAACTGGTGTATGTAGTTTACCTCGTAACACCACGGTTCTATCGTCATCCATAGCATCAATCGTTGTACCAGTATCATCTGTAGTGACTTTAGCCGCTTGAATGATACCTAACGAATGAGTATGCTTAACAATATCCTTTAAAATATCCTGCATTTTCTTTCTCCTTATGGTTTATTAATACTATATTAACACTATTTGCTATCAATGTCAATACCCTTTTTAGTTTTTCCTGCTACTGGATTATCTACCCAATGTATTTGGTTTGGAGGCATAAAACCCCATATAAACCAAGCATTACCGAATGTAGGCGAACCTTTTCCGGTAAAGTCAATACGATAATTATACACAAGTGCAGACATTCCTTTGTCCATAAACATCTTACCTCGTCTTGCTCCCTGAAAACTTGTCACGGGAAGCAACAAAGCAAATGGCTTATCTAATGCATAACAATGCTCTAAGAATTGGTCTTTTTTACTATATGGTGGATTGGTTATAATACCATCATAGACATCACTCCGTGTGCAATCAAAGAAATCCCTACCATCAGACCCAATAACATTATAACCATGCGTGTTGAGTCCGGAAACAATGCTACTGCTTTTTTCACTAGTTGCTTCATAGTATGTTTTATCCTTATCTAAGTATTTGAGTAGAGGAATTATTTGGTCTGCTGGTGTATAACATTCATCAGACGCCTCATTAGTCGCTCTACGATTAATTAAGTCAGTATATGACATTATTTTATTCTCTCTAAATTAGGTGCAATAAAATCTCTTATCATTTCTTCATTAGTTTCATCATTGAAATGATTACCATCGCATGTAATATCTTTATCAGGGTATTTCTTTGTATAATAATCATGAGCATTTGTACCATCAAAGTCTATATACAATGATTTCTGTAGCATTGATTTGAATCCAGGATAGTTATAGAAGTCCCATGACTTATGCCATGTCACAACTTTTATGTCTAATAGTTTACACAGTTTAATTGCCTGATACACATCTAACATACCCCAAAACTCTGGTGACATATGATTTGCCGCCATCTGTTCTTGTGTTTCTTTCCAATGCTGAAAAGTCTTTCTAGTTTTTGAAAACCATTCTTCTTCCATATCTTGTGTCAATGCTCTCATAAATTCATACGCTGATGCAGAGTTTCTATAAACATCATCTTCAATGATGGACATATCAGTGACATGTTTTATCTTTAGATAAGGTTCTGTAAGACATTTAAAGTTTAATTCTGACCTATTGTTTACTAACTCCATTAATAGAACATCAATGTTATGTTTTTCTTTTAAGTATACAATCTTATTTAGGTAAAGTTCAGTACCCTTGCTAGAACATGCTGAATTAACAAACATCATGTTTGTTGTGTATTTCTCTAGCCATGTTTCAAATGGTAATGCTAAATTGTTTTCTCCGGTCTCTTTGTTATGGTGATTGCCTACACTATAACTAGAACCTACTATTCCTACTTTGTGCATATCAAAAATCAAACAGATTGGTAAATTGTTCAGACGCATCAGCATCACTTAAGTCCCACTTAAGAACACCAATAAGATTATCTAGTTTCTTATCAATAATTGTCGATTCCATTAAATCATCATCAAAAGGAAGTTCTTGAAACCACTCAGGTATACGCTTTTCATCAATTGGAATTGCAACACTTGTCATTTTCAAAGCGTTTGGTTTAAGTTTACATACAATAGTCTTCATACCATCTGTAATTTCAACAGAATATTTGTCACCATGTAACTCACGTAGTGTATTCCAATTCAAAGCCGCACTAACATGTCCCGGTAAGTGTACTTTATCTTTTTTACTGTTATTGCCTTCTAGTTTGAATTCTTTACCTTGTTGCTTTGCAATCTTTTTTACTTTATTTCTATACATAGTAAGATTGTTAACACGTTTAGGAGTGCCCTTTTCCCAACCTGGCTTCGCTCTGAATTCTTTCTTAAATATCTTAACCATGTCGATAACGTCTTGTTCTGTGCAGTCTGTTAGAATTCTAACAAGAACATCACTCAAAAAGTTTTGCATATAATCAGGAGTATCAGAACGCTTCAAGTCGAGACCCATAGCTTTTACTTTACCAGGTTTACCATCTACATCTTTTCTTACACCTTCATCATCAAAGATAAGCATTGCATATCGTTTCTTCTTAATGAAGATACCCATAGTTGCACAGTTCTCTCGGCCTGCCGCAATAATCTCACCTTGTTTACGTGGAGCATTAAAGAATTCTTTCATAAAGTCAGGGAAACTTATGTTTACTTGATTTGCAATCTCATCATATAGTTCAATAACTTTTTCTTTAGTCCATTCAATTTCACCGTTATCAATCTCTTGTTTGTATACAGGATACATGGAATAATAGATACTATCTGTATCACCATATATAATGGACTCGCCTTTGTAGTCATAAGTACCAGCAATTACTTCATTAGTTTTAGCACCCATATGTCTTGTAATACAACGCCCCGATAATGTTGTACTTTGACCAATACGCTTGTCATAAAATCTACAACCAGCATTCAAAATCGCACCATACAAACTGTTCAAGTTAATCTTTTTAACTAGCTGTCGCTTATCCCAGAATGTAATAGCTTCTTTATCTCCATCTTCAATAGCTTTTTTCTTGTTTGCTTGTAATACTTTACGTTCCGCATACCAACGCTCTAGCAAACTAGGAATGATACCTTGTACATCTTGCTTTAGAATTGTACCATTGGCAGTAATTGCCCATTGCAAGTCGCTTTGAAATACTAGGTTGTGTATCTCTGCACCTGTCATTTCATTTCGGACTTCTTTATTTTCTTCTAATACAAGATTAATCTTTTCTGTTTTATCTTTTTCATTAACAAGTCTAAATTCTTCTGCACTAAACGTATCTTCCCAAGCCTGTGCCGCACCAAAGCCCTTGCCACCACCTCGTCTACCATCAGCAATTCTATCACCAATCATTTTTTCTGTTAGAGTTGGTTCGAGTTGTGCAACAATAGTTTCTGGAGACATATTCAATGCACGAATAATAGATGGATAGAGTGAGTTAATATCGATACCTGATACCCATCGTTGAATACCTGTCTTAGGATCTGCAACAAAGGCACCTGCGGCTTTCTGTTTCTCTGCCGCTTCTAACTCTGCGTCAGTGGGTTCAATATCTTCTTCTGTCCAGTCACGCTTCTTTCTATCTGGGACAACCATACCTCGTCTATGTGCTTCATTGATGATTGCTTGTTCTGTAACTGCAACTGCACCCATAGTTGTTTTGATATTAACTGTATTGTCGTGTGCAATTTCATTTGCCAAATCAATAAATTGTAGCTTCTTATCCATTTCACCAAGAAGTGCAACGTCCTGTCTGTTGTATTCAACAAACTTATAGAAGTCTCTGTTATACAATTGGTCTAGTGTACCTTCATATGCAATTTTCTTCTCACCAAGTTCATATTCGCCGATAGCATCAAGTGAATATGAATGCATTTCATGATATGTGTACTTACGATAAAGTTCAAGATAGTCTAGGTGAATTCGCCCTGACAAATCATATGTAATTTGTTCTCTGCCATATTTGACTACTTTTCTTTCATGCGGAAGCAAGTCCCATAAACACAGTTTACGTGTATGTGATTTACTCATCATGCGAGTAATACGTCTAACTGTATATGGAATATCGAAACCTTCTGAGTTCCAACCTGATAAAACATCTGCATCATCAATCAATGCAATGAAATCATTTAACATATCTACTTCATCAAGATATAAAAATGTATCATCAAATTGATTACAAATGCGTTCTGCTTCCTCAAGTCCTTCTCCCTCTTGCATATGTTTAGGAGGGATAGCGAATGTTACAAGTTTATCTAACCACTGTAGATAAACAGTGATTGCAGTGATAGGCATAAAGGGATCCTCTGGTGGAGCAAATCCCTTATCTGCATCAAAGTCTACTTCAATATCAAAAAAAGCAGTATGTAGCTTTGGAGAATCCACACCGTTGTAGTTCTCACTCAAGCATCTTACTTCTGGTTTGATATCACTTTCGTATAGTGACTTACCTGCATTTATTCTTCGTTCTTTGTGTAGGTCTTTGAGCCGTTTACACTTTACTTCACGGACTTTATCTCCGTGAATACTAGTATGTTGTCCTCGAGGATCTTTCACATAGAAAGTTCTCCATGCAGGGAAATCATTATAGACACGTTTTCCATCGACACGTTCTATTACTTGAACAATGTCTTTATCTCGGTTGTAATAAGCGTCTACATAACTCATTTACAGGGTTCGTCCTACAGTCTCTAACACTTCCTCAACGTCAGCAAAGTCTTGTTTTGCTTCTGTTAGTTTTGCCTTATGTGCTAGGCTAATCGCTTTATTTAGAACACCTGGTTTGATATCAAACTCATCTGCGATTGCTTTAACTGTATCACGTAGACCACCTTTAAGGTCTTCACATTCCTGTAAAACTGAACAACCTTCATCCACGAGTTGTGTTAGTTTTGCTTTGTCTTCTGGACTTAATGTATCGATTGACATATAGTTGCCTCCTTAGGTTAAAAAAGAGCGCCCTATTTCTAGGACACTCTTTTATAATACATTAAGTGACTGCAAAAGTCAATAGTTATTTTCGTTTTTTTCCATGTGAACCGCAACTTGCGTCCATTAGCTTCTGTGCTACTGTATCGATTTTTGCAAAGTCTGAGTCAGTTAGGTCTGACATTTTCTTTGGATTAGACTTTAGCTTGATGTTCTTGCCACCAACTGAGATAGAGTCACCAGCTTTCTTACCTTGCTTAGCCGCTTTATCTAGTTCTTTGTAGAATTCATTGTACTCTGACATTGCAAGTCTAGCCGAATTGTTAACAATTCTGTCTGCTACATCGTCTGCATTAAATACTTTTTTCTTACTTGTTGGGACAGCACCACCACTAACACCAGCTAGTTTGTTTTGCATACCAACTGCCGCCGCTTTCGCAACATTACTGATGCCTTTACCTATTGTTTTTGTTATTGGTGAATTTTTTACTGCTTTACCAACTGCAACACCTTTTTCAATACCTCTAGCTGTCTTAATTGCTGTTTTCTTATCCATGCCTGCTTTAGCCGCCATACCTACACCTGCTTTAGCGAGTGTCCCTAATTTGCCTTCTTTAAGAGAGGACATAGCAAAATCGGCAATCTTTAACATACCAGCTTTTGTTTTCAGCATGTTTGAAATCTTTTCTTTGTTAGCATCGTTCACTTTATCAAATACTTGAGTAACAGCGGATGCAGTAAATAAATCTACTTTCATCTGACCATCATCAAATTTAACAGGCATATTTTGTTTGTCTGCTACAATTTTCTTTAGAGTATCTATTGCATTAGAACCTTCACTTACAACTGCCTCTGTTTTTGATAACCTTTTCTTGGCTTTCATTGCTCTAGCCGCCTTGTCCATATGGTCATGATAGTAATCTGACTTCATGTCTCCAATCTCTTCCGGTGATTTTCCGCTTGTGTCTATTCCTGACTTATCGAAATTTGCAAGGTCTGATTTTTTATATTGTTTGTTTAGCTTTCGCTTCATCATCATTTTACCGACGCCTGCGAATGGGCCTTCAGCAACGTGGTCTACATCTGCTAACTTTGGTGTAATACCAGCAGTTGATTTCAGCTTCCAATGTTCAGCCGCTTTCTTTGCCGCACCATATGATGAGTCAGCATGACATTCGTGCTTACCTTTTTTAGCGTGAAAACAAATGTATGGTCGTTCTCCCGCTTCTGAAACTGATTCATTTGCGTGTCCAAGTTCTGCCATTCTTTTAGCAACGATATCTCTAACATCTTTGTTACCTTGTTCTTGTGCTTCGGCCATATCATCTAATAATTCATCATCAAACACAAAAGACATAATCATATCAGTCGTTTCGTCATTTGCTTCACGTGGCTCGTCCATGAATTCATTATATTTTGAAACTGCCTCAGCATATTCTTCTTCTGGTTGACCATCATATTTCATTAGTCCACCAATCATAGTACCTTCTTTGATACCTGATGCTTTGGCTTCTGCATTAAGTGATGCTATTCTACGCATAAGTTCTGCTTTTAATTCTGGGTCTTTGCTTGTCTCAGGGTCCAACTGAATGTCTTGTAATGCTTTTCTTTTTGCATCGTAATCATCTTGGGAGAGCGACCCTACTGATTCTTCCATGCTTTCTTCTGCATCTGGCTTATTGGCCATCACTGCATCATAGTCTGCCATTTCTTCATCATTTGGCATTTCCTCTGCGTCTGGAACATTCATATCCATGCCGCCCATTTCACTATCTGCTGGTTCTTCCGGAGCCATATCAGGCGCCATGTCCATGTCGCTTGGTGCTTCTGGATCCATCGATGGGATTTCACCAGGCATATCCATCGCCGGAGCTTGGTCATTACCTAATTCTAGTGTATGCATACGAGCCGCTAGACTATCTGACATACGTTCATATGCCTCATAAGACTTATTATGCTGTTGTGAAAATGTTAAGGCTAAATCATGAACCGCATCACGGGCATTCTTTCCACCTTCTAATTCTGTTTTGAGTTGTTCCGTACCACGGTTTAAGTAATCTTCAAATTCATCATTATTGATTACAAAACTCTCTGTTAATTGTGTAAGTTTCATTATTTTGCTCTCTTAATCATTGGACTCTTGACAGGCTTATTGTAAACTAAATTACCTACATTAGCAGAAAAACCCATCTTATAGTTCTTTTGTTTCTTACCAGGTGTCAAGTACCCATATGGGTCTACTGCCTTTTTGGCATCCTTAGCTTTCGTGCCTGGTGTCATTGGCATAGCCACACCTGCAAACGCTCCACTAAAATTTTCACCTAATAATTCTGTTAATTTCATATTACTATTTATCAAATTAATTAATTAATTGGAATTTACTAGTTCATTGAAGTGAGGGAAGCACTCTGAATATGAGATTTTGCGCCTATCTTCTAATATTTTAAACTGTTTTTGTGCTATTAACTTAGTTTCTACTGGCACTTCGCTTTCTACTAGTGATTTCATTGTCTTCATTAATCTAATATATCTTTGTTTTTTATAGAAATTACCAGACATATTCTGAAAATATTCTATTTGTTCTTCTATTGCATCCGCATGATGTGGCTCTAATGAATCTACTGCCAAATGCACTGGGTTATCTACCCAATTCTGATGCATTAATATTGTCTTATCGTATTCATACTTATTTATTTTATCATTAAGGTACACTAAAAAATCTTTGAAGTAAGGAAGACTTAAACTATTGTGGGCACAGCCAAAACCAATAATTAAGTTATCGATTTCCTTTGACTTCTCAAAAAATAAATCTAAGTTTTCATCCCATTTATTAAAATCTAATCCCCACCTAATTAATTCACTCTGCTTATTTAATGCTTCACCTGATAGTTGCATTTCATAACGTATATTTGGTGTTCTATGTACTAGTTCAATAAATTTATCGAATTTCTTTTTAGGGAAGTTTAAATTTGTTGTAACAGTAATTACTACTATTTGTCCTTCAGTGTGAGTATCATTAATGTTTATCATAAAGTCTTCAATAAACTTAAACATATGGTCAGTAAAAAATGGCTCGCCACCTAGTAAACTAAAGTTAACATGTCCTTGTCCTACTAATTTCTTATCCCAATAATCATTTAAAATATTCAGTGTCTTGTCAAACATTGCATCATCTGTATCCGGAAAACGCTGTCCTACTTCTTTTTGCCAACGAGTACTAGAACCAGCCCAACAATACACGCACGCCATGTTACACTTATTTGTTAATTCTATTTCAATAAACTTGAAGTTGTCACGTTCCATCATATCTCTATGAAATTGTTTAGCCATGTTTGGATGATTGCCTGCTTTTTGTAAACGCATTCTCCATGGATAATCGTAATTACTGTTATATGATGTTCTGACACTCTCCCCACCTGCGTCTTCTGTTCTCCAACAACCCGAACAGTCTGCACTGCGGGTGCCTCCACTTAAGTCATACTTTCGTTTTTGTAGTATAGGATGATTAAATAAAAAATCTTCGGTAAGTGTGTCTATATCAAATGTTAATTCTTTCATTTGCTCAGGCGTATGTTGTGTTTTGCAACACCACTTTACTGTTCTTTGAGGTAAGGATATTATAATGTCGTTCCAGTTTTTGAAACACATTGTATTTTTTAAATTATGAAGATTTGGATTTAGTTCATTCATTTTTTCTTTGTACGCAGTAGCTTGTTAGGTTTCCCATCCTTATCTACGTCATTACCAAACTTTTTAGCTTGTTTAGTAATTTCATTGGGTCCTACATCAACTGTGGTATTTATACCTGGCACGACACGCCCCACGCCAGCCGCCTCTTTAACATCTTTTCTACTGAATACTTTTTTAATTGCTTGTATTGTATTAGCTGTAGTTGTTGTGTGATGTTTAATTGCTATACCACCTGCTGATTGCCATCCTTTGACATTCTTACCAAAATCATCAATTAACAAGTTCGGTGTACCGTCTTGCTTAGTTGCATATTTTGATTTGTTATGGTCAATGATAACTTGCTCTGGTTTAAAGAAGTTTAAATGTTTTCTCACCCACTCTCTTTTACCAGGATCCACGTTTGGATCGTTTGCAAGAGGGGAACTTAATATTTTATATTTGCCTTTTGTGGCTTTAATTGTGTTGAGCAGTTCTTTATGACCTGCTAGTGTTGGTAAATCTTCCCAGAAGTTTGGAGTATTAACAATCTTCTTAAGTGCTTTACCTATTTGCTCTTTTGGTATATCTCTATATGATTTGACATTCATAATTCTAGCCCACTCATTAAAGAAATCAACCAATACACCATCCATGTCTACATATACATCAGGAGTATTATCTTCTAATAGTCTTTCGAAATCTTCATCTAATGATTTTTTATTCATCCAACTATCATACTTGCTTTCAGCCCAATTTGCAACCTTTTTCGTATCTGTTTTTACCCATGGTCCTCGATGCATAAATTTTGCTGAGATAGATACTTGTTTACCAAACAGTTCTTTCGGATGAAGTATAGATATATGATAAAGTCTCTTGTCATTATCGACACCTGTGACTTCAACTTCAATTTGTTCATACTTCTTGCCAGCAAACTTGACATTATGTCCTGTCATAAACTTGCCTACTGCTTCTAATACTGTGTTTTCTTTAACTGGAACTTTATTTAACAAGTCTTCCTTACTTAGTTTGTAGTTAGATTTCATCCACTCATCTTTTAAATCAGCAATCATCTTACCAAGATTAGGACCAGCTACGTGGCCTCTTGCCAGTAAGTCTTTACCATTGATTGGGAAGTCTGGTTGTTCAAATCCTTGTACTGCATCATATACATCATTCTTGCCGTGCATATTAGCCCATGCAAGTAGATGGTCTTGCGATGCACCTTTGATAATCATATCTTGTGCTTGTTTTGGATTGATGTTTTCACCTTTATGCCTGATTAAGAAGTCAAACATTTCTCTATCATAATTACTCATCTTCCAATCTCTTGCGATACTGCTATTATCTAGCATTCTTGCAAGTGCAATAATAGGTCCTGTAGGCTCACCTAGTTTAGCTGGATTGATACCTTCAAGTCCAATCATACTTGATACACCTGTCTTGTTCATCCATTCAAGTGCTTCTTTGGCACTCGAACCCATTAACAATTTGCCCATTTC